>Ga0222650_1000907_pt1 | contig 18699 bp, 15 predicted proteins | sample AntAcemetagen367_FD_179820 | JGI IMG/M metagenome (GOLD analysis project Ga0222650, IMG submission 179820) | Saline water microbial communities from Ace Lake, Antarctica - #367 | ecosystem: Environmental > Aquatic > Non-marine Saline and Alkaline > Saline | place: Antarctica: Ace Lake...
GGTCGTATCGGTTATGCGTCTGGGGTGGCGGCGGCTGGCGGTTCAGGCGTGGTCATATTTACTCTCCCCTTACAAGTAGTGGCAACATTTAGCGCGGGCGTTACTCAAACTCTCACACGTGTCGGCGAAAACCTTGTTTACATTGTGACGGAAACAGACCCAGGAAGTACGGTGACAATAGGATGAGCCATTACGCACAATTAGACGAAAACAATGTGGTTGTGTTTGTCATTCACGCCAAGTCAAATGACAAAGAAGACGAGTTTACCGAAAGCACGGGTGATGTGTACCGGCAAACTTCCTACAACACTCACGGCGGTATCCACTACACCGATGGGGAACCTAGCGATGACCAGACCAAAGCTTTCAGGTTCAACTATGCCGGAATCGGTTTCACTTACGATAAAAATCGCGATGCTTTTATCCCACCCAAGCCTTTTGAATCGTGGATACTCGATGAGGGCATCTGCCTATGGCAACCCCCATTGCCCTATCCAGAAGATGGTGGTAATTATAGGTGGGATGAAGATTTGTTTTCTTGGGAATTAGATCAATAAAAGATACCCCTGCACCAAAACCCTCTTAGTGTTATAATAGTTATATGTTTAATCCATTACTATTTAGATTCCGTGGAACTTCTGGATCTGGTGGTGCTTTGTCTGGGGTAGGCGGGGATCAAGTATTTGATTTTGAAGATTCTGGACAATGGTATAGAACACACGTGTTTACCAATACAACCTCTCAAACATTGACTTTTGAGACCCTGCCCGGATCTTCTGACGCCAGAACCTTGGATGTTTTTCTTGTAGGTGGTGGCGGAGGTGGTGGCTACTCTGAAAACGACTGGATTAACCCATCTGGTGGTGGCGGTGGTGGAGCAGGCGGCTTGTTAAGTGACACACATGTTTTAAATACTAAGAATTTAAGAATATACGTAGGTGCTGGTGGGGCTACTGGCTACCATGGCGCAGACGGCGTAGAGTCTAAGCTTGTAAATCTGGATAGCGGCTCAAGCATTTTTGTTGCCTTGGGTGGTGGTGGTGGCGGATCTGGTGTCGGAGGAAATGCTACTTATCTTGGAGGAACAAACGATTGGTACAACGGATTCAACTCTGGCAGCAACGGCGGCTCTGGTGGGGGCGGAGGTAGGTCTGGGGCAGGAGGAACGGCTACTCAGCCAGTATCGGCATATGGAGGCTCTGGAAATAGTGGATATAATGGTCAAGGTAAAAGCCATTCGGGCCAACCAGCAATAGAAGAAGGAAAAAACGGAGGTGGAGGCGGTGGGGCAGGGTCTGCTGGCTCTGGACGCACAGGGGGCTCTGGTCTTTCTTATAATATTCACAGCTCAACGCAAACCTCAGCTACATTTGCTGTAGGTGGTGGCGGAGGTCGCATGGCTCGAAACGGGGCTTCAACTGGAGCAGCTGGCACAAACCAAAGAGGTAATGGAGGCACGGGAGGATCTGGTGGAGGTGGCTCATCTGACGGAAGAGACTCTGGCGGAGCAAGGGCCGGAGGAAACGGTGGCAGTGGAATTCTAGTAGTTAGATATAAGATAGATACCCCAGAAAGCTCGTAGCCTTTGTGTTAAACTATATTAAAGGATACTTATGACTACCGCCCTTAACTCTTATGCCACAAAGGTCTTTTCAGAACACCCAAATTCTTTATGGGCATTGGATGAAGATATTGGATATATTCGTTACATAAACAACACAAATCAAGATTTAAACAACTGGACGGCTACCGGAGCAACGGTGGTTGCTTCTGACAGTGCTATAGCTCCTTTCCCTACCGTAAAACTTAACACGGTTACAGCAAGTGCAACAAGTACAAGTTTTTTTAGCTCTTTGTCTTTTGGAGAGTCGGACTTCGACCTAAGTCTTAAGTCTGTTTCAATAGGTGCCTTTTTTTTAACAGGATCTTTGGGGGTGCTGGGGGAAGGAAATACTATTGGGATTACCCTGGGGTATAGGTATCAGCATCCAAGCGATTCGTTGGGTGTTTATAGAGAAAGCTCTAGTAATTCCATAAGTGTCCCTAGTTCTGAAACCTGGGGGTTTGTTTCCGAGACGGTAGAGCTACCGGAAAATTTTTCAGATCTAGACTTTTTTATTAAAACAAATAATCACTCATCGTCTTACGAAGTCTCTATTAATGGAATCAACATTGGACAGTGGGCAGAAGAGTTTCAGGTTAGCTCTTTGGGGGTAATCCCCTCAGCACTTCCCACAAACATTAACCTAACATCTTCAAAAATAGACGCAAGCCCCTACGGCCTTGACGGATTAAATGGATACTACCTTTGTAGTCCTACTAACCTTTATGCAAATAATAGTGGGCTTCCCTTGGTTTATGGATCATTCAACAGTACGGCAATCTCTCCAAACCCAACCCTAGAGCCCTCATTGATTATTCCTGGCTTCGGTTTTATGAATAGTACTGGTCAGTATCAGAATCTAACATGTGAATTTTGGATTAAAGCAAGGGTTCACTCCTTTTCACATAAGAGAATATTTGGACCAATTTCATCTACCGACGGTCTCTACGTAGAAGGACCGTTCCTTAAGCTTATGATTGGAAGTAATATAGGAAGTCATTTTGTGGGGGAGTGGGAAAGACCAATGCTCATTAACATTAGGCTTTCTCCAACGCAGGCTTCTTTGGTTATTAATGGAGAAGAGGTTATTTCTCTAGGTCTTGTTACAGAAGATATTACCTACCCAGAAAAATACGACGTATCAAACAATGATCAGGATTGGCTTGGATTTTATTCCTATGAGGATGTTCCACTAATTCAAATTGATTGTGTTGGCATCTATCCCTACGAGGTTCCAACAATTGTGTCAAAAAGAAGGTGGGTATACGGGCAGGGGGTTGAAGCAAGCAATAGGCTTGTGGGCGCCAGCTCATCCAATACCCTTACATTTGACAACTCTTTTGCTAAGTATGCTAAAACATATACTTATCCAAAACTTGGAAGATGGGCAAATGGATTTATTGACAATCTTGTTCCAAGCTCTGAGCAGTTAGAGCTTCCTTCATATTCTTTGCCAGAAATCTCTTTTAATAATAAAACAAACTTAGAGTGGTACACGGATCTAGAAGCTTCACAAGATCTTAGTGTTTTTTCATCTAATCATTTTATTGACCTTAAACCAAACAGCAGTTGGAATGGAACAGAGGGCTATCTAAAATTTTCTTCTCTTAATTTGTTGCTAGAAGAAACGAAAGCTTTGTTTGGAACATTCTTGGTTAGATCTCTTCCCACTACTCAAGAAATTTTAATGGATTTGGTAAATGAAACAACAGGTAGCAGGCTAACGGTATACATGGAAAACGACATCGTTAGCTATGTTTTTAAATACAAAAAACCAGACGGAACTTACCAAGAAACCACCCTATTCTCCGCCTCTGACCATTTTAATGATATTGCTTTTCATGTTGGATTTCACATTCAAAGGATTGTAGATTATTATGGAGGAGCTGTGGCCACGTTCTTTGGATCAAAACAAAACATTAAAGTTTTTATTGGTGGGAATCCTAATTTTGAAAAAACTTTTAGTGGAAAAATATTTAATGTTTCATTTTCTACCGCTAAGAATCTTTCAAAGATCTCTAGCGAGTTCTTAATAAAAGGTTTCCCAAACAACTTCTCTGAAAGCTATGAGGAGGTTATTGTAATCTATGACGGGGATACCCCAGACGAAACCCTGTGGGATCAAGACCTGGATGCCAATGGCCCAGTTCTAGACTTAACCCCGGGAGCAGTTGACCAGGCTGCAGACATCATCGACGGATCAAGCCCAAACCCCCTGATGCTTGTTAGCTCTTTGTCACATATTGGAAGCTATACCCTAAAGGCCAGAACAGAATTAGATAACTTTATGCTAGACATTGCGGTAGATGGTTACTGGGAAGATTACTTACCACTAAGCTATTTTGCAAAATATGTAGATGGCGCTGGCGGTAACAAATATCTAGATGTAGACTTTTTGCAATTCAGCATTGATTACCCCCACCTAGATATATTTTCAAATGGCAACTATGACTACTCCGGATCACATTTTAGGACATATGCAACTTTTCAGTATATCTCAGAAGGTGCCAACAACGGTATTGATGAGTATACTGAAATCTCTTTGCCTGTTGCCGGGGTAGTCAGGCCTACATCAGCCTGGCAAACAGAAAAATATGAAATTATAGACGACACCATTCTCTACCCACCAGACGGAGTAGACTTCTCTCTGTTGTCTGTAAACATTCACATGGAGTTTCAGATTCCCGGACTAAGAAACAACTCCTTCAAGGTCAGGTCTTTAAGGCTTGCGTCAAGAGCCCTATCTCAAGGTAAAAACAATATTGGCAACAAGTTTGGTGTAGAAATTTACCCATATAAAAAAGGTAAAAATTACACAGACTACAAGTTTGTAGAACCCTTTAGCCTTTACAAAAACTCAGTTCCATATTTTTATTCTGCTGGAAATACAGGGCTAAGATTTAGAAAAAAGTTTTCTATAGCAGAAAATGCAGGATTTGAAATTCCAATAAACAAGAAAAGGTCAAACTTCTTTAAGCTAGGTGCTTTTCAAATTCAAGCCCACGTACACGATGAAGACTTTTCAAACGCACCCACACTGCTTTTTGAAATTGAGTCATTAGATAAAACTCTTAAGTTTTACTTAAGGCAATATACGAACAATTCCAAAAGGGGCTATATCTACGCGATAGACTCTACGACAAACTCGCTTGCTTCAGGAATTACTTATGCCCTCAACGGCAACATCACTAATAAGCCGACGATCAATCCAGAAGACTGGTTTGTTCTTGGTATATCACTTGATACGGCATTAAGCTTTAATGACTACACAGGTTACTTGCGTATAACTAGCCCAATCTTATTCAATAATCTTTCTGCACACCAGATTAGTGAGCAAGATGAATTGGCACGATCTGCAGTTAGAAAATGGTATTCTGTAAATACCCTCGAAGGTGTTCAGCAGGATTGGGACGACTGGAAAGACGACAACATGTTTGATGGCATAGATGAGTATATTTGGTCTCAGGTTTTATATATTTCTCAGGTAAATCCAACCGCACCAGACATAGAAAAAAGTTATCGACAGTTTACCGGTACGGATAAAATAGTTATTGAAACAGACAAGACTCTAACGTTCCAGGATTACCGATATGCCGTACTTCAAAACATAAAGTGGTCTACACAGACTATTGTTTCTGCATAATGTGGTATAATTGTGGTTATGAAAAAGAAAAAGCCACGCTTTCCTGGTCAGGTAGGGGACACAAAAGTTCGGGTTATAGAAGAGAAGTTTTCTAAATTTGGGACTTACGTTTGGCATAAGCCAAATGGAAAAGCCTTTACAGATGGCCAAGGAAACGCACTGTCTATTGAGTCTATGGATGGCGACCAGTCTAAGGTTGAAGAGCTTAGGTCTGCCGCAAGATATTGGGGGGAGCCAGACGGTTCCGCTAAGTTTTATGCAAATATGAAAAAGATTTCAGAAGAAGAGCACAGCGAACAAGTTGACAGAATGAAACAGGGGCTACTTCCGAATATGAATGACTTGGGAGCAGTCATTGCCGCAAAGAAAACCCTAAACGAATATGGAGACGAAGGCTAATGTCTGACAAAGAATGGGTCATTGGTGCTAGCATTGATGAAATTCAGAAAAACGAAAATGAGTTTCAAGCTCAAGACCCTTTTGGTAAAGTCTGGAACGATTTAAAAAAATACTCTGGTTTAGAAAACAACTTTAAGCGCAGGGCTACAAGAGTTGCTAAAGCACTCTCTTCCCCACCAGACGAAACTTATTTCGACAGCGCCAACGCAAAAAAGACTGGAATAAACGAAGCAGGGTCAAAAGAGATTAATCCAGGAGAGGTCTACCGTAATGGCTACGGAATGTTTGACGTTATCACTCCTCCCTGGAATCTTTATGAGCTTGCCAACTACTACGACACATCTTTTGCTAACCACGCGGCTATTGATGCAAAGGTAGAAAACATTGTTGGACTCGGGTATGATTTTGCCGTGTCAGAAAGTACAATGCTAAGACTTGAAACTAATGACAATCAAGAATCTGTTAAGCGTGCTCGCAACAGAATTGAAAGAGCAAGGATTGAGCTTCGTGACTGGTTAGAAAATCTTAATGATACAGACTCTTTTACAAACACACTTATGAAATTCTATACAGACGTGCAGGCAACGGGAAATGGGTATTTAGAAATTGGAAGAACAACCAAGGGAGAGATTGGATATATTGGACACATACCGTCAACAACAATGCGTGTGCGCAGACTGCGCGACGGGTACGTACAAATAATTGGACATAAGGTAGTTTACTTTCGTAATTTTGCGGGGAAAAACCAGAACCCCATTACAGAAGATCCTCGGCCAAACGAAATCTTGCACTACAAAGAATACTCTCCACTAAACACGTTTTACGGTATTCCAGATATCATGTCTGCAATTTCAGCTTTGCACGGAGACCAGCTTGCATCTCAATACAATATTGACTACTTTAGCAACAAGGCTGTTCCTCGATATGTGGTGACCCTTAAGGGGGCAAAGCTATCTGCTGACGCAGAGGATAAGATGTTTAGGTTCCTTCAAACAAATCTTAAGGGACAATCACACCGAAGCCTATATATTCCTCTTCCTGGAGACTCTGACAACAACAAAGTAGAGTTCAAGATGGAGCCCGTTGAAAATGGGGTTCAAGAGGCATCGTTTAATGAGTACCGCCTTCGAAATCGTGACGACATCCTCGTTGCACACCAGGTGCCATTGTCTAAAATAGGAGGGGCAGACGCTTCTTCGATTGCTTCTGCTTTGGCACAAGACAGAACATTTAAGGAGCAGGTTGCTCGCCCAGCTCAAAACAACTTGTCAAAAATGATCAACAAGGTGATAAAAGAGAAAACTGATATTCTGCAGTTTAACTTTAACGAGTTGACGCTGACCGATGAAATTGCTCAATCTCAAATTCTTGAGCGTTACGTGAAGACCCAGGTGATGACTCCGAATGAGGCTAGACAGGAACTTGGATTGCCCCAAAGGCAGGACGGAGACGATCCGTTTGTCATGTCTCCAAGGCAAGCCACAGATGCTAGGGCAAACCTGGCAGGGAACAGGGAAAGAGATTCTGAAAGATCAAACAACCAATCCGACAGTCAAGCAACTATTAGTGGAAGAAATCCACAAGGCGAGGGACGTTCTTCAGAATAGTCCGCTTTTTTAAAAATGTTTAAAAAGGCTTGTATAATGGAGTTAGTATGACTATGCTTAAAGCACACTGGGAAACAGAAGGCGACGCCGTTCGTCTGTCAATGCCGATCGCAAAAGTTGATCAAGAGAGGCGCACAGTCTCAGGTTTTGCTACTTTAGACAACGTAGATAAACAAATGGACATTGTTACACAAGATGCATCAATTAAAGCTTTTGAAAAGTTTCGGGGCAACATTCGTGAAATGCATCAGCCAACAGCAGTAGGCAAGATGGTATCTTTTAAGAAAGATAAGTATTTTGACCCAGAAAGTAAGAAATTCTATTCCGGCGTATACGTTTCTGCATACGTATCTAAAGGCGCACAAGACACCTGGGAAAAGGTTCTTGACGGAACGCTTTCTGGGTTTTCTATTGGTGGAAAGATGATTAAGTGGGACGACGCTTATGACGAAAAAGCAGATAATAAAATTCGTATTATCAAAGAATATGATATTGTAGAGCTTTCTCTTGTTGACTCCCCCGCAAATCAGTTTGCCAGCATTCTTTCTGTAGAAAAAATTGACGGTGTTGATACCCTCAAGGGAGAGGGCATTGACGTAGCCATTGAAAATGTTTTTTGGGATTCAGAGTCTGGACTAGTTATGATGTCTGACAATGAATCTGAAAGCCACCCCGTGTCTGGGGAATCTATGAAAAATATTGGTTTTGTAGAAAAAACAGACAATGAAAAAACAAAAATGATAAAGTTCTTAGTTGATAGTGCTAAAGGCATTAATCTTTCTAAGATAGCAAAGGAGGCAAGTCCTATGACTGATGCAACAGAAACCCTTACAGAAAAATCTGATGAGGTAGTTGAAGAAGTAGAGGTCGCTCCAGAGGCAGATGCCGAAGCCACTGAAGAAGCTGGTGCTGAAGTGGAGACAGAAAAATCTGACTCCACAGAAGACATCGAAAAAGCTGACGAAGAGGCAGAGGTTGCAGTTGAAGAAGGTGCAGAGTCCGAGGAAGTTTCTGAAGAAGCTGCCGAAGAAGTCGAAAAATCAGATGTTGCAACTTCAGTGTCTGAAATGAAAGACACGATTGCACTAGCCTTTAGCGATCTAGCAGAGACCGTGAAGTCACTTCACACCGAGGTCGATGCTTTGAAGAAATCAATTACTGGCGTGTCTGAGGAAGTTGCTGCTACCAAGCACGAGTTCTCTGAGACAAAGGGTCAGTTTGATGAGTTTGGAAAGCGTGTTGATGCTGTAGAGCAAGACACCGCTTTCCGCAAGTCTGGCGATCTTGGCGAGATCGTACAGGAGGAGCCAGATATGGTTCAAAAATCCCTATGGGGCGGTCGTTTCCTCAAAACAGCCGATTTATTTAGCTAACAAAAATCACTTAGGAGGTGACAAGATGTCGGAAGAGATCAAAAAGAACTACCCAGCAAGCGGTGACTCAGAAAACCCAGTTAACTCTGAGGGAGCCTTCGCTTCTGGTGGTATTGGCGGTGTTTCTTCGCCTGGTGCTAGTACCTTGGGAAACACTGCAACCGCCGAATTTGGCGTAACAACTGGTCCAAATGCCGTTAATCCCTCGGGTGCAGCGGCTAGTGGTATCCTTCGTCCAGAACAAGCTCGTCGTTTTATCGACTACGTTTGGGATGGAACAGTTCTCGCCAAAGACGGTCGTCGTGTTACCATGCGTGCAAACACCATGGAACTCGAAAAAGTCAACGTTGGAGAGCGTGTTATTCGCGCTGCCAACCAGGGTAACGCAGCGTACACTAACGCTGGCGCAACATTCAGCAAGGTCGAATTGACTACCAAGAAAATTCGTCTTGACTGGGAGGTTAGTGCAGAAGCCCTCGAAGATAATGTTGAAGGTGCTGCATTGGAAGACCACTTGGTCCGCATGATGACAAACGCTTTCGCAAATGACATCGAGGACCTCGCCATTAACGGTGACGGTACAACGGGAAACTTCCTTTCAATTATGCAAGGTTTCCACAACCACACCACAACAAATGGCGACGCTCACGAGTTCGATGCTACCGTGACAGACAACGCATTTACCCCTGAAGTTCTTCAGGGTGTAATCAATGCTTTGCCACGTAAGTACCGTGCACTCAAGAACGGTCTGAAATTCTACGCAGGTACTGCAGCCTTCCAGGGTGCGGTAAAGGCAAACGGTACCGACAGCTCCAACATTTGGACTGAAGACTACCGTAACGCTTACCTTGCTGGTACAGACCAGGTAATCGGTCAGGCACGCACAACTCGCGTGCTTGGTATCCCCGTAATGGAAGTTCCTTACTACCCAGATGGATTCATTGACTTGACTTTCCCATCTAACCGCATTTGGGGATTCCAGCGCGACATCACGGTTAACCGTGAATATGTTGCAAAGAAGGACACCGTTGAGTACACAGTATTTGTGCGTTTCGGTATCCAGTGGGAAGAGGAAGACGCCGTTGCATTCGTTGATGCAGCAGTGGATGGCTCTTAATCCATTTAAAATAACCCAATAATAAAGAGGGTAGAGGCTGAAAAGTCTCTACCCTCTTTTTATTCTGTTATAATAGATACAGGAGGCAATACTAATATGACAGATATGAAAGAAAAAATAAAGGGCACTCCAGAAAACGATGACAACAATGTTATCTCTTCTGGCAGTGCAGATCGTGTTGGCGGGCAAAAAAAGTCTGCAATGAGCTTGAATGAAAACGGTGTTTTGATTTCTGGCAAAGCAGAGAAGGATAACAAGAAAGAGCCCGCTCCGGCAAAGAAAACGGAAGACGTTGCAATATACTCTAGCAAGAATGTTACTTGGCAGGGAGTGGGCAGTGTCAGCAAGGGCTACAATATCGTTTCTAAAGCAGAGGCAGCTAAGTGGCAAGGACGTAGTCACATCAGGCCAGCCACTCCAGAAGAAGTCGCAGCACACTACGGAAAGTAGATGGAAAAATGGAATTGTTACGGGTACCATCATTGGATACCAATGCCGAAATCGCTGTTGCGAGCCCATCTATTTCTTATGATTATACAGTCACAGATTTAGGAGATCGCTCTCAAACATCCGGTAGCGTGGTGTCCAGTGTCGGTTCTGTTGTAACTATTCCAATTCCATCGGCTTATGATGGCTCTTATGTTGTAGCGGTTGACAGCACGGAAACCTACGTTGACGTAGTTAGGCCGTATGTTGACCCTACAACTCAAGGAGCGACCACGGCAGAGATCGAGGCGTACTCTGAAAATGAGCTACAAGCCAGAGCAATCATCGATTCTGTCGTGTCGGAGGGGTTTTATTATAAAAAGCATATAATCGAAACCACTGGTCTTGGGGCAGACTATATTCCTCTTTGGGTAGATGCCCACAAAATTCTTAAGCTATACGAAAACAATGTTTTACTTTATGACTCAAGCGATCCTAATAGCTATTCGACAAGCTATAGCATCACACATGACAGGACTGCCATTGTTGAAAATTATACTGGAGGACTGAATAGGCTAGAGTCAGCTAACTTGGTGATGCCCACTGCCGCTACGGATCTTTTAAATAATCAGCTTGTTTACCGGGGATTTCCAAAGACCTTTGATTATGAAATATCTCTTGTGGTTGGGTATCCAAAATTGCCAACCGATATCGTAAAGGCTGCAAAGCTACTCGTTGATGACATTTCTTGCGGTAGGCTCGACCACACCCAAAGATACATGAAGTCCTACTCTACTGACCAGTTTAAAGTAAGTTTTGATAATAGAGCTTTTGAGGGAACGGGGAACTTGGTTGTTGATAAGATTTTGTCTAAGTATGCAAAATCTATTAGAACAATTGGAGTTTTGTAATGACCTGTAGCAATGATGCATTCTACCCACTAAACGCAGAAATTTTTTATCCAGTAGTTTCCCAAGGGGCATATGGGGAAGTAACCAAAACCTGGACGCTAGATAGGTCTGTTGTTTGCAGCCTTTCCACGGCGGGATCTAGGTTTAGAGAGCAAGTAACTCCCAACGTAGACATTTCTTTAGAGAGTATTCTCATTGGCAGGTTTAAGGAAGACATTAGAGTCGATACCGCTGGAGAGGGGCGGTCAATTACAAACATTGCCGTTACAAACATTAAAGATAGGCTGTTAAATGCTATTTATCTAGAAACTTCTGGGGTCAGGGATGGCCTTTCGACACTGTTCGAGGTATCTACCGTTAGCCCACAGGTGGGACCATTTGGAACTGTTGAATACTACAGAGTTATTCTTAGTAGATCAGAGAACCAGGGGGGAGATTTTGCTTAAGGTAAAGTTTCAGACTGATAAGTTTAATAAAGAAATGAACTCTATCTTAAACTATGCCTCTGGATTTTTAGACGGTGCCCAGGCAGGCAAAAAAGAGTTGATGCAAACAATTGGTGAAAAGACCACAGAATACCTGGACGCCTTCATTGACTCTAACGCAAGGATAAATCCGGAAATGCTGCACCACGTTTACGAGTGGTACGAAAACGGAAGTCCAAACGCCAGACTGTTTGACTTGCAGTACTCTACACATGGAGGCGGCCTCACTTTTAGTTCTACTTTCAGGCAATCTTCTTCTGTCGCAAAAGGTTCCCATACCCCATTTTATGACAAAGCTAGAATAATGGAGCTAGGAGTTCCGGTTGTCATTAAGCCCGTAACTGCGCAGGCTTTGAGATTTGAAGATGGCGGTCAAGAGGTTTTTGTAAAGGGTTCTGTTACAGTTGAAAGTCCCGGTGGAGCCTCCACTCAGGGTGGGTTTCAAGAGGTTGTAGATTCTTTTTTTAGAAACTATTTTTCTCAATCAGTTTTGTTTTCAAGCGGCCTTGCGAGACATCTGTCTAATCCGGTAGACTTTAAGACAAGGCTTCCACGAGCAAAGAGGGGTGGCAGGGCGCAAGGGTTTGACGTCGGCTACCGATGGATTTCTGCTAAAGGAGTAATTTAATGGTTATAGACTATCCACCAGTTTTTATTAATACATATCTAAGCGAAAAGATTTCCGAAAGTCTTCCAGATTATTTTGACGGGAGTGTTCGGTTTTTTCCAACACAGCCAAGCACCATAGATGCTCTTACAGAACAGTCTCCAGAAGACTCTGATGAGCCATTTGCGGTTTACGACAGAATGTTTAGAATGCGCAGAAAGGCTTTTCCTCATATTCGTACAGAGCAACTTCTTTATTACTTTTATAAAACTGCCGGGGGTATTGAGCCATTGGTTCAAACAATCCAAAAGGTTCAAGACTTGTTGGATAACGGAGATGAGTCAGCAGAAGACCTTAACACTTGGATTGGTCAAAAATTACAGTCGAGCCCCGGAACAAGCGTAGATGGTTATCAAACAGTTAGGTTTGGTGCTGGTGCAAATGCCAGGGACTTTTATATGCCATACTTTCACGAGACAAAGATATACCAGCTTGAAGAAGCGAGAGATATCATTAACTTTGGAACAGCCAGAACTTATGCTGGAAATAAAGTGATCATTGATTACGATTGGCACAAATCAGGTCCAGCTTAAAAAAACAAAAAACACCTGGTATAATTAAGTTGAGGAAACACCCCCACCAATTTCTATGAAAGAAGAGGTGAAAAAACTATGGCATATTCACGTGGAACTAATGCCAACATTATTGTTGGTGCCGCTGCTATGTTTACGCACAACTCGGGCGAACTGCTTGAGGCGACACTTCCTGCGTATGTAGATGACGAGTCTTACAAGGACACCCTTGAGGACAGCTCTCTTTTTACTAACGTTGGATACACAATGAACGGTTTGGAACTGGTTTTTCAGCCTGACTTCGGTGAAGTCCAGGTTGACCAGCTGCTTGACGTGGCAAAACTTTACAAGCAAGGTATGCAGGTTAACCTGAACACTGCGTTTGCAGAGTCTACCCTTGAGAACCTTCTCATTTCCATTGCAGCACCAACAACTGACAAAGCAGCTGTAGGAGCATTCGCAGACGAGCTTACTCTTAAGTCTGGAGACATCGGAGATGTCCCTCTTGAGCGTGGTATCGTTGCAGTTGGACCTGGTTCAGGTGCAGCAGGTGCAGGTATTGAGCGTATCTACGCCGCTTACCGAGCACTCTCGATTGAGAATGTTACAGTGTCCGCAAAGCGCGACGAGCCCACCATGTTTGAGGTCTCGTTCCGTTTGCTGCCAAATGACAGCGCAGAGTATGGAAAGATTGTCGATCGCACGATTGACTCGACTTCCTAACTAAAAAATAACTTAACAGACAATGCCCTGGGATTTTTCCTGGGGCATTGTTATTTTTGGTACACTTATATTATGGCAACTACAGTATATGAAACCAAGACGATATCTCTCATTGATGAAACAGTCATAGAGCTTAGACCTTTAAAGATTAAGCATTTGAGAAATTTTATGAAATACTTTGATGTTATCAAGTATGCTAATAGTGATGAGGAATCTATAAAGATATTGTCCTACTGCGCACTGGTAGCCCTATCTTCTCAGTACCCGATAATTTCTACCATTGAAGAGTTGGAAGACTCCGTTGACCTGCCAACCGTTTATGAGATCTTAGATATTACTGCGGGGATTAGTGTTAACCCAAATAAAAAGAAAGATCTTAAGGAGCAGGCAACAGATAGCAAAGCTTCTACCTGGGATACCCTAGACTTAGCAGAGCTAGAAGCAGAGGTATTTTTGTTAGGAATTTGGAAAGATTATGAAGATCTGGAGTTAGCTCTATCTATGCCAGAGCTAACGGCAACACTAACCTCTAAGCGAGACCGGGACTATCAAGAAAAAAAGTTTTTAGCCGCAATTCAGGGAGTTGACCTAGACAAGCAATCTGGCAAAAATCAAGCAAATGCTTGGGAAGAAATGAAGGCCAGAGTTTTCAGTGGAGGTAAGACGGATGATCCAAATGACATAATTTCTTATAGAGGAGCTAGGGCAGACAAGGCGGGTTTCGGAATTGGTCAAGGTCTTAGCTACGAGGATTTAACCTAACAATACTAGCCCCTCTATGTTATAATTAGTATACCGTTTATAACGTTATGAAAGGAAATAAATGGCTACTACAGTAAATGAAGAGAAAGAGCTTACTCTCATTGACGGAACAAAGATTAAGGTGCGTCCTCTAAAAATTTCGCTTCTTCGTCCGTTTATGAAAAAGTTCGAGGGTATCGCAAACGTAGCAAGCGATAACGACAAGTCGATGAACCTATTGATGGAATGTGTACAGATTGCTATGAAGCAGTACAGTCCAGAATTAGCGGGAGACTTAAAAGCATTGGAAGATAACATTGATCTTCCAACTGTTTATAAGATTGTAGAAGAAGCTTCAGGGGTAAACCTTGGAGAAGTTTCAAATCTTATGGGCTAATAATAAACCAAAGGGTGCTGTGGAATGGCTGATATTCAAGCTAATATAGGTATTGGTGTAGATACTACACAAGCCTTAGCCGCTATCAGGCAACTACAACGTGAGATATCAGTCTTCCACACCCTTATGGCTAAGGGTAGCGCCACAAACGCTGCTAAGTCCGCTCAAATGCAGCAAGGACTTATAAACACAATTAATGAAACTGGCAGATTCTCTGCCGGTATGACAAACATCAGCTCTAGCACAGAGAGCTTTACCAATGCCCTTGAGAAGAACAAGCTTTCGATGGGGCAATACTTCCGCTATGCAGGAGGTGCCTCTAGATCATTTGGAAAAATGTTTTCTAGAGAGTTCAGCACTATAAGTCGGGTGGCTCAGGAAAGAGTTAAAGACCTTCAAACTCAGTACATAAGCATGGGTCGAGACGCCAACGGTGCTCTTCAGGCAATAAAGGTCAGGCCGCTTGCTCTAGATATGAACAACCTGGGCACAAAGGTCCAGATGGTTGCTCAAAAGCAACAACTTTTTAATCAACTGCTGAGACAAGGATCAACAAATCTTCTAAACTTTGGTAAAAATACGCAGTGGGCTGGTCGACAGCTCATGGTTGGATTTACAATACCCCTGACCATGTTTGGGGTGGCGGCATCCAGAGAGTTTATGAAGCTTGAAGAACAGGTTGTTAAGTTTAAGCGTGTCTACGGAGACATGTTTACTACCGATGCAGACACGGACAAGGCCTTAAACAATGTTAGAGAGCTTGCAAACGAGTTTACAAAATATGGGATTGCGGTAGAAAAAACTATTGGGCTTGCCGCCAAGGTTGCTCAAATGGGCAACGTTGGCACAGACCTTACTGCTCAGGTAACCCAGGCAACCAGGCTAGCTGTTTTGGGCGGCATGGAGCAAGAGGATGCCCTGGATACCACAATATCCTTGACGAACGCATTCGGCATTGCCGCTGAAGATCTGGCTGGCAAAATTGCATTCCTGAACGCCGCAGAAAACCAAACCATTCTTTCTATCGAAGACTTTAACGAAGCAATCCCTAAAGCTGGTTCTGTTGTTCAACAACTTGGCGGTAGTGTTGAGGACCTGGCATTCTTCCTTACAGCTATGCGTGAAGGTGGAATTAACGCTAGCCAGGGCGCAAACGCTCTCAAGACATCGCTTGCCAGAATCGTAGCGCCCACAGAGGTAGCCAAAAAAGAAATGGCTGGATTCGGCATCGACATTGTCGGCATTGTGGAAAACAATGTTGGTAACCTAAAACAGACAATTGTCGAATTAGGCCAAGAGCTTGACAGCCTAGACCCACTAAATAGAGCTAGGGCTATTGAGCAGCTTTTTGGAAAGTTTCAGTTTGCTCGTATGTCTACAATGTTTCAAAACATTTCTAAGGATGGGAGCCAGGCCCAGAAAGTTCTAGACTTAACGGCAAATAGTACAGAAGAGTTGGCGATCATTGCCGAGCGAGAGCTGGCACGGGTAGAAGATTCGGTATCATTTAAGTTTCAAAAACAACTTGAAAAGCTTCAGGCAGCATTGGCTCCAATTGGAGCAGAATTCTTAAAGGCAGTAACCCCGCTTGTTGAATTTGGAACCAAGCTTCTTAACATGTTTAATAATCTTGGCGATGGCGGAAAGCAATTTGCCGTTATAGCAACTGCACTTGCTGGGGTAGTGTTGCCAGCAGCCCTGATGGGTTTTGGTCTGGTTGCTAACGGTATAGCAAACCTAATTAAGTTTGTAGCATTCTTGGGTACTGGATTTGCAAGACTTTCTGGACAAAGCAGAATCCTTGGAACCGGCACAGAGTATATGACGCAAGAGCAAATTCAGGCAGCAGCTGTAGCTGCCTCTCTTGGGCAAGCACACAGCAATCTCCTGCAAGTGTTTACCGCAGAAGCTTCTGCCGTTGCAAGACTGGTTGCTCAATATAATGCTGCAGTTGTAGCACAAAGACAGCTTGCTATTGGTAGAACAGCTCGGTCAGTCGCAGCAAGGCCGATAGGTCCAAGGCCTAAAGGTTTTGCTACTGGTGGCATCATTAGAGGACCAGGAACTGGCACTTCAGATTCAATTATGGCAATGCTTTCAAACGGTGAAGCTGTTATTCCTGCCGCTAGAGTAAAAGAAAATCCAGGGATTATAGAACAGTTAATTTCTGGAAACATTCCTGGATACTCGGAAGGAACTACCAATGTTCTTGGAAAAGATGTTTCAGTAAGCGGTGATCCTGACGGATTAAAAAGAATTGCTAATAGACTAAACAAAATTTCTACGATTATCCCAGGAATTCTAACCGATTTTGCGAATAGCCTTGTTAAAGGTAGCAAAATGTCTGCCAAAACACTGAAAACTAAGCTTGGCAAATTAGCGGAAGATAAACGCCGTCTAATATCGATGTCAGAATACACCGAAGCTGGCGGTGCCTCGCCCGCTCAAAGCGGTATGGTCGGTGCCCACACTGGAGCTAAAACACAGGTAGATAAAAATCAAGCTACAACCCTTGCGGCAAATCTTGCACCGGGCAGGGCTAGAGAAATAATGGAACAGAGTAATGGCGGAACCCTTCATTCTGAAATGGTTCTTGGACTTACTGCACAAGAAAATGCTCACAAGGGCGGTAAAGAAGAGCTATCCCTTTTAACCGGTAAAGAAAGGGCAGGCTTTTACAAGGATCCAGAAAACCAAAAAATGATTGGCTCCTATCTTCAGGATGGCGGCCAGGTTGACCTAGAAGATTCTGCACAGTCGGCAGACTTTACAACTTTTACCAGTCTTCTCGCAGCTAAGCTAGAGGCAGCCGGAGAGAGTGCAGTGTCCGAGGCTGACTATGCTAAATTCACCTCCGAAGCAGTAGACGAGATGCCAGACGGTAAGGCAAAGGCAGGAATACAAAGAGCCGAAAATACCTATAAAACTTTTAACCCAGCCGGTCCAGATAAAAAAAGATATAACCTGCCAACAGGAGAGTCGTTTGTTCGTGATCCAGAAACCAAAGAAATTTCCCACACAACCGAAGTACCGGGCGGATCCTATCAACAACGAGGTGGAAAACTTAGACCTCAGTTTGCGGATCAAGCCGAGACCGCTGCTTTAACAAATGTAAAAAATGCAGCCGAATCGCAAGGATATGAGACTGAAAATATAGATGCTTTAATTCAGGATTCAAAAGAGGTTGGAAAAAATGCAGCAAGGGGCATAATTGATGGAGCCGATGATGAGCTAGACAACAGTTCTCCATCAAGAAGAATGTTTCAAGTTGGAAAAGACGGAGCGAAAGGCTTAATTAATGGAGCGACAGAAACATTTAAAACAGGCGCCCCAGAACTGCCCGGAAGCCTTGCCCCACCGCCACCACCAGTCACATCAACTCCAGTTCCAAAGACAAGAATGCAAAGATTTGCAGACAAAGTTGGAGACTCTGCTCCTGGAAAATTTGTTGGAAAAAAGCTAGCACAAGCCAGCGGTAATGCCATAACAGACAGTAAGGGTCAAGTATACTACGATCCAAATGAGGATACGTCTACTTGGGCTGGAAAGATGACGGCAGAAGACGAAGCATTTAGAGCATCACTTCCTAATGCAGGATCATCCGGGGGAGTTGTTCCGGTACAGGTTGTTGATGGTCAATATGAAATGGATCCAAAATTCCAAGAAACAATTGAAAGCGGGAATGTTGAATCTGAAAACCTAGCAAAGACAATGAAAGTCAACAGCGAAGCAACTGAGGATAGCACAAGCCAAGACAACGCTGCTATTAAAGAAGAAAAAAGACAGAACAGGCAATCAAGAGCAGGGAAAGCCCTGGGCGCACTTGGAACAGCAACTATGGTTGCCGGGATGGCTACACAGGCAGAGGGGCAGGTTGGAGAGGTTGCACAAAAGATGGTTGGCCCTCTGGCGGCATTATCTGGTATTGCGCCCATACTGATGGCTTTGCCGTTACCGTTGGCCGCACTTGTTGCAGTTATTGGTTTGGGCGTTGCAGCATGGATGCTATACAACAAAACTTTAGAGAAGGCAAGGAAAGAGGCGTTTGAGCTTACCAGAGCTTTAGGCTCTGGCAAGGACGCAATTAAAAAATTT
>Ga0222650_1000909_pt1 | contig 18676 bp, 23 predicted proteins | sample AntAcemetagen367_FD_179820 | JGI IMG/M metagenome (GOLD analysis project Ga0222650, IMG submission 179820) | Saline water microbial communities from Ace Lake, Antarctica - #367 | ecosystem: Environmental > Aquatic > Non-marine Saline and Alkaline > Saline | place: Antarctica: Ace Lake...
GGCCAAGAACGCCGCAAGCGAACTAAAAACAGCCTAAAATACCGCAGCTTCAGCCAAATATCTAGCTCGGATCAGATGCCCAATTTTAAGACGCTTACTTTTTGGCGAAGGCGATGAGGTTTTGAAAGCGGGCCATCTCCTCCTCGTTGAGGAGTTTTTTCCCGGTGGGGATGGGCGGCGGGACCGGCTTCGCCGCTCCCTGGAGGTAGGGCGGCAGGGGCGGTGGCGGCGGCGTTTTACGCAGTCTGGGAGGAGGGATGGCCATCGGAGCGGTCTAGCTGCGTTCGGCGAGGAGGCGCTTGATGAGATCGGTCGCGCTGAGGCCCTCGCCGGTGGCGCGGTAGTTCGGGACGATGCGGTGGGAGAGGACGGCAGAGGCGACGGCGTAAACGTCTTTGACCTCCGGGGCGGAACGGCCATCCATAAGGGCGAAGGCCTTGGCTCCGAAGACGAGGTATTGGGAAGCACGTGGACCGGCTCCCCATTCGATGTATTCCTTGGCGACTTCAGCGGGGGCGGATTCACGGGGGCGGGTCGCGAGGGAGAGGGCGACGGCGGCGGTGAGGACGCCATCGGCGACTGGCATGGCGCGGACGAGTTTTTGAAATTCGAGGAGTTTCGCGCCGGAGAGGACTTTATTGAGAACCGCTGACTCACCGATGGTGGTGCGGCGCACGATTTCCTTTTCCTCCATAGGGAGAGGGTAGCCGAGGTCGAGCGAGAACATGAAGCGGTCGAGTTGGGCCTCGGGGAGGGGGTAGGTGCCTTCCTGCTCGATGGGGTTTTGGGTGGCGACGACGAGGAAGGGATTTGGCAGCGGGCGGTTTTCTCCGGCCACCGTGACTTGGCGCTCCTGCATCGCTTCGAGGAGAGCGGACTGCGTCTTCGGGGGGGTGCGGTTGATTTCGTCGGCCAGAAGGAGATTGGTGAAGACTGGGCCGGGGCGGTATTGGAACTCGAGCTTGCCGGAATTTTCATGGATCACTTCTGAGCCGATGATATCGCTCGGCATGAGGTCAGGGGTGAACTGAATGCGGTTGAACTGCATCCCAAGAACTTCGGCAATGGATTGGACAAGAAGGGTTTTGGCAAGACCGGGAACCCCGATGAGGAGGCAGTGTCCGTTGGCAAAGAGGGAGGCAACGAGGCGCTTGACGATTTCATTTTGTCCCACAATGACCCGGGAGAGTTCTGCCATGACGCGGGCCGCCGATTCCTGGGCTTCTTCAATACTTGTGATACTTTCCATGGGTGGGGCTGAGTGGGAGACTTCGCAGGTGATAACAATTCAAGTTAAGAACGTCTCTTACAATCTTCTTCATCTTTTCTAATCTCTTAAATTAAGAGGGATATCACGAATGGCGGACTTGAGTAAACTGAAAATCGCGATCACTCTGATAACTAAAAAATAATCGATTTCGTTAATCGTGAAATCAGGTTTAAGTTCGCAGTATCCATGAGTGAGACTCAGGTGACAACGATGCGGAGAGTCTCTTGATTGAATTTTTCGATTTTTTTTGGCTCAAGTCTGGTTTGCGCTGGCGCGCTCCATTTTAATCCCCTGGCCGCGGGCCCAGAGGTGGAGGTCGCGCTTGGCGAGGGCGGCGGCCATGAGATCGGGGAACTGATTGGGGGTGCAGGCGAAGACTGGGATCCCGAGGGCCGCGAACTGGGCGGCGTAGCGATGTGAGTAGTAAGGTTGGCCCTCATCGCTGAGAGCGAGAAGGGTGATGAGCTGGACTCCGCTCTCGGCGAGGCGTTTTGCGGTGGCGATCATGTGGCGTTGGTCACCGCCCTCCTCAAGGTCGGAAATGAGAACCATCACGGTGTCGCTGGGACGGGTGATTTGATCTTCGCAATAGCGGAGGGCTTTGTGGATGTCAGTGCCTCCGCCGAGTTGCGTTCCGAATAAGAGATCGACGGGGTCGTTGAGCTCCTCGGTGAGGTCGACGCCGGCGGTGTCGAAAACCACGAAGCGGGTGCTCACGGCAGGCATGGAAGCCATGACCGCTCCGAAGATGGAGGCGTAAATCACCGAGGCTGCCATCGATCCGCTCTGGTCAATGCAAAGCACGACATCCTTGAGCGATGATTGTCTGCGCCCGTAGCCGATGAGTTTCTCGGGGATAATCGTTTTGTGCTCGGGGAGGTAGGTGTGGAGATAGGCGCGGATGGTGCGATGCCAGTCGATCTCGCGCATCTTGGGGCGGGTGTTGCGGAGGCCGCGGGAGAGGGCTCCTTGGATCGCTTGACGGGTGGGTTGGGTGAGTTTTTTGAGGAGTTGGTCGACGAGCTTGCGAACGACCAAGCGGGCGGTTACGCGGGTTTTTGCGGGGATAGCGCGGTTGAGGGTGAGGAGGGTGGAGACGAGGTGGACGTCGGCTTCGGCTTGTGAGAGGACTTCGGGTTCGAGGAGAAGTTCGGCGAGGCCGAGTCGTTCGATGGCGTCTTCCTGCATGATTTGGACGACGGTGGTGGGGAAGTATTTGCGAATGTTGCCGAGCCAGCGGGCCACTTTTGGGCTTGAGGCTCCAAGGCCGCCGCTTTGGCCTTCCTCGCCGTCGTAGAGTTGTTCGAGAGCCTGGTCCATGCCGAGGTCGTGGTCGCCGAGACTTGGGCCGCCGGGAGGTTCGGCAGCGGAGCCGAGGAGGAGTCGCCAGCGGCGGAGGGTTTCGGGGGTTGGAGTCATTTAGGAGTGGGGAGGTCGTAGAGTTTTGCGACGAGGGCAACGGCGGGGCGGGCGCAATTGTTGTCGAGAACTGTGGATGAAGGGGGGCTTTTGGCGGAAGTTGGATTGGTGACGAGGTGGGAGATCTTTTGTTTTTCGGGGGTTGAGAATTGGCCGAAGGTGCGGCGGAGGAGGGGAAGGGTGCCTTTGGGCGGGTTGCCGGTTGAGAGGGCGAGGCTGAGGAGGGTGGAAGTTTGTTCGGAGTCGAGCTGGCCACGGTCGCGGAGGAGGCGGGTGACGGTGCCTTTGATCTCGGGATGGGCGAGGGTGTGGTGGGCGATTTTTGAAAAGGCGGTGAAGAGGCCATCGAGGAACTCGTTGATTTCGAGACTGCCGAGGGCGGTGGTGTAGTTTCGGATGAGGGCGCAGGTCTTGGAGGCGGCTTCGTCGTCGAGTCCGGAGCAGTGGCCGGGGAGTTCAATTTGGGTGCGGAGAGCGAGTTCGGTCAGGATGGTGCTGACGGAATTGAGGCGGGTGCCACGGACGTCACCGTAGCGCGCGATGCGGCAGAGTGGGGGGAGGGCTTTGAGAAGTCACTCGGGTGAGAATTCGGCGAAGGGATAGAAGGAGGAGACCCGTGGGTTGTCGACTTGATGGAAAAGCATCGCGACGAGGGGCTTCATGCCTTTTAAAGAAACATCGGGAATGAGAGCATCTCCTTCCGCCGGGCCTTCGATAAGGATGAGGTCGGGTTGGAGCGAGGCCAAGGCATCCCGCACGCTGCGGGCGCAGCCGGGTCCGTGGTGACGAATGCCGAGGATGGTGGTCATGATCGGGGTGAGATGTCTTTGAGAGTCACTCCTCTTACCTTCGTCTCCAAAAGGTGAAAGAACTGGTCCGTATTATCGCGGAAATTCTCGACCATCTCGGAGCCTCGTCTTTCAAGGCAGGAGGCGTAGAGCGTCGGAATTCCGAGCCTGTTGAAAGCGATCTTGATCGCGGTGAGGTGCGCTCGAATTTTCATAGAGTGCCACTGCGGTGACCTCGAGGATTGTCCTTCCACCGATTGAAGGACATCCATGACATGACGAAAAGCACGCTAGAGATAGGGCTGGTTCAGCCACTCTACTTGGGAAGCGAATTCCGGGTGGAAGATGTGACTCTTTGGGTCAACGATGAAGTCCTTTTGACGTCCGTTGCTCTGGCTGACGGCAAGACCGGAGAGCTCTAAATCATTGAGGACATTTTGGACTGTTTTGCGTGGCCATCCCACGTATGGCGACACGGTCGCGGGGTTTCCGGCCTTATGAGTTAAAAGCCAGGTGATGATCTCGGCATGGGCTTTGACTCCGAAAAGAGTCCGCATTTTGATTAAGAAATTCTCTGGTTCGCGGGTGTCTGGGCGGCGGCTCAGGTCACGACTCTCAAAACTCGAAACCCAGTCATTGGCTTCGTTTGCTTTCTCGTTTTCCGATTCAAAAAACAGGGTGCGCCAGTTGCGGTGATTGTGATTGGCCATCAGATGTCCGAGTTGATCGAGGTTCTGGGGGATCACCAAGCTCGAGATTATCATCACCGAACTGATAGAGTGAGCGCAATGATTTCAGTCGTTGCACACTGACGAGTTTGCCGAATTGAGTAAGCCAATCAGCACTTTCGTTTCTGAGTCTGGCATCGTCAAATCCCCACTCGCTGCTGGCAAGAATCAGAGCTTCCAGATCGATAGCGAAGCCGACGGGTGCATTTTGAAAATGTGCGCCGATTCCAACCGAGCACCATTGATCCCAGAGGAAGCGAGTCATAGCCTCCTTTCCGCGTGAAAACATGGAGGTGGCTTCAGGCATTTTGGTCAATCTTGGTAAAGGCTTCTTCAACCAAAAGTCTCCTCGCCCCATCCATAAGGTCCATTCCTTCCAGCCAAGAGATCGCGGATTTTCGCTCTGACGAGGTTGGCGAAAGTTGAGCGAGATCGAGGCTGTCGCGTTTTTCGGAACGACCGGTAATGGCGTATATTTTCAAAAAGATTAAGCTTCGCTGCTTCAAGAAACTGACCTTGAAATCCGGGGAGATCACCAGTTCTTCCATCTCGTTGAAAAATCCTTCGGGGAGATCTTGCAAGGGGATCGATGAGCATCGACGTTGCCGCGCTGATCCAATCGGGTCGGAACTTAAACTCCGCTCCCGCCTCGGCAATGGCCTCTTTCGATACGGCAGAGTTTTCCGGTGCGCATGGCGTGGAGCATGGGCGAGGGGACGAGGGCGTCTTCGGATGGGCCGTGGGCGAGAAGTTGGGCGTAGTTCCAACCGTAGCGAAGGGTTTCTTCGCCGGTGCCGGCGGTGCCTTGGATGAGGAGGGTGGAGGTGCCGGAGATGGCGGCGGCGAGGATTTGGCGAAGCCACCAAGCGCGTTCGCCGGTTTTGACGGGGGGCTTTTCGCGGAGACCGTCGGCGTTCCAGGCAGGGTCGAATTCTGAGGGCGGGGTGAGGGTGAGTTTTTTGCCTTTGAGGGAGAGGAAGGGTTTTGCGCGATTGAGGGAACGGGCGCGGAAGGCGGAGGGGGATTGGAGGAGCGCGGTGGTGGCGGCGTTGCGGATTTCGCGGCGGGGGTCGGAGAGAGCGGGTTCGAGCCAGGCTTCGTCGGGGGGTGGAGGGATTCGAGGGCGAGTTCGATGAGGGAGTAGCGGAAGGTGGGGTCTTCGGATTTCCAGGTGGATTGAAGGGCGGTGAGGACTTTTTGAGGCGCGGTCTTTCGGGTTTTGCGAAGCCATTGGAGGCGCTCGGAGGGGGTGCCGGTTTCCCATGAGGCGTGGTGGGGGGAGGAGGACGTGAGCCAATCCCACGAGGGGTGGAGTTTCGAAAGCCAGAGGCCGCGCGGGCCGGCGAGAGTGGAGATTTGACTTCGGGTGGTGTGATTGCGTTGACCGTAGTCGAGAAGTGCGGGGACGAGGGCGTGAGGGGCGCGGAAGTTGGCAGCGAGGGCGTGGTGGAGGAATTCCGAAAGGCATTCAGGGGTGTTTCCGGCGAGGATGAGAGCGAGGCGGTCGGTGGCGGATGCTGGGATGGGGAGGCGTCGGTCGACTCCGGAGGGGGGAAGAGGGGAGCCTTTTTCTGGGGTGAGACCCGCAGTGAGGGCGGCGGCTTCGAGGGCGGCGGCAGGGAGGATTTGGGAGGCCTCAAGTTGCTGCCAAGGGCCGTCAAGGGAGTCGTGGGGGCAGGGTGGGAAGTCGCCTCCGCGTGCGGTGCCCAAGAGGGCGAGTGAGGTGAGGGCGCTTTCACTCATGAGAGGTTGATGAATTGCTCATCCGAGGCGGCGGAGAGGAGGGTGAGGGAGTGACCATCCCACTCGGCGCAGGTGAGGATGGGGTGGCCGCCGGAGAGCGATTGATAGATGAGGGTTTTGGCATTTGAAGAGCGATAGGGAAGAGACATGCCTTCTTGATCGATGAGGGTGTTATTTTCGCCGGGGGTGAGGAGGGCGAGAAAGGGCTGGTGGCGATGCCAAGGGCTTTGAGATCGGAGGGTGGCGTAGTTAGCAAGAAGAGAGGCGAAGGTGTGAGGAGCAGTCGGGGGAGTTTCGTATTTCGGAATGGCTCCTTCATTGGCGGGAAGGGCGCGGGGATTGGTGATGCCGGGGTAAAAGTGGAAGCCGGTTTTGACGGTAGTTCCGAGCGACCAAGTTTCGAGGGTTTTTTGCCCCTGAGCACCGAACTTGAGGGTTTTGGCCCAGCGGCCGGACTTGATGCCGAAGTGCCAGGTGATGGAGGAAGGGTGTTTCCCAACGAGTGGGCTGGGAGGCGAGGTCACGAAGGCCGCGGAGCCAGCTGGCGAGCCCGGGGGCTTGGGCGTCGACCATACGCTTGGCCAGATCATCCCACCTTGCATGGTCTTTGATCGAGGGGTCGGCGATGCCTTGCCGGACGAGGTCCTGAATGAATTGCTCGAGTGAGGTGACGCCTTCGGTGATACGGTCGAGTTTTTTATCCTTTCGCTTGGCAGCGGCTTTGGCGTCAGGGGACTTTTTTTCGGTGGTGGCCTTTTTCTCGGCGCGGGATTCCCGAGAGGTGAGCCATTCTTGAACCCAATCGGGGATGGCATCAGATGGGATGGCATCGGGCGTGGCGGCCGCCATGAACATGAGGGCGAGGGCGTGCTTGCAGGGAAACTTACGGCTTGGGCAGGAGCACTTGAAGGCGGGCTCGGCGAGGGCGATTTGGGTTTGATAGGGCTTTTTGCTAGAACCCTGAGCGAGGCCCCAGAGGGTTTCGCCATCAGACGCCCAAGAATGCCATTTTCGAGGGTTCGAAAGTGGGCGGGATGCTTTGACGGATACGGCATCCGGGGCAAGAGCGATGACTTGGTCGAGGGTGAGCAAAGTTTTTAAAGAGCTGCTGCCACTCTGAGTGAAGAAGATGTGATTTCACGCTTAAAAGTTAAAATTAAATCATGAGATATGGATATCGATTCGATTGATCGGATATGAGGTCCACTCTATGTATTTGTCCATCGGGCAGCTCGCGATTTTGAATCGTGACCGCCGACTCCCAGCTCGTGGATCCGAGGTGATATGAAGGAGGCCTTTTTCCCCCGCCTAAGTTACGAGTCAAATACGCTTTGTGGAAACGGAAAGGAGAATGTGCACCGTAAGTTTGAGCGAGGAAGTCTACGCGATGATCCTACTGACGATTTGGCTGGTTTTGAGGCAATCGGAGGAGTCGAGGACATGGGCGCTAGCAGGGTCGGGAAACTGATAGAGGATAAGGGGTTTGGGCGCGGCAAAGAGGCTTGTGACGAGCAAAATGGGGAGATGAAGGGACCGGGCCTCCAGCCGCGGCTGGGAGGGTGATTGGCTTTGACGGATGTTGCCCTAGATGGAAATTGGCGGGAATCGGAAGTGCAACGTTCGCCGACTGCTACTGGAGGTGAGTCTGGAAGAACTCAATGCGTTTGCGGCGGAAGTGGGGTGCTTCGCCGGCGCCGTGGTCTGCTCCGGGGATCATGAAGAAGGTGAAGTCCTTATCGGCTTGGATGAGGTCGTTCACCATTTGATAGGTGGACGAGGGGTCGACGTTGCGGTCCATTTCTCCGACGGTGAGCATGAGTTGGCCGGTGAGTTTGGGGACGTGGGTGCGATTGGAATTTTCGATATAGGAGTCGTTGAGGGGCCAATCGAGCCATTGCTCGTTCCACCACATCTTGTCGATGCGGTTGTCGTGGCAGCCGCAATCAGAGACGGCAACTTTGTAGAAGTCACCGTGGTGCAGGAGGGCGGCGGTGGAAGATTGACCACCGGCGGAGCCGCCGTAGATACCGACGCGTGAGAGGTCCATTTCGGGGTATTTGGCGGCGGCTTCTTGCATCCACTTGATGCGGTCGGGGAAGCCGGAGTCCTTGAGGTTTTTGTAGGCGATTTGGTGGAAGTCGCGGCCGCGGAAGTTGGTGCCGAGGCCATCGATCTGGACGACGATGAAGCCGCTGGCGACCATTTCGGATTTGTGACCGGACCAGCTGGACCATTTTTTGGGGACGAAGGATCCGTGGGGGCCGGCGTAGATGTTTTCGACGATGGGGTATTTCTGATCCTTGTCGAAGTTGCGGGGTCGCCAGATGACGCCGTGGATATCGTGTTTACCGTTGCGGTCTTTGGTGACGAAGCGCTCGGGGAGATTCCACCCGGTGGCGAGGAGGGGGGTAAGGTCGGGGGTGTTGAGCGTAGAGATGAGTTTCTGGTCGGAAGTACGACGTATCTCATAGACGGGGGGATGGTCGATGCGGGACCATTTGGCGAGGTAGTGTTTTTTATCGGGAGAGAAGGAGAGCTCATGGGTGCCGTCGCTCTCGGTAAGGAGGGTGAGCTTGCCGGTGTCTAGCTTGACGAGGGCGTAGTGGAGGGAGTAGGGGTCTTGCTTGGGGTAATAGCCCGAGATTTCGAGGAGGGCGGTGCGGGCCTTTTCATCGACGGATACGACCTTGCGGACGATCCAGTCTCCCGAAGTGAGGGGACGGATGACTTCGCCATTCTTGCGGTTGATGAGGTAAAGATGGTTATAGCCGGTGCGTTCGCTGAGCCAGAGGATCTCGTCTTTGTCGGGGAGGATGCGGTAGTAGCAATTACCGAAGACGTAGACGAATTTGTCGGAGGTTTCCTCGACGATGATGCGTTGGAAGCGGGTGTCGGCGTCGATTTCGATGAGGCGGTATTTCCCGAAGCCGCGCTCGATGTAGGCCATGGAGAGGAGGTGCTTCTCATCGTGCCAGCGGAGGTCGTTGATGGCGTAGGGATCTTTGGTGAGGGTGGGGCTAGCAGGGATGGGCTTGCGCTCGTCGGTGAAGAAGATGACGGGGTGGGCGATGTTAAGTTTGTCGCCGGGTTTGGCATAGGGGTGGAGTTGGTGCGCGGGCTGGACTTGATCCTTTGGGGAGGAGCGCACGAGGTGGACTTGGGAGATGGCGTGGTTGGTGCAGTGGGTGAGGGCAAAGCAGGAGGAGTCGGAGTGCCAGCGGACGCGGGTTTCCCAGCGGGTGTCTTTTGGAGCCTCGCCGAGATTCTTCTTCTTTCCGGATTCGAGATTGATGAGGATGGGGTGTTCCTCGAATGCGATTTTCCATTTCTTGTCCGGCGAGGTGCTGCCTGAATTGCCGCGGTGGCGACGAGGTGAGGGTGAGAAGTTCTCTGGGGAGAGAGATTTGAGAGCCTTTTTTTCGGTGGGGCCTTCGGTGGTTTCTCCGGTTTTGAGATCAAGCTGGAACTGTTTTTGGGCCCCGTCCTGGGTGAGGCCATAGAAGAGCTTCGATTGATCCAGGGACCATCGGTGAGAGAGGCTTTCGTTTTGAACAAGTGATCTCTGTTGTTCTGAAAGTTCTCTCATTTTCTGCTGCCAGGAAGCGGTGCCTCCGTGTTCGGCGAAGCAAGTGAGGGTGAGGAAGAAAGAGAGAAAAAGTCGAATCATGGCGGAAGCTAACTTGGGATTTGGAATCGGGGAGAAAAAAACGACGACCGGATGTCATGCGATGTCCGTTTCTCCTTTCTTGTTTTGAAAGAGTTCACGCTTCGTCCTTTTTTGCGGCAGCGAGGGCGGCCGCTTTGCCGCGGGCGACTTCCTTTCCGTTACGATCGACGAGGATGTAGGCTGGAACGCCGCGAACCTTATAGGGCTCCACCAATTTCTTTTGGTCGGTGTCTTCTTGCAACATGATAGGCCATGGTTGCTTGAAGGATTCGGCCCATTTCAAAGCGGCATCTGATGATTGATCCAAGGAGATGTGGATCATTTCAAGATTAGGGTTGGTGGCGATTTCTTTGTGATAGTGCTCCGCAAACTGCGGAGCACTTCCGCGGCAAGGTCCTCACCAGCTGGCTGAAAAATAGAGGAGAAAGTATTTAGGAGCTTCTTGGAGTTTGTGATCAACGAACTTCGTGTCCTCGAGCTTCTGGAGCTTTTTAAGAGATTTTCCGAAATCGCTTTTAGCAAATTCAGCGGCAACTTTTTCTTTTTCTTTTTCTTTGGCGGCCAAGGTGGCGACCTTGGTCTCTTCTTCTTTGGCCCCTTCTTGGTCGTTCTCGGCGAAAAGCTCACGTTCGAAGGGCAATTCCTTGCGACCGCGTTTCACGGTCACCGAAGTGTCGTCGAGCGAGACAACGTCTCCTTGGAATGTCTTAGCACTATCAGCGCTGGTCCAGTTACGTGTCCACCAGCCGGAGGCGACAAGCATAAGGGATGCGATGACGATGATGATGTTCTTTTTCTTCATTATTTTAGGATTAGAGACAAAAGGAGATTGGAGTTTTTTCTAATAATCGACGAGGATCAATCGCCTCCAGCGAGTCTTTTTGCCATGTGCGGGAAGAGGAACAGATGAAGAGGGAGGATGGCATACCAATAGGCGCGGCCAAGGAGTCCGCGGGGGCGAAAGGTGGCGGTTTGAATGAGTTGATCTTCGGTGATTTCGAACTGGAGCCAGGCTTCGCCCGGCATTTTCATTTCGGCAGCGAGGATGAGGCGGGCGGGTTTACCGGAGGGATCGGAGAGGACGACGCGCCAGAAGTCGAGGGCGTCGCCCGGGAAGAGTTCGGTGGGGTGACGGCGGCCGCGGCGGATGCCGGTGCCGCCGAGGATGCGGTCCATCCCGCCGCGGAGTTTCCAGGCCCAGTTCATGGAGGGCCAGCCTTTGGTTCCGCCGAGGGACCAGACGGCGGTGAGGGCGCTTTCTCTAGCGGAGGTGAGGGGGACGGTTTGTTGGTCGGAGAGGATACCGTGAGCGGGGACTTGCACGGATTGGAGGAATTCGGGTGGGAAATTACCGGAGGCGAGGGAGTCGAACCAAGAAGAAGGGACTCTATTTTGGGCAATACGGACGAAGGCAGCTTCGATCGATTGCTGGTAGGTGAGGAGTTCCTGGAGGACGAGGGAGTGTATGCGGGTATCGCGGCAGATGGTCTCGTTGGCGAGCGATTGGACGAGGGATTTGGCGAGAGGATAGCTGGCGGCGGTGACGAGGTAGAGCCAGCGGGAGGAGAGGCCGGGAGTGAAGAAAGGGACGGGGATGATGAAGCGCTTAAGATCGCGGGCTTTGGCGTATCCGAGGAGGAGATTGCGGTAGGAGAGGACGTCGGGTCCTCCGATGTCGAATTCTTCGCCGAGGGTTTCTTTTTTACCAAGAACGCCGGTGAGGTATCCGATGACGTTACGGATGGCGATGGGTTGGCAGCGGTTGGCGGTCCACTTCGGGGTGATCATGAAGGGGAGCTTCTCGGCGAGGTCCCGGATAATTTCGAAGGAGGCGGAGCCGGAGCCCACGATGATGGAGGCGCGGAGGGTGGTGACGGGGATGGGGCCGTCTCGGAGGATGCCGTTGACGTTCTCGCGGGAGGCGAGGTGGGCGGAAAGATCGCTTTCGGGGACGAGTCCGCTGAGGTAGATGATTTGGCGACACTTGATCCAGTGGGCGAAGCGGGTGGCGCAGGTGGCTTCGCGTTCTTCGAAATCGCGGCCGGCACCCATGGAGTGGAGGAGGTAGTAGGCGGCGTCGAGGTCATCGGGAATGGGAGGGAGGTCGCCGAGGAAATCGCCTTCGAGGAGGGTGAGTTGGTGGTTGTCGAGGAAGGGCTGGAATTGGGAAGAGGGGAAGCGGGGGATGGAGCGGACGATACCAGTGACGCGGTGGCCGGCTTCGAGGAGGGTGGGGAGGAGGCGCATGCCGATGTAGCCGTTGGCGCCGGTGAGGAGGATGTGCATGGGAAGGAGGTGAACGTTGAACGTCGGGTTATGAATTTCGAGTGCTTGGTGGGGAGATGGAACCGGGGATTTCCTGAAATTTTATGAACGACGACGACTTGGTTTTTAGGCGGTTAAAGATTGAAGAATGCTCCAATTTTTTGGACGAGGAAACCGAGGGAGGTAAAGATCGCCGGGATGATCAGGACGGAGGCGACGGTGAAGAAGGAGGGAATCATGATTGAGGCGATTGATCTGCCAGGTCCTTTGATCCATTTTAGGACGAGAGCGTGGAGCTGAAGCCAGAGAGGGCTTAGGATGAGCATCGTGACGATGCCTCCGATGATCGCTAAGAGTGAGTCGAGGTTATTGCTGTCGACCTCGCTGTATAACTTGACCAATACCAGAGAAGTGATTGTTAAGCCCGCGATGATTCGGGTGATCCCTTTTAAGAATAGAAACCAGTGGGTTTTGGAGGAGTGGGGGCCGAGGCAGCTTGCCATAATCTTCGAAGGTAAGTGACGGTGTGAATATTGCACGAAAAAGCCCGCGATCACTTGGGGTGAGGGCGGGCTTTGGGATGACGTTTCCTTGCGCTTAGTCCTTGCGCTTGAGCTGGGGGAAGAGGACGACGTCGCGAATGGTGGGGGCTCCGGTGAGGAGCATGATGAGGCGGTCGATGCCGATGCCGATGCCGCCTGCGGGGGGCATGCCGTGCTCGAGCGCCTCCACGAAGTCTTCGTCGATTTCCTGAGCTTCGCCGCCGGATTGTTCGTGGAGGCGACGGCGCTGGTTGTCGGGGTCGTTGAGCTCGGAGTAGCCCGGGGAGATTTCCTGTCCGTTGATGATGAGTTCGTAAACGTCGATCACGGCAGGGTTTTCAAGGTTCTCTTTTGCAAGAGGGATGAGCTTGGAATCGACGTGGGTGACGAAGCAGGGGTCGAAGGTGTGTTCCTCGACGAGTTTTTCGAAAACTTGTTGGGTCACTTCGTAGTCCTCGAGGTGGTCGTGGATTTCGAGTTTAAATTCGCTCTTCGCTTTGGAGCGGCGGTCGTCGGGGGAGAGGTCAAACCAGTCGTCGCCGGCAGCTTGTTTGATGAGCGTTTGGTAAGGGGTGCGTTTCCATGGACGACTCAGATCGAGGGTGCGGACGGGTTCGCCGTTTTCGTCTTTGTGCTCGATTTGGAGGGTGCCGAAGAATTTCTCAGCGAGGTGGCAGACCATTTCTTCGACGAGGTCGGCCATGATTTCGAAGTCGGCGAAGGCTTGGTAGGCTTCGAGCATGGTGAACTCGGGATTATGGCGACGGGAGATGCCTTCGTTACGGAAGTTGCGGTTGAGTTCGAAGACCTTGGTGAGTCCACCGACGAGGAGGCGCTTGAGGTGAAGTTCAGGCGCGATGCGCATGGTGAGATCCATGCTGAGGGCGTTGTGATGGGTCTCGAAGGGTTTGGCGGCAGCACCACCGGCGACGTCGTGAAGCATGGGGGTCTCCACTTCGAGGTAGTCGCGCTCGTGGAGGAAGCTGCGGATTTCGGCAACGATCTTGGAGCGCATGATGAAAAGGTCGGCGCTTTTCTGGTTCGACATGAGGTCGAGGTGGCGCTTGCGATACTTTGTCTCGCGGTCGGAGAGGCCGTGCCACTTGTCGGGCATGGGGCGGAGGGACTTGGAGAGGACGGTGAGTTTTTCGACTTTCACGGAAGGCTCACCTTTGCCGGTGGTGAAGGTTTCTCCTTCAACTCCGACCCAGTCGCCCATGTCGAGAAGCTGGTAGGCGGCCCAGTCGGTCTCGGAGACTTGCTTCATGTTGAGGTAAATTTGGATTCGTCCGTGGGCGTCGCCGAGGGTGGCGAAGACGGATTTACCCATGTCCCGGATGGCGAGAAGACGCCCGCCGAGTTTGACCGGTTTCTCGTTCTCGAAGTTTGCCTTGAGTCCGCCCGGGGTGGTGGTCGTTTCAAAGGCGGCGCCATAGGGGTCGAGGCCCAATTCCTTGAGTTTCGCGAGTTTCTCGCGCCGGACGGCGATGAGTTCCTCGGAAGTGGATTGGGGCTGGGAGGGCGTGTTTTCGTCGCTCATTTCGGGCGGACTCTAGGAGCTGTGGGTGACTTGAACAGCGTAAATCCTCGGAGGTCGGGCTGTTAGAGCAACAAAGTGCTTGATGGAGGATCTTAAAAAGGGTTGTTTCAGTGGAATTTAACACTTTGGGGGGGACAGCAGCCCTGTTCGGTTTCGTACGAGACTGGCAGGGCTGCTGCATTTTTACGGGGTGGCGTTTTTGAGGCGTGCCTTCCGAGGATTTTTTTTAAATGGTGGTGGGCGTGAGCGAAGGAAACCGGATTGAGGAGTTACGAAACGCGATTCATCAGGCGCGGGCGAGGGTTTATCAGGTCGGTAACCCGACGCCGCTTGATCGAATGGTGGTGGATGGGGTTAAAAATCCGGTCTGGGTGAAGCGCGAGGATTTGGGCCCGATCAAGGCTTACAAGTGGCGGGGTGCTTATAATGCGATGTCTTGCCTGACTCCGGAGCAGCTGGGAGGCGGGGTGGTGGCGGCCTCGGCTGGTAACCACGCACAAGGCATTGCGCTGGCCGCAAAAAAAGTGGGAACGACTGCGCGAATTTACATGCCGACGCCGACGCCCATGGTGAAACGCAAGGCGGTGATGGAGCATGGGGGCGATTGTGTTTCGATCGAGTTAGTGGGTGATAGTTTTTCGGAAGCCCAGACGGCGGCCTTGGAGGATGCGGCGAGAACGGGGGCGACCTTTATCCCGCCCTACGACTCAATCGAGGTCATGGCGGGGCAGGGGACGTTGGCGGACGAGATTTTCACGTCCGGCGAGGGGCCGTTTGACCGGGTGTATGTTGCGGTGGGTGGCGGCGGAATGGCCTCGGCGGTGGCGACCTTACTCAAAAGTTCTTGGCCTGAGGTCAAGATAATCGGGGTGGAGGGCGTCGGTCAGGCCTCGATGAAGGCGGCGATTGAGGCCGGGAAGCCGGTGCCGTTGGATTATGTCGATGTCTTCTGTGATGGCACCGCCGTCACTCAGGTTGGAGAATTAACTTTCGAGATTTGTAAGACCTTGCTGGATGAAATTGTGACGGTGACCAATGAGGAGGTTTGCGCGGCGATCAAAGCGCACTGGGACGGCTTGCGAGTGATTCCCGAGCCAAGCGGGGCAATGAGCTTGGCGGGTTTTCTCGGGCAATATCGAGACGGTCTCATCGGCGAGGATGAAAAGATTCTTACGATTCTTTGTGGGGCAAATATGGATTTTGCGAAATTTGCGGATGTTTCTAGGCAGGCCGGTGTCAATTCGACCCGGAACCGGAGCTGGCGTTTTGGTATACCGGAGGAAAAGGGATCATTGGTCGATTTGCTCACGGATTTACCGCAAGGCGTGAGCATTATGGATCTGCAATACGGACGGACGGTGCGGGATCCCCAGCTTCCCTTGCTGACCTTGGATGTTCCGATCGCTGCTGAAGAAGAGTTTTTGAGTTGGGTCGATCGGAATCAGGATCACGCCGCGGACGTCACGGGCCATAGTGCGACGAGATTTCGTGTGATTCCGTTTACGCAGTCACTCTTTATGAGTCCCTTGTTTGTTGAGGTCGAGTTTCCCGAGCGGGCGGGCGCGCTTCTCGGGTTTATGAGGGCAATCAGTCCGATGACCAGCTTGTGCTACTTCAATTACAGTTATACGGGAGAGAGGGTGGGCCGTGCTTTGATTGGCTTGGATTTCGGGAGCGCAGGCGAGCTTGAATTGCATCGTGAACGGGTCTTTGAGCAGGCTGGAAAGACGGTCCGGGCGGTGAAAGAGGTTTTGATAGACTCCCTGATTTAAAGGCGTAAAAAAATACCACTATGAAGTTTGGGTTGTGTTTTGCTTTTTCTTGTATGGGAATTTGTCTTTCTCAAGCGGGCCAGGATTTTTTTGAACTCCCGCCCATCAAGTATTCGGAGACCGCCAGTGACGATGCGGTGGTGCGGTTGGCGGGTGAGATTGAGAGGGGGGACTGGGTGGTGGGACCGATGGATGGGAAAGCGTTTTTAAAGGCGGTTTTGCAGAAGTTGGAGATTCTTGAAGAGTCGCAAGTTTTGGTTTTTTCGAAGACGAGCATTACAGAATGCGCTCATTAACAACGACAATCCGCGTTCGATTTACTTTTCAATGGATGCCTATGTGGGGTGGGTGCCAGGCGGGAAAGTGGAGGTGATTATTGAAGATGAGAAACTGGGACCGGTTTTTCACACGATCAATCCGCCCCATGGGGATCGTCCGGTCAAGATTTCACGGGCGACGGACTCCTGCCTGCAGTGTCATGCGACTTCCCGGATATCGGGGGTCCCTGGGATGTTTATTCGCTCGGTTGTGCCTGATCAAAATAGTCATGCAATCCTGAGTGCGGGGACGTCATTGGTGACCGACAGCACCCCTTTGAAGGATCGCTGGGGTGGTTGGTATGTTTCGGGTTCGTCGGATCATTCCCATTTGGGGAATCGTTGGATTCCGGACCGCAGCTTGGATGGTGCTGACTTGGAAGCGGAGGTGACCGACTATGAAAATCTCTCTGAGCTGATAAATACTTGCAGCCAACCAGCGATATCGTGGCCTTGATGGTGTTGGAGCATCAATGTCGGACGCATAATCTTATGACGAAGGCCAAGATGGGGTATGAGCGCGCGTTGTATTTTCAGAAGTCTTACAGCGTGGGGGCGGACCTGAATTCGCGGGAGGGAATGTCTTGGAAGACTGCGGAAAGCTCGGCGAAAGAGATCGTCAAGGCGTTTCTCTTCACGGATGAGGTGGATCCCGGTGGTGATGGCGTGGAGGGATCAAGGGCGTTTGCGGATGCCTTTGAAGGGAAGGGTTTGAAGTCGAAAAAGGGGAAGAGCTTACGGGACTTTCGTCTCTATGGACGCATTTTTAAGAATCGATGGTCCTATATGATTCACTCCTTGGCTTTTCAGGGGCTGCCGGTAATTGTCAAAGAGCGTGTCTTGTCGCACCTGAGGCAGGAGCTTTCGGGTGATTTTAAGAACCATCTCAGTTCCCGTGAAAAGAAGGCAATCCGCGAGATCCTTATCGAGACGGTCCCCGGGTTTAAAAGTGAATCTTGACCCCTGGTTGGGGGACGATCACTTCGGTATCGGGGAGCGATTCGGCAAACTTTTCCTGGAACCATGTCACCGCGTCCGGATCTCCGTGGACGAGCAGGAGTTTTTTGGGGCGTGCTTTGGTCGCAAAATCGACCAGTTCCTCGCGCCGCGCGTGCCCGGAGAAATCGAACTCATCGACGACGCAGTTGAGTTGAGTCTTGTGCGTGCCATCGAGGCGAATGAAGTCTCCGGTGGAGGCACTCTTAATGACTCCCGCAGGAGTCGCGGGATCAGCGTAACCTACGAAGAGGAGTGAGTTGGCAGAATTCTGGAGAAAGCCTCGCGCAAAGATATTGGAAGTCGTCTTCTCGCTCATCATCCCGCTGGAGAGACAGTAGATCGCTCCGGGCTTGTATTCGATGGGAGCCCGCCGGCGTTTGTTGCCCGTGTTCACTTTCATGTCGCGAAGGATCTCGAAGTTTGGACGATGACGTCGGGTGGAACCAGAGAAGCTGTCATAAATGCCGGTCATCTTGGTGCTCAGGCCGCCAATGAACACCGGGGTTTTCTCGGGGATCAATCCCTCGGCCTTGAAGTTATCGATCATCGTCAGCACCTCCTGCGTTTTTCCGATCGCGAAGACCGGGATTAGGGCGGAACCACCAGCCTTCAAGGCATCTCTGATACTCTTGGCGAGTCGGCCCTCTTGATCTGCCCGGGTATAGTCGGTGGGGCGTTCGTCGGATCCTCTTGTGGTTTCCATGATTAAGAGATCCGGCTCGTTTAACTCAGGGAACCGGGCTCCTTTGATCAGGGTGTGCCCTTGGAAGTGAACATCCCCGGTATAAAAGATTTTTTTATCATCCTTCTCAATGAGAACTCCCGCAGAGCCAAGAATATGTCCGGCGTCAAAGAAGGTCACCGTTGTTTCGCTGTCACCTTCAGGATCGAGAGAAAACGGCTTCTCGTACGGACGAATCATCCAGCGATCCTTCAGGTAGTCAATTTCGCGATGATGGTAGAGAGGGTATTCAGGGATGCCCAACTCTTCGCGTTGGCTGCTCATGACATTCACTGAATTGTGTAAAAGGGCCTCGCCAAGGGCGGCGCATGGAGCCGTCAAAAAGACTGGCGCGGATGGCTGGTCTCTTTGCGCCACAGGCAAGGTTCCAATGTGATCTAAATGAGAATGGGAAATGATGATGGCATCCGCGCTATCGTAGGGAACTTCCTGGTATCGGGGTAGGGCATTGGGCCCTTCTTCCTTGGGATGCATTCCAGCATCGAGGAGAATGGTGCTCCCGTTGAGATGGAGAGCGTATGAGTTACCACCGATCTCGGCACGAAGATTAAGGGACTGGAACGTGTTTGAGGCCACGAAGCGAAACGATAGACGGGAAGGCGTGAGTTACTAGAGATTTGTGGAAAAGGAGACGTGACGAGCCTGTGATTAAGACATCCTAATTAATATTTCAAGGTTCAAAGATCTTTTCCGCGGCACTTTAGGGTCCATTATCGCCGTAAATTCAACGATTCAAGAAGGCTGACCGGAATTCATCAAAAAAGTGTCCCTAAAAACGTTGACGTGAGACGCAAAATCCTTAGGGTTGCCCCAGCAGCCGCTACCGGCTGCCACCGAGAAAAACTCGAACGGGCTCGCTTGAATGAAACATCATCAGCGAGCCT
>Ga0222650_1000910_pt1 | contig 18673 bp, 10 predicted proteins | sample AntAcemetagen367_FD_179820 | JGI IMG/M metagenome (GOLD analysis project Ga0222650, IMG submission 179820) | Saline water microbial communities from Ace Lake, Antarctica - #367 | ecosystem: Environmental > Aquatic > Non-marine Saline and Alkaline > Saline | place: Antarctica: Ace Lake...
TCCAGACAGCTGCCGAGCCTCTTCATCATTAATAGTCAGAACATCAATCTTCTTGATGACTTCTTTCAACTCATCTAAAGCAATGTCCATCCAAAAATTCATTGTATCCAACACAATCAACTTCGGGCGGTTCTTCAACTGATTGATAACAGACATCTGCACCGCAGGCGTCAAGTTTCCAAGCATCAAGAATTCACAATCTTGGTATTCGTCCAGTACAACTGGCTCAAAATCTGCCAAAACGTTCAACTCAGTCGCGAGGGTATCGCGCGTATTCATATCGTTGTGGTACTTACCGCTCCAGAAAAAAGTCTTTTCGCCTTCTTTAATCTGAATACCGGCTGTATTGGCTCCGTGCTTTTTCAGGTTTTGTAGTCCTTCCTCCGGAAAATCATCTCCAACAACCGAAACCATGTTAATTGGTTTAGTGAAGTACGATGCGGCTAAAGCTATATATGTGGCTGCCCCACCAATTATTTTGTCCGTTTTTCCGAACGGAGTTTCAATAGCATCAAAGGCAACGGTTCCAACTGTAAGTAGGCTCATTTGTGTAGGTCTAAAAGTTTTTGACAAAGGTATTGGATTATATGATTGAGCAAATTACATTTGCAGCCCTTAAATTCCTCCTTAGCTCAGCTGGTTAGAGCATCTGACTGTTAATCAGAGGGTCCTTGGTTCGAGTCCAAGAGGAGGAGCTTGAAAATGAAGGGGTTACGTCAATTTACGATGTAACCCCTTTTTATTTGCCCAAAATTTGCACACGTTTTGTGCTAAGAATTAGGTTCAGATTCAATCCAAATGGCAAGAAATGCAGCCGACAACCCTTGTTTTCTTAATGGTTCGACAACCTGGTTTTGTTTTGAGATGCATTAAGGCATCTTCAAAATGGCTAATTCTAATTCAAGCGGAAATCAAAATCAAGGTATGAATGGGGTTTAGTTTCAAATACCCTCGCATTAAGCTATTTGCTTCGGAATGTAGTAAATAGCGGTTGCCGCCTTAACCTTTCGAGAGCCAAATGGTTATAGTGTATATGGATACCTTAGCCTAACTTTTTTCAATCCTGTAAAAGCCACATGCGAGGACTGCTTCTTCTTTTTCTGTTGCTTTCTTTCGGCTTTGCTGAATCACAAACCACTAGCAATGCAAACGAACTAGCGCTAACGATACGTCAGAAAATGGGCATACCGCCCAATGATTCGTTGCTGAACAGAACCCATGCTGAGCGGTACAGTCTTTTGCACGGATTCTATGATAATAATCTATTGCTGTCGCAATTGGACACGGTGGCCGTTAAGAAAATCTTTGATGAAATAGAGCGCGTGGCCGAAAAACAGAATGACCAAGACCTAGTTCGTGAGGTTCGATACATGCGGTTGATTATTCAAATTCGGAACACCAACAGGAAGAGCAGAATACGACTATTAGAGCATCGATTTGATGAAGTAAAGGAATCCGATCAACCTTGGGAGATCTTTATTTACAGTTGGCTGCTCGGAAGTCAGCTTTTAGATACAGAAGGGAAAGCAGATATAGGTTTCTACCTACTTACGGAAGCCTCCGAAACATTGGAAAAAGGATATCGACATCCTATCGAGCATTATCTAAACTACATTCTCGGTTCCGCCCATTACCTCTATAATGACTTCAACGGGGCCAAAAAATACTGTGGCCGTGCATTTATAAGCGGAAAGTCTGATACGATGTTCTATACAGACGGCAGGGTATTCAACACGCTTGGATTGGTGTATCGTAAAATGAATTTGCTCGACTCATCCGACATTTATCTTAATAAAGCACTTATAACAAGCTTGGATGAAGGTGATAGCATTATGGAATGCATCATTTCTGGCAACTTGGGTGAGAATCAGTATTTGAGAAGAAACTATGATGCAGCAATTCCGCTGTTTACGAAAGATGCCAATATGGCCGTGGCGAACAAAGACACGGGGTTAGCCAGCAACGCCTTCATGCTTTTGGCCGATTGCTACCTCTCCAAGGGGGAACTAGACAAAAGCTGGCCATTTTTGGAGAAAGGCAGAGATTACGCATACAAGTCTGGTCAATATCATAGGCTTAAAATACTCTACCCAATACTTGCCAAATGGCATGCGCTGAAAGGTGAGCCTGCACTTTCGGCTCTATATACAGATTCGTCCATGTTTGTAGTGGACAGCTTGGAAAGGATACAGATGCAAGTTCGGGTAGTCCCAACAGACAAGTTATATGAAATGAACCGGTTACAGATTGCATCTATCGATCAGGAAAATCAGATACAGCAACGGAACATGGTTGTGCTCGGCTTTTTCTTGTTGTTTGTCATTGCCCTTCTGCTTTTTCAGCTGTATCGCACAAGAACAAAACTGAACGAGCAGAGATTGGAAGGAGAGAATAGTCAACTCCAAACGGATCTTACGGTGGCAAGACAAAGACTGGATGATTTCTTGGAAAGTCTAACTGAATCGGCTGCAGATTCCACGTCCCTGAATACATCCACAATTATTACGGAAGATGGTTGGCTAAACTTCAAGCAGTTGTTCGATGCTAGTTTTCCGGGCTACCTGAAACGAGTAATAAAACGGTATCCTGAACTGACCAAGGGCGAACATCGACTGATGTGTTTCCTACGATTGCAAATGAGCAACAAGGACATTGCAATTATGCTTGGTGTGGGGCAAAATGCCGTTCAGCAGTTGCAACGAAGAACGAGACGCAAGCTCAATATTGAAACTTCTGAGGAGTTGGCGAAATTGGCGCAGACGATCTAGACTAAGATCACTACACCACTTTGTACGCCTAATTGTACGCCACTGTTGTAAGCAGACGGTGAGGTTTGAGCCTACTTTTACCCCAGTACTTCTAAAACCATTCATGATTACAAAAAAGGCTCTAGTACTTCTACTTACAATTTGCGCTTCATTCTTGGCTGTTCAAGCAACGATGGCTCAGTCCCTTTCTAAAGAACCGCAAGCCAAAAAGCTCGAATACCAACTCGTTGAAGCACCAGAAAACACGTGGGGATACGACATCATGATGGACGGGAAACTGTTTCTACATCAACCGTTCGCACCCGGCATTGCAGGAAACCTAGGATTTAGCACGAAAGGAAAAGCCGCATTGGCCGCAGAACTGGTCATTGAGAAAATAAGTCAAGGCCTAATGCCTCCTTCGCTTTCAGTGGATGAAGTACAAGAGATTGAAAACAAGAAATAGGGCACTTATCTGCCAGTACAAATAACTTAAGGAAATGAAATCAATGAAAACATTATCACTGGACAGAATCAAAGCAATGATTGTAGTTTCTCTATGGTCGCTTAGTTCTGTGGGATTTGCCCAAACTACAATCCAAAACAATAACACAAGCGGCACTATCGTTTTTGGTGCAGGTGTAACTTCAGTCAACGTTTCCATGTGGGGCGGAGGCGGAGGTGGGTCTGCCGGAGGGTGCATCTCTTACAGCGGTGTGTTCGATGAAATTCAAACCTACTATAATGGTGCTGGAGGGGGCGGAAGTAATTGGACCGGAGGCAATGTGACAGTAGTTCCGGGACAGAGCTATAATTTTATCGTAGGCAATGGAGGTGTTGCTGGAGGATTTTCGGGCCAGACCCCTCTTGCAGGTGGAAATGGTGGGGCATCCAGCTTTCAGGGGGTCGTATCTCCGGGAGGTTTTGGCGGCACTGCATGTTATCCAGCTTTTGGTGGTGCCCGAGCCAATGTTCCAACTCCTAACCCCGGTTACACACTCGCAGAGAGTGGTGAGGATGCAGAAGATATTTATGGGGGAGATGGTGGTCTTTCGAACAGTGGAGCTTACGGTGCATCAGGTTTTGATGAACTTGGATTCAGTGGCTGGGGCTACAACCGTGGTGCATTTGGTTACCAGACCGGAGTACCGGGATTGCGCCCTGGCGATGGCGGTGGTGGTGGAGGTTATACCATTTTGCCGATCATTGGAGGTATAGCAGAGAAAAGAGCTGGCGGGGCTGGTGCTGCCGGACGGGTGGAATTCCGTTTCAGCTGTAACTACCAGCTCACAATGCAGCCCTTGGCTTCCACCGTTTGTGGTAGCGGGGCTTCCACGATTACGCTTCGTTCGAGTTCTATGCCCAGCGGTAATTATGTGGTGACCTATAGTACCACGAACCCCACAACAACGGGCAACACCGCCAGCATGTACTTCGATGGCACCAATGATAGTGGTACGTTCTCTACCATCTCGCTGTCAGGGTCATCCGTGATAACCATCACAAACCTTGCTTCTGGAACCACATGTACCAATGCGGTCAGCTCATTTAATTCCGTCACTGCAAGTGTCGAAAACACCTCCTCCAACGACTGGAACCAATCAGTAGATTTTATGGGTGCAGGCCGATCGGGCGCAGCCAGTTTTACACTTGGCACTAAGGCCTATGTGGGAACAGGAAAAGATGCCGTTGATCACTATACGGATTTTTGGGTGTTTGATGCCTCAACGAGTGCTTGGACACAAATCGCAGATTTTGAAGGAGCAGCACGCGAAGGTGCATTGGGCCTTGGCATTGGCAACAACGGTTATGTTGGTACGGGAACAAACGGCTCCAGCTACTACAACGATTTTTGGCAATACGACCCGCTAAGGAACGATTGGATACCAAGAACTGCGCTGCCTGCTGCAGCCCGCAGTTTTGCTACCGGATTTGTAATTGGGGATAAAGGTTACTTGGGCACCGGTTGGAATGGAACGACCTATTACAACGACTTCTGGGAATACAACCCAAGCACGAACGGATGGACTGGAAAGACTGCCTTTAACGGTACGGTTCGATATCAGGCCGTTGGTTTCAGCATTGGTAGAAAAGGTTATTTAGGAACTGGGGGAAACGGAGCTCTCTCCTACTTTAATTTCAGCGAATATGACCCTGCAAACAATACATGGACGTCCAAAGCTGGGTTTCCCGGTACTGCAAGACGCGGGGCAGTTGGCTTCAGCATTGGCAGCAATGGTTTTGTGGGTATAGGTTGGGACGCTACTACGGATTTTGCCGATTTCTATCAATATAACCCTACCGCCAACACGTGGACGGCAAAGGCGAATTTCCCTGCTACTGCGCGTCACAATGCTGTCGGCTTTAGCTTGGGGAGCAAAGGATACATTGCTGCCGGAATTGCTGGTTCAAGCTATTTCAAAGATTTTTACGAGTACAGTGTCACCAATACGGTCATTAGCACTGGGACAATTGCATCCACTTCTTTTTGTACAGAAGACGCTATCAGTATTCCGTTCACTACTGGTTGCGTGGCGTTTCATCCCACAGCAAATACGTTTACCGCTCAGCTCAGCGATGCTAATGGAAGCTTCGCGAACCCGACCGTACTTGGATCGATTTCCGGAAGCGGAAGCGGCACCATTTCGGCAACACTGCCTGCTAACACACCTGCTGGGTCTAATTACCGTATCCGAGTTGTAGGAAGCAATCCAGAGACTGTGGGATCAGGCAATGGCGCTGCTTTCGCAGTTCGTACAACCACGGTCAACACCATTGTGGCCACTGCAAGCGATCTATCCATCTGCCAAGGAGAAAGTTTTGACCTGAGCGTTTCCAATTCTTCGGTGGAAGAGGCAGATTCAAGCATCATCGTTACAGGTGACTTTGAATCGGCCATGGACGAATGGTCATTCCTTGACTTCAGCTCATACGAGAATGTCGGAACCTTTTATGCTACTCCATACAATCTTTGGATAAACCCTGATGGGTATGGAGTAGAGAGTAACGATTCTTCGGCATATTATTATGTAAGTAGTTCTGGCCGTGTGGAACCGGCTGTTACAAACACGGTTTTGCAATCGCCAGTATTCAGTACCATCGGCTACAACCGCGTCTCGTTGACGTTCTTTCATAGTTATCAACACGGGAACTTCAATAATCAAGACTCCATTCGAGTTCAAGTATCAGAGGATTATGGCTCTAATTGGACCACCATTTATCTGAACAATTCATCAAATGTTGGCTTTGCAACACTGTTTTCAGAACAAATCATCAATTTGGATGCCTACGCCAACAAAGGTGCTTTGATGCTCCGGTTCAACTACGCGGCCTTGGGGGGAATGGGTAGATGGTATATTGACAACATCACTGTGAAAGGTGTGAGCATACCTAACACTTACGAGTGGACATCGAGTCCAGCCGGTTTCACCAGTTCGCTTCAAAACCCAACTGGGTTGATGCCAATGGCAACTACCATCTATATGGTGACCAACAACAACAATTATGGTTGCAGTGCCAACCTCAGTGAAATAGAAGTGGAAGTTCGCGATACGAGCAGTTCAAGCTCATTCATCAGCATATGTCCCAGCGCATTGCCTTACAGTTGGAATGGTCTCACTTTCGCTTCTGGTGGAACACAGACGGCAACGCTCACCAACCTTGCGGGTTGCGATAGCTTGGCCTCCTTGCATCTTACCATACTCCCGGCAAGTACTTCTACCACAGAGATCAGCATTTGCCCCACTGATCTGCCTTTTACTTGGAATGGACTGACTTTCACAGGAGGCGGAGCACAGACGGCACATCTTTTCAACACCTTCGGATGTGATAGTGCCGCAACGCTCAATCTCACGATAAAGCCTGAGACAAGCTCCATCATAAATCTCAATCTCTGCGACAGTGAATTGCCCTATTCGTGGAATGGTCTGACTTTCACGGGAGCGGGTTCACAATCGGTTCTTTTCACCAATAGTGTGGGCTGCGATAGTACCGCCACCTTGAATGTTGCTTTGATTCCTTCTTCGAATGTGGTAGCAAGCACCAGCCTAAATGCCATTTGTCCTACTGGCACCACCGAACTTTCGGCATCATCGAGTGTGGGAAATGAGATAACCGTGCTTAGAGAGAATTTCAATGCCACGGGCAATGGTTGGGCAACGTACAACTACGGTAGTGGAGGACAACCGGCCAATGCCGATTGGTCTTTGCGTCCTTATCCGTATTCTGAATTGGGCTTTGACTTTATCAGCAATGACAATTCTCAGTTCTACATTTCGAGCAGTGTCGCACAGGGGAATGAGGTCACTACGTTCACCATTTTAGAGTCACCCGAGTTCAGCACGGTTGGTCTCGCTTCAGCCTCGCTCTCGTTCTTTCATCATTTCAAGCATCAACCGGGAATAATCGGAAATGCGAACGACTCCGTCCGTGTTCAGATTTCCACCAACGGAAGCACTTGGTCCAACATCTATTTCAACAATTCCAGTTCGGTAGGCACTCCTGAGAGTTTTGTGGAGCAGATAATTTCCTTGAGTGCGCATTTGAATCAACCCTCTGTGAAATTGAGGTTCGTTTACAATGGCACTCCATTCAACTTGCCTGGATGGACGGGATTTAACATTTGGTGGGCCATTGATAATGTCACTGTTTCAGGTTCTATTTCTCCAGCAACCTATTCTTGGAGCTCGGCCCCCGTTGGATTCACTTCCACGCAACAGAACCCCAGTGCTGTAAGTCCTCCAGAGACGACCATCTACTCGGTAGTCGCGGAAAACGAATTCTGCACATCTTCGGATGACGTTACAGTTGTTGTCAATGCCACAAGTGTTCCTTCAGCAACCAATCTGACTATCTGTGATTCAGAACTACCCTATAGTTGGAATGGACTGACTTTCACAGGAGCCGATACGCAAACCGCAAACTTCACAGTGGCTGGTGCTTGCGATAGCGCTGCTACATTGGTATTGGCGGTGAATTTCGGGTCGAGCTCAACTACGAACCTTACAGTCTGCCCGTCTGATTTACCATACTCATGGAACGGACTCACCTTTTCAGGTGCAGGTTCTCAAATAGCATATCTCACCAATAATGTAGGCTGCGACAGCGCTGCTACGCTTGTTCTTGGTGTGCAGTATGCTAACGCTGTTTCCAACACGGATATGACCCTTTGTGAAACAGACATACCCTACATGTGGAATGGTCAGTCGTTGACTGGGTCTGGAAGATTCAGCGCCACTTTGGAGAACATCTTTGGTTGCGACAGTGTGGCCAAATTGAATTTAGTGGTCAATCCGTCCCCAACCAATGTTTTGGCTACCGCTGATGCTACAGCTATTTGTAATGGCGAGAACATCGATCTGTTCGGGTCCGTGGATGCCCTTAGCCCGAACATCACCGTGCTGAGTGAAGATTTCAATGGCAATGCTGACTATTGGTTGTCTATAAACGAAAGCACAGGGGGCGCAGCCGCATCCGCAGCATGGATGCAACAGCCCGATGGCTATCTGTACGCTGGTGCCGTGAACATGAGTAGTAACGATCAATCTGCGTTTTATATCAGCGACAGTTATGCGCAAGGAAGCGGAGGCGTTACCAATACCACGCTGCAATCACCCGTTTTCAGTACGGTGGGATTATCTGCGGCCACGCTGAGGTTCTATCATACCTACTACAGACGTGATTCCAACGAATCCATCAAGGTTCAGATCTCAACAGATGGCAGCAATTGGCAGAATGTTTATTTCACGAATACAGAATCTCCAGGCAATTACACGGCATTCGCTCTTGAGACCTTGTCTCTGGGTGCTTATATGGATGAACCTTATGTTTCCATCCGATTCGTATACAATGCAGCTAATGATTTTTTGTGGGCAATAGATAACGTGACCATTACCGGCACGCCAATGGCTATGACCTATGAGTGGAGTTCAGACCCTGCTGGGTTCACTTCAACAGACCAGAATCCGGCCAACGTTGTTCCTGATCAGTCCAGCACCTTCACTTTCACAGCTATCAACGGAACTGGATGTGGTGCTTCAGCCGATGTTGAGGTAGCGCTGTCTGGCACAACTGCGCTTAGCCCCGTGAGTGTAGACCTTACCATCTGCGAAAATGAGTTACCGTATCTCTGGAACGGCCTGACCTTTTCCGAGACAGAAAGCCAGACCACAACGTTGATGAGCATTTTGGGATGCGACAGTGTAGTTACGTTGAGTCTTGCCGTTCGTACTCCGAATAACTCGGTCACCAACATAGCTCGATGTGCCGAAGCCCTGCCTTATGTGTGGAATGGATTGACCTTCACTACCGCAGGTAGCCAATCTGTAGTGTTGGAAGACGCGTTTGGATGCGATAGCACTGCCACGCTTAACCTGTACTTAGCGTCATCACCAATAAGTGTTGTGGCTTCGGCCTCTGATAGCAGCATTTGCGGGATAGAGGTTGACCTTAGTGCTGTAATTGATGCACCTGATGGGGTCATTTTTTCTGAAAACTTCAATGCTGCAACGAATAACTGGTTGACTTTCAATAACAGTGAAGGCGAGGGCGCCCTGGCCCTTTCAGGTTGGAAGTTGAGACCAGATGGGTACAATAATCAATTTAGCAACGATAATTCGCAATACTATAATACAATAAGTGCTGTTCCTTCAACCAACTTCACGAATACGGTGCTGCAATCGCCTTCTTTCAGCACCATGGGGTATCCGAGTGTCAACTTAGTGTTCTATCACTACTACCGAGATAAGAACGCCAACGATTCCATCCGCGTGCAGGCCTCGATTGATAATGGCCTTACGTGGTCCAATGTTTATCTCCATACAACTGGAGATGTAGGTGGTCCAAGTTCATTTCAGCAAACAACAGTATCGTTGGATGCTTTTGCTGATCAACCAGCAGTGATGATTCGGTTCAATTATCATGCGGTGTTGGCCGCTTATTACTGGACGATTGATAATGTGAGCATTATCGGAATTCAGGCCGAACCAGATTACAGTTGGGCATCAGCTCCAGCAGGATTCACGGCATCTGTGCAGGCTCCTACTGGAGTGAGTCCGATTGAGACAACCACCTATACCGTTACAGTTCTGAATGCATATGGATGTACGGCCTCTGATGATGTGACAGTCAGCGTTTCTGGGGCTCTCACGCCATCAAGCACTGTTCTATCTATTTGTCAAGATGAGCTGCCGTATAGCTGGAATGGCTTAACCTTTACTGGTGCTGGAACTCAAACTGCTTATTTGACGGGTGCTTCAGGCTGCGACAGTGTTGCCACATTGCTACTAACTGTCAATCCTTTAAGCTCTTCAACCACCTTTGTTGAGGTCTGTCCATCTGAGATTCCTTACGTGTGGAATGGATTGTCGTTCAGTTCCAGTGGTACACAAACGGCTGCGTTACAAAACGCATTGAGCTGTGATAGTCTTGCCACGTTGAATCTAACCGTGCGGGCACCGAACAGTTCGAGTACAAGTTTTTCCGTTTGTCCCAGTGCTCTTCCTTTGACTTGGAATGGAGTTGTTTTCAATGAGGCGGGAGTCCAAAGTGCCACACTTACCGATGTCAATGGTTGCGATAGCTTAGCTACCTTGAATCTCACTGTTTATCCGACATCAAGTTCCACTACTCTCTTGAATGTCTGCGCAAGCGAATTGCCTTATGTGTGGAATGGTCTGACCTTCAGTGCATCTGGGATTCAAACAGCATCATTGGAGAATTCCCTTGGATGTGACAGTTTGGCCACGCTGAATCTAACGTTGACTGTGCTAAGCTCAAATACGGATCTGACGATATGCTCCAACGAGGTTCCATACACATGGAATGGTCTTACATTCAGTGCTTCCGGAACGCAGTCTGCTTATCTGACAAACTTGGCTGGTTGTGATAGCACTGCCACGCTGAATCTAACCGTGGTTGTGCTAAGCTCAAACACGGATCTGACAATATGCTCCAACGAGGTTCCATACACATGGAACGGTCTTACATTCAATGCCTCTGGAACGCAGTCTGCTTATCTGACAAACTTGGCTGGCTGCGACAGTACTGCCACGTTGAATCTAACGGTAAGTGCCAACCCGATTCCTACAGGGGTAGCCGCAACTGCAAGTGAAGTTTCTGTAGAATTGGGTTCTGCCGTCAATCTGTTTGCTACTTCGGATGCTCCTGACGGAACTATTCTTACAGCGGATTTCAACGCAGCGACCAACAATTGGACGGTGGTCGACCTTGCTAATCCGTCAAATACAGGGGAACCGAATTTTACGCTCACCCCTCACAACACGTTTATCATCTATACCTCAATACAGAGCAATGACAATTCACAATGCTATGTGAGTACCACCTATAATTCAAGCGATGTTAACGTTGCTTTGCAATCTCCTTCGTTCAGTACAGAGGGATACTCTTCTGCATCGCTCTCATTCTACCATCGTTACAGAGCGGGATTCAGTGATGAAGATATCCAAGTTCAGGTTTCTACAAATGAAACCAATTGGAATTCAGTTTATTCTCATAGTGCAGGAGCTGGAAGCATAGGAGGCGCAAACTTCGTCCTTCAAACGGTATCGCTGAATGCGTACCTCAATGAACCTGTTGTTTACATCAGATTCCTTTACAGATCTCTTGATGGGGGATGGCTTTGGGGAATAGATAATGTGAGCATAACGGGTGCGGCAGCAGGCAACAGCTACAGCTGGTCAGCAGATCCTGTAGGTTTTGTTTCTGTAGATCAAAACCCGACTGGAGTTAGCCCTACTGAAACCACCATTTATTCGGTTACAGCTACGAACACGTATGGTTGTACAGCAACGGATGACGTCACCGTTACGGTTATAATTCCATGCACTGACCAATGGACTGGGGCTTTTTCTACAGATTGGAACAATGCTGGAAACTGGTGCTCGGGCAGCGTTCCAGGTGCTACGGATGACGCAGTAATTGTTGCAGCAGCTAATCAACCTCACGTTACCATTACATCGCTATTCGGAGCATTTTGTGACAACCTCACTGTGGAATCGGGCGCTACTTTAACCGTGGATGCCGGTGAAGCGCTTACCGTGAATGGAGATTTGAGCAATGAAGGAAGCCTGTTGATAAAAGCAGATATAACAGGCATAGGTTCACTCATCACCGAAGGAACGGTTACGGGTAACGGAGCATTTCAAATGGAGCAATACCTGACAGGTGCAGGTGGCGGCACACCAAATGGATTGTTCTACTACGTGAGTAATCCTGCCACAGGCGCTACAGCCGAATCTTATGATGTTGCTAGTGGTAACAAGCTTTGGATTGCGGATGAAACAACCCAAAGCTATCCGCAAATAACTAATGGAGCCACGGTACTGAACCCAACTCAAGGTTATGTGGCGCGTATGGGTTCCACAGAAACCATCACTCTTACTGGAACTAGCTTCAACACAGGTAATCAAATCGCAACAAGTCTTACTAGAACAGAGACTACAGCCACAAACCGCGGCTACAACCTAATTGGTAATCCGTATCCATCAACTGTAAGTTGGGATGCTGCTACCAAAACCAACTTGGAAACCACCCTATGGTACAGAACGCATCAGGGAACCACCATGCTGTATGACACCTACAATGCTATAGGTGGGATAGGAACCAACAACAACCTTGGTGGCGCGGTTAACGGAGCTATTCCGCCAACACAAGCCTTCTGGGTACGTGTTCCAACTGATGGACTTTCGGGACAATTAGATTTCACCAACGCCATGCGAAGCCATGGAACATTGGCAGGCATTTACAAGACCGAAGCAGAGGAAGGAACAGTACGAATTGCTTTAAGCAACGAGACCAACTCAGACGAAGCTATTGTGTCGTTTAATGCAGCTGCGCTAGACACGTATGACGACTTTGATAGTCAGAAGTTTTGGGCATCATTGAGTATACCACAACTCTACACAAGTGTAGGTACAGATACCTTGGTCATCAACGGATTATTCAGCACGGTAACTAACCCCGTTGTCGATTTGGGAATGAAGCTGCCAGCACAAGGAAACTACACCTTAGATGCTACAAGCATTACTGTTGTGGGAGAGAGCGTCTATCTTGAAGATAGAATGCTCAGCATCTTCCAAGATTTGAATACCGAGCCGACCTACGTATTTACTTCTGATGCAGGTAATATTTCCAGTCGTTTTGCACTGCACTTCGGCCTATCTATTACGGGTATTGATGAGGTTGCCAATAACATTGGTGTCTACGCAGCCGATAGGCAAATAAACGTGCTGCTTCAAGGTTTACAATCAGGAACTATTCAAGTAATGGACATGGCAGGTAGACTAATTCATACCCAATCCATAATATCAGACAGAACAGTCATCGATATGAATTCTGCTTCTGGTATTTATGTCGTTAAAGTCGAGACATCAGCACAAACCATCACCAAGAAAATAAGCATCCAATAATATCATAATCATGAAAAATACAGCAAAAAAGAGTTACACAAAACCAAGCGTAACCAAGGTTAAGATTGATAATGAGATTTCTATGGTTATGATGAGTTTTGGCCCAGAAGGAGGAGACCCAGAAAGTTCATTCAAAAAACTGAACCCGCTGAGGTGGTGGAAGTAATCTTAACTTAACGCATTTTATAAAAGTCCTGCTGGCAAATACCAGCAGGACTTTTTTTATTGGCCAAAAAAAACCGCCCACCATTTCTGGCAGGCGGTAACTCAGCCCTATCCGAAAAGCCTTTCTATCAAGGGCCGGGATGATTTTAGGCAGGAAGACCATTAACGCTTCCGCTCCATGGGCTTGGCTTACCAGAGCCAATAGCGCGCATCTGAAAAGCATAGTAAGTAGCAGATGCCAGCCCAGTTATCTGCTGATTGGTTGGACCAATGGGGTCAGCATACGTCCAATCGTCAACCGCTTCCGCCAATGTGCTTTCTTTTGGCAGCAAACGGTAACGTACCTGATAACTAGATGCGCCATCTACCCTATCGCACCTTACCTCAACGTTGCCTTTTCCTTGCAATGTTTTGGTGCGAATATCTCCAGGAATAACCAAGGTGTGCGAAGAAGGCAAGTCAGCCAATGGAAAACCTGAGGTATTCAGAATTTCCTCATTGCCACCCCCAATCACATTCACGTAATCGCGCAGCGGACGCATAATATTAAAAACCTCCTCACGCCTACTCTGCATGGTGGCTGTTAACGATTTACCTCCATCTAGCGCAGCTTTGTATGCCTTGTCTAGCGCAACAACCGCAAGGTCTACATCTGCCAATGGTGGGGTTGGTGTGGCAAAATTGCCACTTCCAGCCATCATGGCTAAAATGTTTTGACAGTAAGGAATTATTTCTGCCACCGTTAGGCTGTATAAACCCAATTTTACTCTTCTCCGTCTCATGACATTGAATTTTAAATGAAACTAATTGCGGCTTATCGGATGTGCTTATATAACTAAACGTGGTCCTGTATTATTTTACAACACCCTCTATTTTTTACACTTTTTAACACTTTTCGTGCTCAGCGGGGTAATGAATTTATTTCTAGCATAGTTGCTTTAAGTTCTAGAATGGTTGTTTTAACTCTTAGAGCAACTGATAAAAGTTCTAGCATAGTTGCTTTAACTCTTAGAGCAACTGATAAAAGTTCTAACATACTTGCTTTTAAAGCTGGCATACTTGCTTTTACTTCTAGAAGGGTTGCTTTATGTTTGAAAGCAACTGCTTTGAGTTTCAACGCAACCCTTCTGAAATTTAATTGGGTTGGTTTCTGAGTGAGGATGGCTGCTTTGCGCTGGTAGGTAGTCTAATATCAGCAGGGTTGGATGGTAGCGGCTCAAAATCATCAAAGGTTTATACAAAACCCAGAAAGCCGATAGGTAAATAACCGCCACACCTGGCATGCCTTTCCAGTTCTTGACTGCCTCATACACTGGGCAAAAAAAGGAGTTCGGCATTTGGGCGTTTAACCCCAAGACATAAAGCCTAGTAATAGCTGTATAATTTCCGCTTTTATTGATTCCACCCCTTCAAACAGAGGAACTACTTTCTTTTCTTCTCCCATAGAAAGTTGAAAAATAATCAATCCGATTTCGGCAGAAACATATTCACTTCCATTGCGCCCGAAAATAGTTTACCTATTAGTGTGAAGAACTTACCCTCTTAAAAACAACCAGTATGGACTTTGACAAAGCACTCCAACGTAAACGCGACCTTATTCCCACCGAGGGATTTCATGTTGTAGGTATTGATTCTTTTGCCTTGCCAGATGAAGCCCTTTACTTTATTGCCCATACCTCTACTCTTTCTGAAGCGGAGGACATTGCAGCCAAAAAGAAGATTGAAGGGATAAAGACGTACATCTATGACCCTGACACCCCCTAAATAGGGTGTTTTTAGCACGCTTCACAGACGCGCGCCATCGGGGTATGATGGGGTATTGGGGTTAACGGTTGTTTCACTCCGTTATGTCGGTAGGAAACCAAAAAAACGAAAAATGGAAGGGTTAACATTGGAAGAAATGACTACTGTAATGGTAGAAAGCGGAATGGGAAAGGATGAGAAAACCACATCGGTTATACTTGACACGAAAGAGAAGTTGCAGGATTTTCGTGTTCTAAAAAAGCAAATCGAAGAGATTGAGTCTAAAGGCGGTATGGTTGATATTCCTTCGGACTGACTTGGGGATTAAATCAACTATACAATCTTACACCTAAAAAAATTAGGATTTAAATTACTTTTCAGGACTTAAATCAGAATTACGATGGAAACCTTTGAATCGATAGTGCTATCATTCGATAATCACGTTAAAACCACCAATACCCAATACTCTGATTGGTGTATTGGGCCTATGGCAGAACATCAAGCATCTGTTTTAGCAGGCAGAAAATCAATAAATCTGGAATGTGCTGTTGATTGTGCGATTTTTACTGCTCAAGATGTGGTTGACCACTTCGTTGAAAAAGGAATGAAACGAGACAGTCGAATATCATCCAATGCAGGTTTAGGAGTGTTTATTTATCGTGATCGATAAGTATCCTTGCCGCTTTAGTAAGCATATCCAAATCGGAAATGACTTTTTCATAATCTTCGACATTAATCCTTTCCATGGATTGTGTTCCGAATTGTTTGAATATTGCAAAATCCTTCGGGCTTACAGAATTAGCTTCTGAAAATGAAGTGTCATACCTGATTATAACCTCGTCTCCGACCTGAATTGTTGTTATTACGCGCTTTGGTTTATTTGGTGTGTCTCCCATGATTACGGTTGTTGTTAACGGTTTGTTCTATTACGTTAACCCTTTTGTGTTTAAAGATCAACAGGCGAAAAGGTGCGTGGTAAGTTTGACCTTACTTTCGTAAAAATTGTGTTGGCGGTAATTAAAGCAAGCTACTGCGCAAAAAGACGAGAAGTAGAATGAAGTATAAAAATATCCGAGAAGAAGAACTCAAAAACAAAGTTGGTGCTGACTGGTTTAAGCTATTTGACACCACCGAAATTCTTGGAAATATTGATTTTACCGTTTTTCCAAAACAGGACAGTTTATTTGGACGAACACCACTTTTATGGGCAGAAGCAAAAACAGGGAATTTTGACGTTCCTACAATGTTTGTTCAACTCATTCTTACCATTGGAAAAGCTCGTACTTTCGACAAAACTCTGCCACCTGCTTTTTTAGGCGCTTTTGACTTCAAAAAAATAGCTTTTGTTGACTACGTAAACATTCAAGATATTTTCTATCTAAACGACTTTAATTGGAATGTAACCCCAAGTAACCACGAAACAAAAGAATTTCAATTAATAAAAGAGCGAATTGAATCTATCTTAAAAACCAAAACTTATGTTTTTGATTACCAGAAAGACGAAAAGCTACTCAATACCTTTATTAAAAATAATGTAGCTAAAGCCACAACAAAAAGTAAAATCAAAATTGACAAAAACAATTTCATTCCAATTTACTTACGTTGGATTGAGATTGTAAGACCAATCATTGATGTTAATTGGGACGACTTAAAAAAAGAAAATATTTTTGATAGTGATTTTTATCTAGCTGACATATTTGTTGATGACAAAGGCACACAAAATATTGATGATGATTTTACCATAAGAGACAGCTTATTTGTTGTCTTTCAAAATCAGGGCTATAAAATAGCAAAAGAAAACATCAAGCAAATGTTTGATGCTACCATAATCATTAGAAATAAAGACGCTTATATACAATTTTGGAAACTCTACAAACGCCCACCAATAGAAGAGTTTCAAGATTATATAATAGAACGCAAAGATTTACTCGTACCACAAGATATTAGAGAACGTAAAGGAGCATTTTTTACACCTAGGATTTGGGTTGAACTTTCACAAAAATACTTAACTGACTATTTAGGCAAAAACTGGCAAGAAGACTATTACGTTTGGGATTGTGCAGCTGGTACAGGAAATCTATTAACAGGCTTGACTAACAAATACAATATTTACGCAAGCACATTAGACCAGTCTGATGTTAACGTAATGCACGAGCGAATTGAACACGGAGCTAACTTATTGAAAAATCACGTTTTTCAGTTTGACTTTTTAAATGATGATTTTACGAAACTTCCTCAAAGTCTGCAAGAAATTATCAACGACCCAGAAAAGCGTAAAAAACTAATTATATATATCAATCCTCCATATGCTGAAGTTTCAAGTGTTGGTGTAAAAGGAAAAGCAGGAGTAAATCAATCAAAAACACACTCTAAATACAATGAAATTCTTGGAACAGCAGGAAGGGAAATCTATGCTCAATTTTTGATAAGGATTTATGCAGAGATTCCTGATGTGATTATCGCTGAATTTTCTAAACTGAAATTATTACAAGGTTCTGCATTTATTTCATTACGCAACTTTTTACGAGCAAAAGTTGAAAAAATGTTTATTGCACCAGCTTATACATTTGACAATGTTAAAGGTAAATTTCCAATTGGTTTCAAAATATGGAATACTCAAATTAAAGAAGTTTTTAGTAGTGCATCAACAGATATTTACAATGAAAAAGGAGATTTTATTGGCACAAAGAGTTTGTATTCAATTGGTAAGAATAATTACATAAATAAATGGATTTCATCATTCAAAGTTACTGATGGTTTTATCGGATTTTTAGCAGGAACAAATGGAAATGACTTTCAGCAAAATGGTATTGTTTATATTCTTAACAAAAAGGAACAAATGGCTAATCCAAGAGGTATGTGGATAAGCAGTATTAATTTAATTCCTATATCAATATATTATTCTGTTAGAAAATGTTTAGACCAAACTTGGATAAATGACAGAGACCAATTTGTAGTTCCAAATAGTAATTGGAATCAAGACTTTGAATTTCAAAATGATTGCCTTTGCTACACAATTTTTAATACTAATATTCAAGAACAATTTGGATTAAATCATTGGATACCATTTACCGAACAAGAAGTAAATGCCCAAAACAGATTTGAGAGCAATTTTATGTCCGATTTTATTAATGGAAAAATAAAAACAGAAAACGAAACCAACTTATTTAGGACTGGGACAAATCAAACTTTAAAAAGAGAATTTTCGGAAGAAGCCAAAGACGTTTTTGATGCAGGTAGAGAACTTTGGAAATACTATTACAGCCAACCAAACGTCAACGTAAACGCAAGTCTGTATGACATTAGAGAATACTTTCAAGGTAGGAATGACAAAGGCAGAATGAACTCAAAAAGTGATGATGAAAAATATATGGAATTGATTAGCGAATTGCGTAATAAACTGAACTTTTTAGCCGACAAAATCAAACCGAAGATATACGAATACGAATTTTTAAAGGAATAATAACTACCGCCAGCATCAACTACAAAAAATAAGGCGAACGTGCGTCACGCAGTTTCAAACCATTTGAAGAATCTTATCGTGAACTAACAGAAAAACTTCAACCTATGGTTTATGAACTTGGTTTTTTG
>Ga0222650_1000913_pt1 | contig 18650 bp, 16 predicted proteins | sample AntAcemetagen367_FD_179820 | JGI IMG/M metagenome (GOLD analysis project Ga0222650, IMG submission 179820) | Saline water microbial communities from Ace Lake, Antarctica - #367 | ecosystem: Environmental > Aquatic > Non-marine Saline and Alkaline > Saline | place: Antarctica: Ace Lake...
CGTCGCCGTCCGTGTCCGCATTATTCGGGTTGGTTCCGATGGCGATTTCCTGAACCAAATCGAGGCCGTCCTGATCGTCCACGTATTCAATGAATGTATTACTCTCGATCCAGCCAACGCCAAGAAAGGTCGGTGAAGGTGAAGTGTTCAAATCGCCTGTGTCATAGGTCAGAAAGTCAGTGAGTGGAGTAGCTGAAATCGGCCAAATTACATCTGTTCCAGTGTAAACACTTTGCGGCATTGTCCGCCACGCTTGTTCATAGCTATCACTTCCCGTCATGTAGACCGCACCGAAGTTTGCAAAATTGCGATTCGTCCAAAATACAGTGCCGTTATTAGGGTAGATATCTGTCTCAACTGTCGAATGCACACGGCGAGAAGAGCCATCAGAGAATCCTTTTTCTCCATAGTAAATATCTGTTGGAACGACTGACTTGTCTGGGATCATAGCCGAGCCGCTCGCCCAGCCCAGACCAAGTCGAACGCTATTATTAGTGTAAAAAGAAGGGACAGAATAGCCCGGAATAGATGTGTAGTTCGAAGTGAACATGCGAGTCGAACCGCTGGCACTACCTATTCCAAAAGCTAGAAAAGAGCGGATTTCTGAGGAAGGAATAGATTCATCCGCTATCATCGAATCGAGAGAGGCGACCCAACCTTTGCCGATACCATAGGTGCGACTGTTGCCTGCATACGACAAGGAACCACCTTCGGTGGTATAGAGCCAGAGGTTGGACAATTCACCATTCGCCACGAATGACAGGTTTTGCAAATATACGTCCTGTGAAGCTGCATTCAAATCTGGCTGGATAGAATCGTACCCTGTAATCCAGCCCTTTCCTGTTTCGCGATAGTTATACGCCGTACCAGCGGAGGGGGCGTAAAATGAACTTTTATCCGTGCTGTAGCCTTCGACAATTTGCCATGCGCCGCTAGCAAATGCAGCAGTCAAGCCATAGTAGAGTGTTTGCGATGTCGATGAAGTATCAGGAATGAAACTGCTACCTGATATCCATCCTAGCCCCATGGTGATATAATTCTTTGGGAAATAGGAATTGTTAAGGAACGGAACAAAATCGGAGGTGGAATCCGCATACCCGAAATCATTAGCTACTGTCAGCCATCCGTAATAGATCGTTTGCCCGGCATTGGTCGTCACGCCCGTTTTGTAGGTTCCTGCAATCTCAAAGCCTTCGCTCCCATTCGGCAGAATGATTTTCGCTCGAATTTGGGTGACTTCATCCATCTCAAGAGCGATCGGTGCTGCTGGGTCGAGAGTCTGTGAAAAGATGGTCGGTTCGCTACCGTCGGTGGTATAATAGAGATAGGTGTAGAGACCAGTTTCTGTATTGATTGAAACGTTTCCACCTGAGGGATAGTTTCCCGGTGCCAGAGCGAACGAGATCGCAGGAATCGCATCGGCTGTGAACGGATCGAGGATTGAGCTTTCATACTCGATTTCATTGCTCATGCCGTCCGAGTCGAAATCGATGCGCCAGAGCATCCCCTGAGGATTTGAAATCCGGTTTACACGGAAAAACATGGCGTCGCTCAAGGACGTGAAATTCCAGTGAATCGCTTCATCGACTGTCGGCGTTTCGATGATGGGTGCCCAACCCCACTCATCTGTCAAATCGTCGGTTTGCTGCACAAAGTAGCTGTAACCTTGCTCGCCGAACCAAGAAAGAGTGAACGTCTGACTGGATGAACCGGGATTGACCTGCAAGCCCAAGTTAAAATCACTCGCGGTCTGCGCCGTGATCGGTTGCATGGCAAGCATGGCTAGGCCAATGGAAATTAGTTGTCTGGATCGCATAATCGTGGGCGGATTGAGGGTTAGTTATTGCCTTCTGATTTCCAGAAATGAATCACTGTGTTTTTAGGTTTTTCGGGATTTGCCGCTTTATAACGCTCTTTTGCGGCATTTATAGCTTCCTGTCGCTGATAGCGAACCTTCAACTCAGCTTCGTTCGCCTCGTAGTAGCTGTGCAGAAGGTCGATGCCCTCGTAAGCGTCGTCGTCAATGTCAGTCGCAGAGTCGGCGAATACGAAATATTCCGCCTTCCCTTCGGTGAAGGGAGGCAATGCAGGGACTTCATCATCCAACGAAGGTGGTCCGACTCCCTGTAAAACAAGGTATTCGTCTGTTTCCGATTCCAGATCGACCATGCCACGCATGAAGTTCCAATCAATGTTGCTCCACGCCTCAAATTCGACGCCATCATGGCCGCGCCAGCGCAAGTGAGTGACGGTAGGCTCTCCCTCGTGGATCGTCGCGGAAAGCAAAAGCGTGTGTTGCTCTCTCGACGTCGAATTGAAAAATTCAGGCGGTAGGCTTTGGGACGTCGAGCTTTCAGTATTCTTCACCTTTTCTTTGAGTTTCGGAAGCTGGGGATCAGCCACACGATTTGCGATCAACTTTCGCTCGCCCATATCTATTTCGCGGCGCTCCAAAACAGTGTAAGCGACACTGTTCGCGATATGATCAGCTTCATATTTTTCTCTTTTAGCGACTTGATCCGCAATGATCGCATCAGCCTCGGAGTCGCTAAGGGTCGATAGGGATGTCTCGCCTGAGAGGGGTTGAAAAAGTGCAAGGCAGCAGGAAAGGCCAAGGAGTGGAAAAGTTAGTCTCATAGGTAGCATAAAGGTTTCTTTTGCAGATCATCATATCCTTGTGTAGCGTCAAGACCCTTAGGGCGGAGAATGGCACTAGATTAACTGGCTGGAATGCGAGGATTAAATTATAAGGCTATGAATTCCAGTGATTTAAGGTTATAGTGAAACAGAATGTAGAATTCTGTTTCATGGAGCATGAGCGTTTGGAATCACTTGTTTTACGTAACTATAACGGACAAAGAAAATACCTGAATCATCCCGAGCGGAAACGCTTTCTCGCGAATTCCGCGAAGCTGTCGCCTGACAAAAGAGCCTTTTGCCGAGTCTTGCATTACACCGGATGCCGGATTTCCGAAGCCTTGGCATTGACCTCTGATAGTATCGATTTGAGCGAAGGCGTTATCCTGATCGAAACGCTCAAACGTAGGCGCAAAGCCGTTTACAGGGTTGTCCCAGTCCCGAAACCGCTCTTGCTCGAATTATCAAAGCTAAGTTCCGAGCCGCGTTTCTTCGACTTCTCGCGAACGACCGCATGGCGGGTCGTCAAAGAAGTGATGGATAAGTCCGGCATAGAAGGCACCCATGCCACGACCAAAGGTCTCAGGCACGGATTTGGGGTGGCTCACGCCACTCAAAAAACGCCTTTGAATCTCATTCAACGCTGGCTCGGCCATGCGAGCAGTGACACCACTAAAATTTATCTCGATGCAGTCGGAAAAGAAGAACGGGACTTTGCAAAGCGGCTCTGGTAGCCGTTTAGGGCTTGCCAACGGACTGCGGGTGAAGCACTAAAAAGTGAAACAGTTTTCTACATTCTGTTTCAATGACTTAGCACTCTATTTATATTTAGAGATTTCGTGGGGGAAAGGCTTTTCCCCTGCTTCGAGCCTGTAGTCTCGAAGCACCCCATTCGAGCGGGGAGACCCCGCAACGCCCCCTTCGCCGCTGCAAGCACCGTTTCCGCCTTCGGCTACTACGGCGCACACAGCGTCGTCCCTGAATGGGCAAACAAGCTCGGCGCACTTCCGCAAGCTCACGTGCGCTGTCGCTCAATTGCCTCTTTTTGTCCACGGGGCTGAAAGCCCCCAATAAAAGGTTTTCCACGGCCTGTTTTTCCGCCAGCGGAAACAGGATTATCCCATCCCTATGCTTAGACCCGTAAAGGTCGTATTTTTTCGACCACTTGTGCAGCAGCGTCGGCAAGCCTCCTCGCTTCCGCGCTATACGCAAAAATCTCCACCTTGACTGGGACGGCTGCGCCGTCCGCTCCGGGAACTCTCTAGCTTCGCTCGCCGCTTGGCAGGGAAAATCATGCGTTTCAATCAAGGAAGGCATTAACAACGGAGATTAAAAAATGACCATTACAACAGAAGTAAATACCAACCAAGAGCAAAGAATCTATGTGGCTTGTCTTGCCGCCTATAATAGCGGCATTCTGCACGGTGAATGGATCGAGATCGGAGACGATATTGACGAAACATGGAACCAAATCCGAAATGTTTTGGCATCTTCACCCATCCCGGACGCGGAAGAATGGGCAATCCATGACTTTGAAGGCTTCGGAGGCATCCGGCTTTCAGAATGGGAGGGCATCGAGCGAATCCACGAGCTGGCCGAATTCATGGAGGAGCACGGCGAAGTTGGAACCCTGGCACTGGATCACTATTGCGGCGACATCGAAGACGCGAAACGCGCCCTTGAAAATTACATGGGTTGCTATTCCAGTATTGCCGATTACGCGCAGGAAATCACAGAGAGCTGCACGGAGATTCCCGAGCACTTGCAATTCTACATCGATTACGAGCGCATGGGGCGCGATATGGACATGAGCGGCGACATCGTCGCCATGCAAACCCGCTTCGACGAGGTTCACATCTTCCTGAACCACTAAAAAATTTGGCTCCTCGCCGTCAGGCGGGGAGCCTTTTCTTTCAAAGGAAACGTGTTGAGACTGGAAGATAAGGACGGCAGCGTCATCATGCTGGCTCAAGAGCTTTCATTTTTTTGGAGTTCTATCCAAAATTCCGCGCCCAACCTTGAAAAGTATGACTAATATAAAGCGTTTAGATCGTCCCTTACTCATACTGGATTTGGACGAAACGCTGATTCACGCGGTTCAAAGCAGGGAAGTGCCGTCTTCAACAGATGCATTTCTAATCGAGGGCTATTCCGTTTCTTGTCGCCCCGATTTAGCCTTGTTCCTCGATTACTGCTTTAAATATTTCAAAGTCGCCATCTGGACGTCTTCGACTGCGGACTATTGTGCGCAGATATTAGACGTGATCGCAGACGGGCGGTCTTTTGAATTTGTCTGGGCTCGTGATCGTTGCTCACGGCGCTACAAGCCGGAGCTACAAAGCTACTACTGGCATAAGGCTTTGAAAAAAGTGCTTCGACTCGGGTATCAAAAAGAGCGCATTCTGGCGATTGATGATAGCCCTGAAAAATGGAGAAGCAGTTATGGGAATCTGATACGCGTCAATGAGTTTGCCGGAGACCCAGAGGATGACGAATTGGTTCAACTGATGCACTACCTTGAAAAGATTCGAGGAGAACCGGAGTTCCGAACAATCGAAAAGCGCAATTGGAGACGGGCTGAAAGCCCGTATTGAGCTTTACGATGATCGCGCATTTATTCAGCAGATTGCCTTATGACGCATGGCGGATTCAAATTTGTCGCTCACGCGACTGAATCAAGTGAAACAAGTTATGCCCCTATTTTGACCGAGAATGCCTGCTCGAAGAGTTTCACCTGATCGGTTTCTCTGTTGGCTGCAATTGAACCAAGTCGCTTCTCGGAGTATTTTTTGATGGCTCTGGGGTCGCTCAAACCCTTGAGGTAGTCAAAAACTTCGAGGGGCAGATTTTTCAACCGGATAATTTTTCTCACGCGGCTGGAACTCAGCCCGACTTGCTCAGCAATGTCCGCAGAGGAACCCACAAGCCCTGCATTCAAGGCATTTGACCAGTTTTCGCTCAGGTGAACCAGATGCCGCCCGTCAGGACATTTGAGCCAAAGCTCGGACTCCTTCGGGATTTCAACCCAGTCTTTGCGTAATGGATAAACAGAAAAATATCCTTGTTGCCAAGAGTCTCGAATGACACCTATATAACAAGGAAGGGCTGTTAAGGTTCGCATTCTCCTACCACGCGCCCCGCCATTCGACGCGCTGCGCTTGCTCATGGCAGGCCAACATGCAAAGTATTGCGGAAATGTTGAAACGTCCAGATGGGTTAAAGCGCGCCGGATGAGAACGAAGGCCGACGCAGCGAGCGAAGCGACCGGAGATAATGGTAGCGCTGAGTGGCTCACTCAGCACGCTTACAAATCGTGGCCCCGCAGGATCTATGCGGTGTGGGCCACACCGCGCTACCTGTCCAAAACTCTTTCGAGAGTCGGATGAGAACGAAGTTCGACCGGAGATAATGGTAGCGCTGAGTGGCCCACTCAGCACGCTTACAAATCGTGGCCGCGCAGGATCTATGCGGTGTGGGCCACACCGCGCTACCCGTCCAAACCTTTTTCGAGAGTCGGATGAGAACGAAGTTCGACCGGGGATGATGGTAGCGCTGAGTGGCTCACTCAGCACGCTTACAAATCGTGGCCCCGCAGGATCTATGCGGTGTGGGCCACACCGCGCTACCCGTCCAAACCTTTTTCGAGCGGGGATGAGAATGAAGTTTGACCTAGGGAGCGGCGATGAGAACGAAGGCCAAGAGCTAGAGCCATCACCGCCAAGGCTGCCGAGACTGCGACGAACCAGTCGCCGTGGCGGGTGTAGTGGCTTTGCTGGCGTGTCCACTCTTCGAACTGAAAGACTTGATAGGCGCCGCCGCCCCGGAAGTAGATGCTGCCTTCGGCATCGACCAGCACATCGCGCACGGTGCCGTAGCTATCGATCCACCCACTCCAGCCGCCATTACCGGCTCGCATAACGGGTCTTCGATTTTCGACGGCACGCAGCACGGAGTGCGCCGCGTGCTGCTCCGCACCGCCCTCTTCGCCATACCAAGCGTTATTGGTGGCGACAAAGAAGACCTGCGCGCCCGCTTTGGCGCTGGCGCGGGCTAGACCGGGAAAGACATCTTCGTAGCAGATTAGCGAGCCGATGCGGTGGGTCGTCTCTCCTAGTTTTAAGTCGATCAAGGCCACCTCGGTGCCGGGCTTGAAACTCCCGCCGATGGGCACGACTTTACCTATAAAACTTAACAGCGGCGGCACATATTCGCCAAAGGGCACCAGTTCGCGCTTGGCGTAGAATTGTGGCGAGAGGCCGCTGCCGGGCTCCACTAGGAACGCGCCGTTGCTCCACTCCTGCGTCTCAGGATCTTCCGCCAAATTACCCATCAAAATCGGCTTACCGATTTCATTCACTAGCCGCTCGGTGCGCGCCTGCATCTGCGGTGTGCCGATGATCGGCCAAGGCGTTGCGGCCTCTGGCCATAAAATAACATCGCTCTCTAGGTTAGCGACGAAACGTGTCTGCCGCTCAAGAATTTCTAAATTTTCCAACTCGCGAGCGCTCTCCCACTTCAGCTCGGGTGGGATATAGGGCTGCACCACGGCAGCGGCGAATAACGGCTTAGCCGAATCTGGCGCGGGCAGCACCGCGAAGAATATATAGACGCAAAAGCCTAAGGCCGCCATACCTACATACAGATCGGGGCTGAACCAACCGATCCACGCCTTGCGCTCTTTACGCACGAAGCGATGCCGCAACGTCTGCGCCACACATAGGTTGAAAAAGATGAGCAAAAAAGAAACCCCGTAGGCACCCGACCACGCAGCGATTTGTAAAACCACTGGCCGCTCCCATTGACTCAGCGAAAGCGGTGCCCAAGGAAAGCCCCAGAGCAACCATGTGCGCGACCATTCAAACACGACCCACGCACCGGCAAGCCCGGCGAAGCAGAGCATCCGCATCAGTACATTTTGCTGCAAGAAGCGCGGCAGTAAGTAGCGGGCAAGGTAGAGCCACGTGGCAAAGATCACCCCCATGAGCCCACTCAGTGCAATCGTGCCAAACCATGTGACGTGGCGCAGCCAAATTAGAATAACGAACCAGCTCACCCACCCGGTGCCAATCGCCACCAGCCAAAACAGACGCCGAGACGGCTGCGTGTAGAGCCAAAGAAAAAGAGGCACAAAGGCAATGTAGGCCGCCTCCGCGAACTCGAAGGGTGGAATCGATAGCACCCACAAGAGCGCCGACAGAATCCCCGCGAGGAGACCCCAGTATCTGGAATAGGTTGGAGTCCCGCCTTTAGGCGGCTGCGTAGGCAATGGATCTTCCACGGCGCGGCCGCCTAAAGGCGGGACTCCAACCTTATATTCTGAATTCAAGCGTTTCACTTAGTCAAACAAACTAAGAGACGAGCGCTAAGCCACATTTTTTTGCAAGTGAAGGCTGACTCGGACGTCCGAGAGGAGGTTATCTCAAAAACAGTAGGCCATGGTGCTTTCACGATCCAAACGGACCAAAAGCTCACGCTTTCGGCTACATTTACCTAATTCCTAGGACCAAAAGCTCACGCTTTCGGCTACATTGACCTGATTTGTGGCTCAGTATCTGGAATAGGTTGGAGTCCCGCCTTTAGGCGGCTGCGTAGGCAATGGATCTTCCACGGCGCGGCCGCCTAAAGGCGGGACTCCAACCTTATATTCTGAATTCAAGCGTTTCACTTAGTCAAACAAACTAAGAGACGCTAAGCCACATTTTTTTGCAAGTGAAGGCCACGCTTGGCGCTACCGCGCGGGGGGAAAGCCCGCTCGCTCGGGGTAGTTTTTGATAAACTCTAGAAACATATCTTTCGCCACGGGGCCGGCGGTGGAGCCGCCGTGGAAGCTATCGCTGGCGCTGGTGCCTTCGACCATCACGGCGATGGCGATTTGCGGATTCTCGACGGGGGCGAAACCGACGAACCACGCGAGGTTCACTTCTTGGCCATGCGCACGAAAGTCGGCGGTCCCAGTCTTGCCGGCGATGCGTAGCCCTTCGATCTGCACCAGGCGTCCGGTGCCGTCATCGCTGACGACGCGCTCCATCCCCTCCCAGAGTTCGGCGCCTTGTGCGCGGGTGAGCCCAATCGCTTCGCCGCCGTGGTTGACTTGCTTGGCTTGCTCGTTGGTAAGGGCGCGTAAGGTGGGCTGGGTGCGTGTCTCATCGCGGGCGATGGAGGCGATCACGGTGGCCATCTGGAGTGGCGTGACGAGCAGGAAACCTTGGCCGATGGCGGTATTGGCGGTATCGCCAGGCACCCAGCCTGTGCCGACTTCTTCGCGCTTCCACTCTTTGCTCGGTACCACCAGGCGGCTGGTTTCAAAGGGCACTTCGATGCCTGTCTTTTGATCGAGGCCGAAGCGCTTGGACTCGGCGCTCAGCACATCGATCCCCATACGCAGACCTTCGGCGTAATAAAAGACATTACAGCTGACTGCTATCGCAGTGGCTTCGTCGACCACGCCGTGCCCATTGCGTGCGTGGCAGCGAAAAATGCGGTTGCCCAAGCGGAAGACGCCTTGGCAGTCGTGCGTGGTCTCCAGTGTAATGGTGCCGTTGCGCATCCCCGCGATGGAGGTGAGTAGCTTAAAAGTAGAGCCGGGCGGATAGGAGAGCTGCACGGCACGGTTCAGCCATGCGCCGCGTTCGTTGATGGCATCGAAAGTCTTGCGCGGTATGAAGGGGCTCAGATCGTTGAGGTCGTAACTGGGATGACTGGCGATGGCGAGCACCTCGCCCGTGCGCACATCGAGTGCGATGGCGGCGCCGCTGCGCTCGCCTAGCGCGGTCTCGGCTGCCATTTGTATATCGATGTCGATACTGGTGATTAAGTTTTGCCCCTGCTTGGGCGTTTCGATGTCAAGCAAGCTATCTTGAAAACCGAGTGGATCGACGCGCCACATTTCGGTGCCAGTTTGGCCGGACAGTAGCTCATTAAAGGAGCGTTCGAGTCCGGTCTTGCCGAGCTTGGTTTTGAAGGTGAAGGTTTTGATGCCGTCGCTCGGAATCTCATCGCGATCAGGGTCTACGTTTTGCACGTAGCCGAGCGTATGCGCCGCCGCGACGCCGTAGGGGTAGTAGCGAGCGGTATCGGTATGTATTTGGATGGCGGACTGCACGGGCACTTGCTCGATTAGCCGCGCGTATTGATCGGGGCTGAGATCCTCGACCAGCGGCAGTGGCAGCAGGAGTTGCTCATTAAAGTGGCGGATAATCTGGCGCGTCGAGAGGGTATCATCGCGCTTGGTGATGCGGTTGATCTCGTCGATGTAGCGCTGGATCACATTCTGGCGAGCGACCCACTGCAAATCGTTATAATCTGGATTGGGCGGGGCTTTGCCCTCGCGCTCTGGCTTGGGCGTGCGCTCGTAGGCTTCTTGCAGGCGCTCGCGCTCGGCGCGGATGATCTTGGAGTACTCGGCGCGAAACTCGCGGCGCAGATCATCTAAATACACCACCGCCGAATAGTGCGGGCGATTGCCGACGAGTAGATTGCCCTTGCGATCATAGATATCGCCACGCGGGCCTGGCTTGAGGATGCGGCGCTCGGTTTGACGCTTCTCGATCTCTTCGTATTTTTGATTAGCGATCAATTGACGCCAGCCCAAGCCTATCAGCAGCACGGCGCTGGCCAGCATCACGATCCAAAAGAAAAAGAGGACGCGCGGATTTTCGCCGCGATGCACGTCGAACTCGCTCATAGAATCGGGAAGTCCTCTGGCTCGGGATCCATATTACAAAGTGCGAACAGCATGCGCTCAAAGTTAAAAAACCACGGGGCGACCACCAGTAGTACTATGTGCGAGGCGAGACTAGTCGCCACCACTTGCAGCCAAAACGCGGCACTTGAAAAATGTGAAAAGCCCATAGCGACTGTGACCAGTAGAATGCAAAAAAAGTTCAAACTATGCGCCAGCACGATGGGATGATAGTTGTGCTCGGCGCGAAAACGTATCCGCATTTGAAATACAAAGGCACCTGCAAACAAAAAGCCGATGGTGAAGAGACCGAAAGCTGAAGGCAGCGCCGCATCGACCCACAGCCCGGTCAACAAAGTGCAGATAAAGTAAGACTGGTGGCGCAGGTAGAGCGCGGGGAAAACCAGCATCGGCCCGAGCAGCAACAAGTAGATCGACCAGCCCGCCAGCGCGGAATTGACCAGCAGCGTGAGGTAGAGCAAGAGCACGTTGGCTCCAAAGAGGAGTATGGCACGTGGATCAAGGAGCATCACTAGCGAGATCGATAGGGAAGAGCGGGATCAGCACCGCGACTTCGTGCAGGCTGAGGAGGCCAGAATCGAGCGCCACCTCGCCGGCTTGGAAGATGCCTGTGCCGCCGGGCTCCAGCCATGAGACGCGGCCGATCATCAGCCCGGGGGGGAAGGTGCCGCCGAGGCGGGTGGATATGAGCTTGAGCGGCATCTGAGTGCTGGCGACCGCATCCTGCGGTGCGTCGCGCACGGAGCCTGCGGGATCGCCGAACCCGCCTTGGACGACGCCTTGGTAAACGACTGGACGCTCGTCGCCCTCGAAGTTGGCCGCCATCCGGAAGTTGGGGCTAGTGATCAACTCGACGCGGCTGGTGAAGGCACCCACCTCGACCACGCGCCCGACTACGCCACCAGAAAAAACCACGGCCGCGCCGACGGGGATGTCGAAATCCTTACCCTTGCGAATGACGATCTGTTGCCACCATGCATTGAGATCGCGCCGCACCACGCGGGCGACTTCGTAACGAAACTCACGGCGACTGGGCAGCCTGAGGATGGCTTCGAGACGCTGAATCTCGTTTTCGAGCGTCTCTTTGCGCTGTGAGTTGAACTGGTAGAGCGACTTGGCGCGTGCCACATCCCTGCCCGCTTCGATCAACTCGACTTTGGAATGACTGCGACGCCCCCAAAAACCTTCGAGATCGTCGAGGTAGGAGGTAGCGACCCACGCGGGCGCTTGAAACTCCGAAAAGCTGACCTTGAGAAAGGATTTGACGGTAGTCGGAATGAGCCACCACGCCACAAGGAAGACAGCTAGGGCGACTAGCGGCTTGATTCTATCGAGGCGTAGTTTCGCCACGGTTCCGGGTTAGCTTTTGGGGTTACCCGTGAGGTCTTTCAAGAGAAAGGCCAGTTCGTGCAAGACCATGCCAGTGCCGTTGGCCACGGCGCTGAGCGGATCGTCGGCGATGATGACGGGGAGGCCGGTGGCATCGCTGAGTTGCTGGTCGAGGCCTTTGATCAAAGCACCGCCGCCTGCGAGGAAGAAGCCGCGGTCGACGAGATCGGCCGAAAGCTCGGGTGGGCAGCGCTCTAGGGCGTTGCGCACCAAATCGACAATCGAGGCGATGGTATCGGAAAGTGCGTCGCGGATTTCTTGCGAAGTGATGGTGATCGTCTTAGGCAGACCGGCGACCGAGTCGCGACCGCGCACCTCCATCGAGATTTCTTCCTCTAGCGGGAAAGCGGAGCCGATCTTGATCTTAATCTCCTCGGCTGTGCGCTCACCGATCATCAAATTATAGGCGCGCTTCATGTAGTTAACGATCGCGCTATCGATCTCGTCGCCGCCAACGCGGATACTCTTGGTAAAGACCACACCAGCCAGCGAGATGATGGCCACCTCGGTGGTGCCGCCGCCGATATCGACGATCATGTTGGCCGCTGGCTCATCGATGGGGAGACCGACGCCGATCGCGGCGGCCATGGGCTCTTCCAGTAGCACGACATCGCGCGCGCCGGCGCGGATGGCGGAATCTTTCACCGCGCGGCGCTCCACCTCGGTGATACCGGAGGGCACGGCCACGATAATGCGGGGCGCAATAAAGGTCTTCTTGCGGTTCACCTTATTGATGAAGTAGCGAAGCATCGCCTCGGTGATCTCAAAATCGGCGATCACGCCGTCTTTCATGGGGCGGATGGCAGTGATGTTACCAGGGGTGCGCCCGAGCATCTTTTTGGCCTCGGAGCCGACGGCGCAGACCTTTTTGGTCGATGAGTAGATGGCCACCACACTGGGCTCACGCAGGACGATACCCTTTTCTTTAGCGAAAACTAGGGTGTTGGCGGTGCCAAGGTCGATGCCGATGTCGTTAGAGAAGAATCCGAACACAATAAGAAGAAAGTTGAAGAGCGTGGCGCTGACTGAACAGCAAATAAAAGTCTTTTTCTACGAAAGCATTTGAAAGTCAAATGATTACCGCAAATGTTGTTATATTTCGCCCTACCCTACGAGCTTGAAAAACACGCGCTTGCCGGCTTGAAAAATCCGTTCGCCGACAAGGGGTGTGATTTCGAGATTCGGATCGGCTTGTTTTTCGCCGTCGATTTTGACGCCACCTTGTTGCACGAGGCGGCGGATCGCGCCCTTGCTTTCGAAGAGTTCGGACTGCGCCATTACCTCGAAGAGCGGCGCACTGGGCGCATCGCCGAGTAGATCGTTCCAGGTGAAAGTTGGCATATCGTCGGGCAGTTTGTTCTTAGAAAAGACTTGCTCGAACTGCTCTAGCTCGTGCTTGGCGGCCTTCATCGAGTGAAATTGGCCGACCAGGGACGAGGCGAGACTTTTCTTGGCCTGCATCGGGTGGCCAGTTTTCAGCTTTTCGATCTTATCTTCGGGCAACTCTAGCAACAAGCGGTAGTAGTCCCACATGGCGTCGTCAGTGATCGACATAATTTTGCCAAACATCTCCTTTGCGTTGTCGGTAAAGGCGATAAAGTTATCCGCGCTCTTCGACATTTTCTTAGTGCCATCAAGGCCGACGAGTAGCGGCATGGTGATGACAGCTTGCTCTTGCTTGCCGGCATCCTTCTGGAGCGCCCGCCCCACCAGCATGTTAAACAGCTGATCTGTGCCGCCGATTTCGACATCGGTGTTGAGCACCAGCGAGTCGTAGCCCTGGATCAATGGGTAGAGAAATTCGATAATCGAAATCGGTGCCTGCGAGGCGTAGCGCTTCGCGAAGTCGTCGCGCTCCAGCATCCGGGCGACGGTCATCTTACGCGAGAGTTTGAGGCAATCCTCGAAGCTCATTTCGTCAAACCACTCGCTATTGTAGAAGACGGTGGTCTTTTCTTGGTCGAGAATCTTGAAAGCCTGATCGAGGTAGGTCTGGGCGTTTTGCAAAATCTCCTCCTTGGTCAACACCGGGCGGGTGCTAGAGCGGCCGGAAGGATCGCCAATGAGCGTAGTAAAATCGCCGATGATGAGCAGTGCCTCATGGCCGAGATCTTGAAACTGGCGCAGCTTGTTAAACACCACCAAGTGCCCAAAAGTCAGGTCAGGGCGAGTCGGGTCAACCCCCAGCTTGACGCGCAAAGGCTTGCTGCCGTGGAGGCGGTCTTCGAGTTCGGCTTCGCCGATTACGTTTTCGGTGTTGATGCGGATGGTATCGATTAGGCTCATTTGTTCAGAAGTCAGAGGTCGGAAATCAGAGGATGGATGTCAGAGGACAGAAATTAGAGGACGGAGGCACTTCTGTCCGCGAAATCAGTTAGAATCAATAAACTGAGGGCATCCCCGTTTCCGTAAAGGATAAAGTGGTGAAGCGCGCTAGCGAAAGTACTGAATCAGGCCGACCAGTCTTCCCAGTACAAACCGTGAATTAACTTGAAATGTTTGGCGTTAAGAGTCGATACCGTCAAATTGTGCGTGAGTGCGGTGGCAGCGATCGAGAGATCGAAGTCGTCCACTGTGTCACCTGTTCGGCGCTGCTGCGCTTTCATCCGGGCAAAATTCGTGGCCACCGATGCGTCGAAATCAAGAATAGCCAGCCGATCCTTTAGTATCGTGCGGTAGCGCGTCCACAGCCGCGCAGAGTCTTTCAGAAATAACCCATACTCCATCTCGGCGATGGCAATTGCGGGTACCGCTAACAAATCGTCCCCATGCAACTCCCAGTGATCTTGGCAAATAGCAAGGGGGCGAGGGCGAATCGGCTGGCTATAAACCGATATATCCAACAAATATTGAAGCGCCATCAGCCCAAGGGGTTTTCATGTTTTCGGGCCTGCGTAGAACGCTCCGGCAGTTCAAAATCTTCATCCAGTTCACCTTCTTCTCGATCTGAGCGTCGCCGTATATCCCAAATGCCTGATCTAACTTTCGGATCGTGCCCTTGATACGGGCGAATCTCGGCAATCGGCTTATTTCGATCCATCACGACAATCGAAACGCCTCCCTCGCGGACTTGGCGCAAGTAACGACTCAGATTGTTCCTTAAAGTCCCTGTCTTTATTTCCATGTAGCCAAGTTGGCAGAGAACTTAGCCAAGTCAATCAGCGAATCGTAATATACGGCTCGATTGGGCGATTACAATTTGCGGAGGCGACGAAGGCATCGCGATCCTCGCTGCTATGGAAGAGGTAAAAAGCGTAGCCGCCCCAGCCGCCGCCGGAGTATTTACGCCCGATGCAGCCGTCGGCCTCGGGCAAGGGGCTCATGCCCTCTTTGAGTTGCATCGAATAAGTGAGGCTCACGGCCTCGCCTAGTTTGGAAATACTGGCCTCAATCACGGCCTCTTTGGCTAGATGACCAGCCGCCTCGACCAGATCGTAGTCGCGCTCGTTGTCGGCATTTCCAGGCGTGTCGTGGGGGATGTCGGTGTAGTGCAGTGCCATGTGGCCATGCAGAAAGTCGCCGTTGCGCTTAAAGTGCAGCACTGGCTTTTCGCCGCTGCGCCAGACGCAGAGCCCTGTTTCGCGGATGATGGCGGGGTCTTGCCAGCCGACTCCGAGATTAAGTTCACTCTCGACGCCGTCATTACCATTGAGCAGTGCCCACGCGCCGCTGCCGCCGAGGCCGGACTTTTGCTCGTAGCCCCAATTCGTGAGCGAGACCATAGGAGAAATTGCACAATTCACGATAAATCCGCCCTTGCGGGCATGGCGCGGCACATCGAGCCAGCCGCCGCCAAAATCGACGCGGAGTGGCGCATAGGCGGGGGTGCGGATGTTGCGCACGATCGAAGTGGTCGAGACAGGGGTGAACTGCGGCGGCGTCTTCGGCAGCACGATGTATTTGGCACCGATTTGGGCACAGAGTGCTTTTTTCGTCTCCGCGTATTGATCATCTTCCGTCACCGCGAGCACGTCGGGTTTGATCTTGAGAAAGTGATCTTTAAAATCGAGACCGATCTCTTGGCAGTCGCCGATCACGACTTGGTCGACGATGTCGAGCGCAGCCATCAGCGCCAGCTTGTGATCTTGCGGCAGCGAGGTGCGGCGCTTCTTATGCTCCCACAGCACTTGGTCGGATGCGAAGCAGACGGTGAGATGATCCCCCAGCGCGCGGGCTTCTTTGAAAAATTGAATGTGCCCCCCGTGGAGGATATCGTAGCAGCCGGAAATAAATATTTTTTTCATCCTATGATAGTTTAATCTAGAAAGTGGCTGCGGTCACGCAGGAAATTTAGACCCTAGACAATAACCGGAGAGCTGCTTGCAGTCAGATCAAATGGCAAACAGGAACAACATACCCCCTCTGAGTTACACTCATCGCAGCCATCTTTTAAATATCACCCAAAGACCTGCTTTCGCAGCCCCTGAATCACCCTAAGATCACCCCAGTCGGCACCACGAAGCGCCGCTTCCTTCGGGGGGTATTTGCGACCACGTTCTTTTTGCCATGCGCCCGTAAAGCCCCTGACAAATTCAGCAGAGCCGAGGATCGCACCATCGGTGAAGTAACGCACACGGCAGCGTAGCACAACCGACTTCGGGAGTTGCCCCTGCTCACCATTGAGGACCTGAAGCGCTTTCTTCCCATTGATAAGTTTACCCTTGTGCGTCCAAGGGCTTGAGCCCTCACCAAAGATCAGCATACGATGCGCCGCTAGAGCAGCTTGCCAGCCCTTTGAGCCAATTCGGCCTGCCCACACGGCAAGCAGACCTTTTCGAGCAAGCACAGCACCCGCTGCCGCCTCCGCATAGCCACAAAAGCGGTAATCCTTCGGATCTTCCACCAGACCCGCCCTTACAGGATTCAGATCAATATAAGCCGCCATCGTTTGCAGAGGATTCCCATCGCCTTCGACCAGCACACTCTTAAAGCGATCCATCCACAGCGTCCCATAGCGATTATGATTACGGTTATACCAGACTGAAAAGCGCTGCTTTAAAGTTTTCATAAATTCCGAAAGATCACTCATACGCGCCAAAAGCTTATCACGAATCGCCTGAGCATCCGCATCCCCAGCCAGCAAAGACTGCTCAAGTCGAGCGAACTCAGCAGTTTGATACTTTGTCGGGTTAGGATAGAGCACCTTAAACCGGCGCAGAAGTTCCACATCAGAAAGTCCCCTCTTCTCCGGCACCTGCACCAAAACGTGAAAGTGGTTCGACATTATGCAGTAAGTCAAAACTTCCACCCCGGAAAAGTCCGCCACTTGCCAAAGCATCTTACGCAGCACCTCCTTCTCCCGATCTCCCAATAAAAACTGACCGCCCACCACACGACTCATCGCATGGTAGACAGCAGGCACTCCCTCTAATTTAGTCCGCTTCATTAATTGAACTCAAATTAAAAAAATTCAAGCGTCAACCTCTTATTTTATTACCAGGCTATAAAATACAAACACAGACCAAGAGGCCAAGAGGCCGCTCGGATACTTTCAGAGTCGATTGACTACAGCCGAAAGGCACAAGTCGCTGCGTTGAAGTTACGCGCACCAGCGGCACCAAGGATCGACCAACTTGAACGGACATCCATCCTAGGCGTTACGCCGCGCCTGTAATCGGGAATAAGCGGCATACTTCTCACGCGCCGCTGGACGGCTTCCAGTCGACTAGGGTGACTTGCGGGTAGCGGCTGTCGCGCCAGTAGTTCCACGAAAAACGAATCGCCATGTCGATGCTTTGCCCTAGCTCGGGCGCTTGCCCTAGCCTCCAAGCGATGCCGGCCACGCCGCGCTTGGCACTGGGGCGCACGGGCATACGGAAGCGGAAGTTACCCTCGCCGAAGGCGTGCGGCTCCTCATCGAGCACCACGCCGCGCATACCGAAAATGGGCTCGGAGTTGCCTTGACCGAAAGGGTGCAGGCGGTCGAGCTCCTCTAGCAGTGACTCGCCGAGGTCGCCATGCTCCAGCCAAGCGGAGATCGAAAGCGAAGGATCGGGCAGTCCGTCAGGATATAGGGCTTTCAAACTCTCGAGGTAGCACTCTTTAAATGCGGGCACATCGCTCGCCTTGAGCGAGACGCCGGCCGCCATCGGGTGCCCACCCCAGTGGCCGAGTAGGTGCGCGCAGCGTTGAAAAACTTCGACTAGATTGACCGAGGCGACGGAGCGACCGGAACCTTTGGCCTGATCGCCCTCGGAGCCGAGGATCACGCAGGGCTTGTGAAAGTGGCGGCTTACGCGGCTGGCCACGATCCCGACGACGCCGGGGTGCCAGTCGTCTCCATAAAGAACGACTCCTGGCTCATCGGCGAACTCTGCGGCGGCGCGCTCTTCAGCCTTTTTGGCGATGCCACGCTCAATGGACTGGCGCTCTTTATTGATCGCATCCAGCTCCTGTGCGATTTTGCGGCAAGCGGTGTAATCTTCTCGCAAGAGGAGATCGATCGGCAGCGCGGCATCGGCGAGGCGGCCGCTGGCGTTGATGCGGGGCGCGAGTTTAAAGGAAATATCAGCACTGGCCATTTCTTGCCCACTGTCGATACCGGCGACTTCGGCCAGCGCGCGGATGCCGACGCGGCCATTGGCACGCAGGTGGCGCAGGCCAAACCAAGAGAGGATGCGATTCTCCCCGTGCAGCGGCACGAGATCGGCTATGGTGCCCAGCGCGACGAGGTCGAGGTAGTCTTTGAGCTGGATGCCCTCGACGCGGGGATCGTCCGCCTCGCGGCGATGCTTGAGCAGGCCGTGTAGCAATTTAAAAACAAGCCCGGCGGTGCATAGATCGCGCCAAGGCGCATCTTCGCGGTCGTTGACGTGCGGGTTGACGAAGATGCAGTCCTCCGGTGCTTGGGTCTTCGTCTGGTGGTGGTCGACGATGATTACATCCACACCGAGATCGCGCAGATAGGCGATGGGCTCGTGCG
>Ga0222650_1000916_pt1 | contig 18617 bp, 15 predicted proteins | sample AntAcemetagen367_FD_179820 | JGI IMG/M metagenome (GOLD analysis project Ga0222650, IMG submission 179820) | Saline water microbial communities from Ace Lake, Antarctica - #367 | ecosystem: Environmental > Aquatic > Non-marine Saline and Alkaline > Saline | place: Antarctica: Ace Lake...
AGGTGAATTCCTTTACTTCCAACGATTTCAGGGACTCGCCGGCTCAAAAAAAGTGGTTTTTCGGTGGTTTGAGAGCCTAGAATGTTAAACTTGGGTTAGGGTTTTATGGGCCATCAACCCCCTGATACCCCTCTCCGATCCCTACAACGGCGCCCTCAAGCGCCCCACCCAAAAAGAAAATTCCTAGTAACGTGTTGCCCGGCCCTCACTTTTTCAGCGTCGCTTTCCAGCCGCCCACCGAAAGCTCGCCATCGACCGAGTCGTCAAATTTCAGAGGCTCTTCCAAGCCGGGGTTTCTCTTGATCAGTCCTTTGAAAGAGTAGGGGCGAGTTCCTTCGTAGTTTTACGAACCTATCGACCATGTTCCCGAGATTCGTCATCGCCTGCCTTGTGGTCTTTTTTTTCCTGCTGCCGGAGTCGTCCGGTGCCGGGATCGGCTTCCGCGAAAAGGTGGCACCCTTATTGGAGTTTTATTGTTTCGACTGCCACAATGCGAAGAAGAAAAAGGGCCAGATTCGGCTGGATGATCTCGCGGGATTCGAAGGTGGGGATTCCCATCTGTGGACAAAAATTTACGAGGAGATCACGCGCGGAAAGATGCCTCCTGAAGACAAGGAGCGGTTTTCCAAGGAAGAAGAGAAGGAGGTTTTGGACTGGATTGTTTCGAGCTTTGAGAAGCAGGCGGATTCGGAGCACGGCACGCGGAGGCGGCTGAACCGTCGGGAGTTCGCGGCGGCCCTGCAGGAATTGACCGGAGTGGCGGTGGCCTTTGGTGCGGGTCTGGCGGCGGATGGAAAGGTGGAGGGTTTTGACACCGGAGCGGAGGGCTTGAAGGACACCGCCGAGACGGTGGCGCAGATGTTGGAGGTAACGCGCCGGGCGGTGGACGGGATTCGCTTTCTGGAACCGGAGCGTGAAGGCAAACTTGAGATTGATTTCCGCGAACACGACTTCACCGACTTTCGGAAGTGGGTTGACAAGAGCTCTAAGAAGGAGGGCGTATTTACCCGTTCGGAGGGGCTGGTCTGCCGATCGGGGACGGGGCTCTATCTCCCTACCGCGTGGTCGGGCGACCGGGAGAATTCCTTTCTGGCTCTGCCTGCTCCGCTCGACAAAAGTGCGACCCTTTTGATCCGGCTGAAGGTGAAGGCGGTGAGGCCGCTTCCGGTGCTTCCGCAGCCCATGCTGTGGGTGAAGGTCGGTGGGAAATACCTCGATTATCAAGCGATCCCGGACGAGGGGCGCACGCTCGAATATGCGGTGCGGATGGAGGATTGTTTGGTGGAGGACGGGGTGGTCAAGGTGATGCTGAGATCGGTGGTGGAGATGCCCTACGCTGTGGCGGGATTTCCGAACGACGACCGAAGCAAGCCCGGTGAGGTCCCCGGCGGGATTGGGGTTTATCGGCCCAACTTCGACCGCAAGAAGTTACGTAGCACCGAGGATCAACCGGTGCCAGTCACTGTGGTCGAGTCGGTCATGATCGACTATGATCATTGCGCGAAGTGGCCCCCGGCATCGTGGGGAGTATTAGAAGAAGAGGTCACCGACTCGGAGGAATCGGCTCTCGCACTTTTAAAACTGTGGACGGCACGGGCCTGGCGGCGACCGGTGGAGGAGAGCGAAGTTGCGCCCTATTTGAAGCTCTATCGCAAGCTGCGGAGCGACGGGATGATCTTCGATGCGGCCCTGCGCCCGGCCTTCCAGTCGGTGCTGATGACTCCGGGATTCCGCGATCATTCTTCGCCCGCCGAGGAGGGCTTTCCACAGTTTGCGATGGCCTCGCGACTTTCTTTCATGCTGACGGGGCGGCCGCCGGATGGGATGTTTCGGGAGCTTGCGGAGAAAGGAGAGCTTTATGAACCTGGAGTTTTGGAAGCTCAGATCGAACGCCTGATCACCGACGAACGGAGCCGGGGATTTTTCGAACCCTTCGTAACGCAGTGGCTCGTCATGGATCAACCGATCACGGTGACGATGACTCACTTGCAGAAACAGGATTTTCGTTTCGGGAGACACCTCAAGGCCTCGATGAAGGAGGAGACGGTGGAATATGTCCGGCTTGCGATCGCCGAAAATCGCCCGGCTGCGGAACTTGTTTCGAGCGACTGGACGGTCCTCAACGACATTTTGGCTTTGCACTATGGAATCCCCGGAGTCGAGGGAGCCCACATGCGGAAAGTAGATTTGACGGATTCGGACGACCCGCGGGGCGGCGGCATTCCAGGGCACGCGGGGATCCAGTCGATGCTGACCTGGATGGGGGACAACTGGGTGATCTACCGGGGCGCTTGGTTCCTCCATCACATCCTCGACGATCCGCCGCCGCCCGCTCCGTTGGAGGTGCCGGAACTTAATCCATCCGAAGGCGAAAATCGCGGGAAGAGTTTCCGCGAAGTGCTTGCCCATCACCTCGCCGACACCCGCTGCGCATCGTGTCATGAGGACATGGATCCCCTCGGCTTCGCCTTCCAAAATTTCGATCTCAGCGGAAGATGGCGGGATCAGGAATTCCACCACTACGCGCGTAAGGAGATCGACGGAAAGATCGAATGGCGCGGGGCGGGGGAGAGCCGTCCGGTCGATGCCGTGGGGCGGTTGCCACGTGGTGAGAAATTTTCCGGCTACCTCGAATTCAAGGAACAGCTCGCGGCCCATTACCTCGACGACATCGTGCGGGGCCTCTTAAAACGTCTCACCCTTTTCGGAACCGGGCGCAGCCCGAACGTGCTTGATCTCAGGGTGATCGATGAGATCATGGCCTCGCATCGTGAAACGGGATTTCGCCTCCGTGATCTCCTGGCCGACCTTGCGACCTCCCCGATCTTTCTCGATCACCGAACCATCGACTCTTTGAAAAAATGACCTCATCCTCCTTCAGCCGTCGCTCCGTCCTCCGTGGCTTCGGTGCGACCCTCGCCCTACCCGCTCTTGAGATCATGACCGGGAAAACACAGGCCGCAACGCGCGGCGGGACCGACCCTGGCAGGTTGGCTTGCTTTTACATTCCGGGCGCGATCAATCATTATAACTGGTTCCCGAAGGAGACGGGCTTCGACTACACTGCGGGGACCACACACGAGCCGCTGAAAGATCACCGCGAGCGTTATTCCATCCTCTCCGGCCTGTCCCACATCGAGGGGCGCATCAGCGGGCACAAACATCCCTATAATTTTCTCACCGGTCATAATATTGCGGAGACCCCCGGAGTGCTCACCAACTCCGTTTCGTTCGACCAAGTGGCAGCGAAGCATCTCGGCCCGACTTATCTACCCTCCCTCGCTCTTTCCTGGAATTCTGGAGTGGGTGCCACCACGCTTTCGCGGAATTCCCTCGGCGTCGATATCCCGGCCACGAGCGACTACCGGCGCGTTTTTGAAAATCTTTTCCCGCCCGCCGATGCCTCCCAGCTTAGGGGTGCTCGCGAGAGGATCGCGCTCAACCGGAGCATTCTCGACACCGCAGGCGGAGATGTTCGGGCTTTGAAGAGAAAGCTCGGAGTTGCTGATCGCGATCGTATCGAGCAATACCTGCAATCGATCCGTGAAGTCGAGAAGCGGCTCGATGATCGCGATGCCATTCTCAAACACGGGAGGCCGGATTTTGATGAGGAAAACGTGCGGCTCGTTCCGGCGGGAAAAAACAGCATGCAGGAACATCTCGAACTGATGATGGACCTCGTTGCGCTCGCTTTCCAAACCGACATGACCCGCGTCGTGACCCACTGCTTGGGAGGGGAGGCCGGACCGAACTATAGCGAATATCCCGAATGGGCCAAGGAGACCGGAGCGCCCACCCGGGGAACCCACGACTATCATCACAAGGGTTCGGGGAACCGGGGGGGCGACAATCCCGACACGATGCTTATCGGAAAAAGAGACCGCCTTTTCATGACGTGCCTTGCACGTTTGATGGACAAGCTGGAATCGATCAAGGCGAGCGATGGATCGCTCCTCGACCACACCACCCTCATGATGGGGGGATCGCAAATCAGCAGCCACTCCGGAAGCAGTTTCCCTATGCTGCTGGCTGGCGGGAAAAAGCTCGGCTTCAAACACGGGCAGCATGTCCGTTGGGAAAAGGACGAGCGTTCGGCGTCCGATCTTTACCTCACCATCTTGCAGCAGCTCCGTTGTCCGGTGGAAAAGTTCAAGGAAAGCAAGGGAGATCTTTCGGAGATCCTGGCATGATGGCCGTGCGTCATCTCGTTCTGTCACTCATGCTGGCGTGCCTTCCGTCGGCAGAGGCTGCAGAACCGGATCAAAGGTGGAAGTGTGAGAATCAATGGATCATCGCCCTCGATACCAGCCCCGATGGAAAATGGCTCGCTGCCGGAAGCGACGATGGCTCGGTGACGATCCGCACCCTCGCGGACGAAGCCGCGCCGCCCGCTCTTGTAAAACGCTTTTCCGTTCCGGTCACCGCCCTCGTTTTTTTGCCGGATGGCAAGAGCGTGGTGATTGGAACCTGGGATGGCACCTTGGTGACCTGTGAACTGCCCGGGGGAAAAGTGATCCAAAAATTCGAAGAGCATCGCGAGACCATTACCACTCTTGCTCTTTCTCCCTGCGGAAAATTTCTCGCATCGGGGAGTGCGGACGATCGCCTCATCGTGTGGGACCTCGCAGACGGGGAGGATCTTCTCACGATGCATCAGGGAAATGAATATGATGTCACCACGCTCGCCTTTTCGCCGGATGGAGAAAGCATCGCGACGGGCGACGGCGAGAACCAACTCAAGATTTGGGATGCCTCGACCGGGGAGGCTGTCGAGACTTTGAAGGGGCACCAAAAACCGGTGAGCGCAGTGATTTATGATCCCGGAGGACGCCTCATTTCCGGGAGCTGGGACCGGACCATCCGAGTTCGGGGAAAGGAAAACACAGTCACCTTGGCGGGCCACGCCGGCGAGATCACCGACCTCGCAATCGATCGGAAAGGAACCCGGCTTTTTTCAGGGAGCGAAGACCGAACGGTCAAAATTTGGAATCTTAAAAGCGCGAAGATCGCCCGGACTTTGACCGGCGCTTCCGCAAGCATCCGCTGCCTCGTGGTCACTCCCGACGGTCGTTCCGTGGTCGCGGGAACGAAGGGTGGCATCCTGCGGTGGAACTTGAAATGATCCGTCCTACGGGAACTTCCAATTAGCTTTCGAGGTGGCGTTCCTGTTTGCGTCGTTGAGGACTGACAGAACTGGAGATCACTGACTCAACCCTTATTTTTTCGGCGTTGCCTCCCAGCCGTCCACCAACAATTCGCCGTTGACTCCGCAGGCGAACTTGAGGTTTTTTTCGGGGCCGATTTTGGCTCCGGTCATCTTGTTTTGATAGCGGGAGGTGTCGCTGATGTTGACCAGCTTGTTGTTCTCCACCTTGGACTTACCGCTTTCGTCGTTTCGAAAAAGAGGTCGTTCCTGGCCGAGGCATTCGATGATGTTGCTGTCAAAAACGAAGGTCTTAAAATCGCTCTTGGAGTGAAAGCCGAAGAGGCCTTCTTTCCTCGGGGTGGGAGTGGTGCGGGTGATGACATGATTGTTGCGGACGGTGAGGTTTGCGTAGGGTCCGTTGAGCCACATCACGCCGCGGCCAGGGTTGTTGATGAGGTTGTTGTGAAAAACGGTGGGACCTTCGGAGGTGTGGTTGCCGAACTCGGAGATCAGGTTGTTTCCGTCCGCCTTGACCACGTCGAAGTCGAAAAGGTTATTGTCAATTTCCGCGCCATTACGGGAGTATTCGATCGCGTAGCCGTGGGTGAAGTAATTGTGATGGATGTGGAAGGTGTAGCCATCTTTGGGAACCGGACCGCCGGAGTGTTTCGGGATGGAAATAGTGCCGTAGCAGATGTTGTGGTCAATCTCCACGTTCTCATCGTTTTCGAAGGCGAGCTCGATGGAGAAGTTGGTTTCAATGGTGTTGTGGTGAATGCGGGAGTTCTTGGCTTGGCGGCCTTTGATGCCGTAGTAGTGGCGGTGTTTTTCCTCCTTGGTATCAAGGAAGCGGTTGTTGAAAATCTCGCTTTCCTTCAGCCAGAAAAAGAAAATTCCACCCCCGGTGATGCCGCCTTTGAGGCCGGGCTTGCCCTTTTCCCAGCGCATTCCGGCATCGACGAAAAGACTGTCATGAAACTTCAGATTCCGGGTGTCATAACTGCGATAGCCGCAATACATGAAGTTTTTGATGGCGATATCATGAATGTGGAGGTCTTTCGCCCCCCAAGAAAAGATCGCGCCATGGAGCTCGGGTCCGGTGAGGGTGAGATCGGAAATGGTGATCCCCTCGCACTTTTCCTCCAACTGGATCAGGTAGCCGGTGCGGTCGAATTTTTTGTGATTCTGCTCCGGGTCCGGAAGAGTGGCGGGGTTGCCTTTAAAGGCGGCGGTGTTGGTGAGAATTGTTTTGTCCATTCCCGCGCCTTTCAAAATAGTGCCGGATTTCAGTTCGAGTTGACCGGAAAGCGCAAAGGTCCCGGCGGCGAGTTCGATGATGGTGCCGGGGGGTGCGGCGGCGGCGGCTTTGACCAGTTCGGCGGCTGTTTTAAGGGGCGCGGCTGAGGCCACGGCGAGTGAGAAAACGGAGAGAAACGCTGTGAGTCGGAGTTTCATATAATAGAGGTAACGGGAGATGCGGACGGTACTATCAGAGAACTCACGCGAAATGTTTTGCTTCGGGCCGTGAGTGTCATTGCTGCAGTCAAATTTCAGCGTCACTTCCAAGCTGGGATTTTCATCCGGACATCTTGTTTACATAGCGGCCTGTGTCGCTGACGTTGACCAGTTTGTCGTTCTCCACCATAAATTTACACTATTTAGGACGCCCGCCGGCTTGACTGCGAGGTTTGCCGAAACGCTCCGGGGAAAGGAACTTGAAAGACCGCGCCCCCTGTGGCGCTATTTGAGAGACCTCCCATGATTCGCCTTTTCGCTTTTTTCCTCCTCGGACTCCTGCCCGTCGGAGCCTGTGATATCCCCGTTTTCCGCTATGGCTTGGACTACTGGCCTGCCGATGACTACCGCTTGGAAACCACCGCCGCGGAGTCCGACCCCTTTCCCTCCGGCAACCCGCACGCGAATCTCTTTGTCGAAACCAACGAGACCGCGACCGCATCCCGCCTCCTTTTCCCGGACGGCGAATCGGTGGCCTGGACCGGTGAAGCCACCCCGCAAACCCTCGCCGGACTCGTGGACTCCCCGGCCCGAGCGGAAATCGCCAAACGAATTCTCGCCGGTCAATCCGCAGTCTGGATTTATGTCGAATCCGGCGACGCCGAAAAAGACGATGCCGCCGTTGGAACAGTTGAAACCCGCCTCAAATACATCGAGTCCATCGCCGAACTCCCCGAGATCGACCCCACCGATCCCGCCAACAAAATGGGCCCCGGCCCGGAACTGCGCATCGGGTTTTCCCTGCTCCGCATCCCGGCGGACTCACCAGAGGAGGAACTTTTTCTCGAATCCCTTCGCGGTCCGGAAGGCTCCGCCGGAGATGCCGAACGGCCCCGTGGAGGATTTTTCGTCCCCGTCTTCGGCAGAGGTCGCGCCTTGGCTCTCATCCTCGATCACGAAGCCGAAGACGCCACCCTCATCGACGACGCCTGCCTCTTCCTCCTCGGTGCTTGCTCCTGCCAAGCCAAAAACCTCAACCCCGGCTGGGACCTCCTGATGAATATCAACTGGACCGACGCCCTCGAAGTTGCTGGAGTCGCCCTCGCTTCAAACTCCGCCGCACAGCCCGTAGCCCTCACCAAACCGGAAACGGTTACCATCTCCGCCGACCAGTCGAAAACCGGACTCGACAGCCACGTGATCGACGGCGGTCGATGGACCTTCATCATCCTAGGCGCTGCCCTAGCTTCCTTGTTGATCGGCGCAGTCTATTTCCTCCTCCGCAAAAAATCATGAAAAAAGTCCTCCTTCTCTTTGCGGTTGTCGCCGTTCTGGCCGGAGGTTTCTACCTCCTCAGACTATCCCAGCCGAAACAAAGCGAGGCCGATTCCCTTACCGTCTATTGCGCGGCTGGCTTGAAACAGCCGGTTGAGGATATCGCCGACGCTTACCAAAAGGAATTCGGAGTGGTCATCAACCTTCAATACGGGGGCACCGGCACCCTCCTCACCGATCTCCGGGTGTCCAAAAAAGGGGACCTCTTCATCGCCGCCGATGCCTCCGCCATCGAAAACGCCCGACGCCTCGACCTCGTCCGCGAAGACCTTCCCATCGTCCGTCAGCATCCCGTCATCGCGGTCAAATCCGGTAACCCGAAAAAGATCGCCTCCCTCGACGACCTTTTCCGCGACGATGTCAAAACCGCCGTGGCCAACCCCGAAGCGGCCAGCGTCGGACGAAGCACCCAGGCTGCCCTCGCCGGAAAATGGGAAGCCCTCGCCGCCCACGTCGCGGTTATGAAACCTACCGTCACTGCCCTCGCTGCGGACCTCACCGTCGGCGCGGTGGACGCCGCCATCATCTGGGACGCCACCGTCCCGCAATTCAAAGGTCTCGAGGCCGTCGAAATTCCGGAACTTGCCGCAAAAAGCGAAACCGCCACCGCCGCCGTCCTCACCTCGTGCCAGCAATCCGCCGCCGCCCTGAAATTCGCCCGCTACCTCTCCTCCCCGGAAAAAGGCGGGGCAGTTTTTAAACGCCACGGCTTCCAACTCGCCGACGGCGACCAATGGGCCGAAATTCCCGAACTCATCCTCTACTCCGGCGGGGTCAACCGCCCCGCAATCGAAAAACTTCTCACCGCCTTTTCCACTCGCGAAGGAGCCACCCTCACCACCGTCTTCAACGGTTGCGGCGTTCTCTGCGCCACCATGCAGACCATGCCCTCCGCCGATGATCCCAAATTCCCCGACGCCTACTACGCCTGCGATCTCTGCTTCATCCCGCCCGTCGCCGAATACTTTTCCAACGCCGTGATGCTGACCGAAACCGATATCGGTATCGCCGTCAAAAAAGGGAACCCGCAAACGATCAACACTCTATTTGATCTCGCTCGCCCCGGATTGAAAATCGGTCTTTGCAACGCCCAACAATCCACCCTTGGCTACATGACCCAAGGCATTTTGAAATCCTCCGGCCTCGTCAAATCCGTCGGGAAAAACACCGCTGTTCAAGTCCCCACCGCCGACTTTCTCATCAACCAGCTCCAGGCTGGTGCCCTCGACGCCGCCCTCGTTTACCGGGTCAACACCCTCCTGCGGAAAGACAAGCTGGACTTCATCCCAATCAAACACCCCGGCGCAAAAGCAGTCCAACCCTTCGCGGTCCGCGAGACTTCCCCCAATCGAAATCTCGCCAACCGCCTCCTCATCTTCCTCCAGCAAAATCGCGAAACCTTCGAAGAATCCGGCTTCCAATGGGTCGAAGACCAAACCCCCATCAAAAGCTCTGAAATCGAAATTCCCCCCTGGCTCAAACGATGACCGTAGCAGCGACTTCCAATTTTTAAATTTCAACTTCCATCTCAAACTTGAAACGTCCAAGTCTCTTCTGGATCACCCTCGTTTTCATCGCCGTCCTCTACCTCGGCTTTATCGTCGCGATGCTGGCTGCCACCGCCGCCTACACCTCCCTCGGCGAGATGTGGCAGGCCCTCCAGTCCCGGGAAATCCGCTACGCCACCGGCCTCAGCCTCCTCACCTGCACCGTCACCGCGCTGCTTTCTCTCATCCTCGCCGTCCCAATCGGTTACCTTTTGGCTCGCTCGAAATTCCGTGGGAAAGCCTTGGTCGAAGCCGCTCTGGACATCCCCATCGTCCTCCCCCCACTGGTCGTCGGGCTTTGTCTGCTCATCCTTTTTCAGACCAGTTTCGGGCGCATGGTGGAAGAGCATGTCGCCTTTACCTACACCATCGCCGGGGTCATCCTGGCCCAGTTGGTCATCGGCGCGGCCTTCGCCATTCGGACGATGCGCGGCACCTTCGACCACCTTTCATCCCGTCCGGAAGAAGTGGCCATGACCCTCGGCTGCAGCCGATTCCAAGCGGTCCGCTTCGTCACCCTGCCCGCCGCGCGGCGCGGAATGTTCGCCGCCGCCAGCGTCGCCTGGGCCAGGAGCCTCGGCGAGTTTGGCCCCATCCTGGTTTTCGCCGGTGCCACCCGAATGAAGACGGAAGTCCTTCCCACCACCGTCTGGCTGGAACTCAGCGTCGGGAACCTCGAAGCCGCCGTGGCCGTTGGCCTCCTCATGGTCGGGATGGCCATGATCGTCCTTGTCGCTGTCCGCCTCACCGGAGAATCTCTATGATCCGGTTCGAAAACATCTCCCTCGACACCGGCTCCGGCTTCGCCCTGAAAGACCTCTCCTTCACCGTCCCTTCGGGAAAATACGCGGTCCTCATGGGCCGAACCGGCTGTGGCAAAACGACCCTCCTGGAAATCCTCTGCGGTCTCCGCCAGCCCGATTCCGGCTCCATCTTCATCGGCGACCGCAACATCACCAAGCTCCCGCCCGGAAAACGGCGTATCGGTTACGTCCCGCAGGACGGCGCCTTTTTCCCCACCTTCACTGTTGCCGAACACCTCGCTTTCGCCCCCCGATTGCAAAAGAAGTCCGCCCCTGAAATCGCCACCCGGACCGCCGCTCTGGCAGAGCGCCTCGGTCTCACCCACCTCCTCGACCGCCTCCCGCAAAACCTCTCCGGCGGAGAAAAACAACGTGTCGTCCTCGGTCGCGCCCTCGCCGCCGATCCCGAAGTCCTTCTCCTCGACGAACCTCTTTCCGCCCTCGACGAGGAAACCCGCGAAGACATGGCCGTCCTCCTCCAATCCGCCCACCACGACCACCGCCTCACCGTGCTCCACGTCACCCACCTCCGCAGTGAAGCCATCCGCCTCGGCGACCTCGTTCTGCGTTTGGAAAAGGGCCGCGTCCTAAGCGCCGATGATTAGATGGGCCTCCCGGTTTCGCGAAATGACCCGAGCAAGTCACTTGCCGCCGATCACGGTAAGAAGGGCGGAGTCGGGCTCGCCATCCTCCGCACCCAGCGGGTTGAGGGAGCCGCAGAGTTCGTCTTGTTTCCCGGAGGTGCGGCCGGCGTAGCCGGCTCCGCGCATGTTGGAAATCTGAACCGGGAAAACCCGTTTCCCTTCCCTGCGGCGGCGAGTCGGAGGATGCGGGTTGCTCTCATTTCTTTTTCTTTTCGGGGTTGTTGAGTCGCTTGTTGAGAAGCGCTTCGTCTTCTTCGGGTGAAAGGGAAAACCTTCCGCCTTTACGCCCGCCTTCGCCGAGCTCGATCATTTTCCCGGCGATCTTAGGAACGGAGTTGATGAAGCTGTGGGAGACGATGTTCGCGTTTTTTTTGCCGGGTGGGACGAGGCTGGGGGATTTTTTGAGGTGCTTGATCCAAGTCGGTTTTCCGGTGCTTGGATCGAGGGCGGCCACCGTGACTCCGCCGTCCAACTCAACATGGGTTCCGGCGGAGGCGATGATTTTTCCGTCCATGAGGGTGACTCCATAAACCGGCCAGGTGTTTTCGAGCTGGCCGTTAATTCCGACGAGGCGTTCGGCGGGAGCGAGGAGGTATTTCCAGCGGAGCGCGCCGTCGGGGTTCACGGCGTAAACCCAGCCGTCGTGCGAGCCGAAAATGAGGGCGCCGTTGGCGAGAACGGGCGGGCTGCTGATCCGGGCGTTGGCGAGGAAGCTCCAGATTGCCTTGCCGCCGCGCCGGGCTTCGAGGCGGTGCTGCTGGGGGAAGACGGTGATTTCGAGCTCGCCCGCGATGACTGGCGGAAGTTCTATTTGCCCTGCTTTTTCCTGCTTGAGCCAGTCTTGGGCGACGGGGCCTGCGGGGAGGTCGGACGAGGCGGTGGCGGAAAATGTTTTCCCACCGGTGACGAGGCGGAGGATATCGGCGGTCGGTTTGACGAAGGGATCTCCGGTCATGGCCTGGAAGCCGCGGACGAGGGTGGTGCAGCCGCACATCGTGGGCGTGAAGTAGGTCATGCCATTGGCCGGGGTGTTCGGTAGGGCGCAGCCGGAGCGGCCCACGCTGACCTGGATTCCGGCGTAGTCTTCTCCGTAATAGGCAGCCTGGCCGAACATCAGGAAACGCGGGGTGGCGGCGAAGCGGGTGCAGCGCTGGTTCCAACTGTCGGTGACTACCGGCTCCGTTTTTCCGCTGGCGGGATCATATTTCCAGACGCGGGTGAAGGCTCCCGCGAAGTAGATTTCGCCGTTTCGCAGGAGGGCGTTGTAGCTGGCGGCGTTGTAATTGGAAACGAAAGGAACGTCATCGGCGTGGAGGAGTTTCCCGGTTTCGAGATCGAGGGAGGCGAGGTAGGGCGATTTCCCGCCGCTGATCGCTTTGCTGCCGAAAACGACGAGGTGTTTTTCGGTCAGAATGAGCTGGCCGACGCCGCGGATGCGGTCGCCTTTTTTCTCTCCGTTCGCGAGTTTTTCGCTTTGGACCTCGTCACATTCCCACACCGGTTTGCCGGTTTTGAGATCAAGGGCGAGGATGCCTTGCACGCTTTGGGCGGCGGGCCAGCGACCCCGAAAACTGAAGCGGCTTTCCGGTCCGGAAAGAATGGCGAAAACGCGTTGCTTTTCCACGTCCAGAATCGGGCCGAGGAGATAAAGACCCTCCCTCGTATATTCCCACGCAAGCTCACCGCTTTTGAGCTCAAAGCAGAGGAGTTTGTCGCGGAGGCCGACGAGCAGGACGTTCTTTTCGACGCGGACGAAAAGGGCTTCGCCGGAAGTCATGGCCTCCGGGGCGGCGGTGCCGGGGAAAGTGCGCAGGGTTTTACCGGTGGCAAGATCGAGGGCGGTGAGTTCGCCCTCTTTTTTGAGCCAAGTGTAGGCGACTCCGTCACTCGCGGCGAGGGACCAGCGGCTACGGCTGGCCTCGAATTCGCGCGGGAGGCTCCAGAGCGGGGTGCCGTTAAAAGCGTCCCGGCAATGCAGTTCCCAGAAATCCTTCTTGCTCGCTTTCTCCGGGGCCTCGCGTGAGTCGCTGACATCCATCAGGCAGAAACGACCGGAAATCCGGACCCCGGCACCGGGATCATAGCCAGCCGGGTTTCCCTCCACGGGAATAGGCATCAGGCTGGTCAGCCACTGCTGCTGCCGGACGGGTTCCACGAACACATCGGAGGAAGACCCGAGTCCGCTCGCGTCGTGATCGAAATGCCCCCAGTCATCCATCCCATCCGGGCGGGGTTTCACGAATTCGGTTCTCTTCCCGTTTTTGAGGAGGAAAAGGGAGCCTCCGGGTGCCAAAACGCGCTCCATCTCCTCGCGGGTGGGGGCGGCGGCGGCGAGTTCGTCAAGGTTCGCGACGAGGACGTTGGCGAGGTTCGAGGCGTAGGGAAGGCGTGAACGGTCCTGCCAGGTGGCGACGGAGGCGAGACCGTAGCGGGCGGCGGAGAGGATGGCGGCGCGGGCGGCGTCCCGTTTTATGTCATCGAGGGTGAGGCAGTGAACGAGAAAGCGCCCGTTTCCGGCGGCTGCGGCCTCGAATCTGCCGTCCGTGGCTCCGATGGAAATGACCAGCCCGCCCTTGGTCCGGTCCAAGGTGTCGGCCAGGTTCTCCGCGCCGGAAAGCGGAAGGATCAGGAGGAGGATGACTTGAGCTAAAAGTGTGGGAAGGATGGGGAATGGTCGAAAGGTCATGGTGTTGGATCGTTCAGCGTTGATCAGTGAGGAGGACGGCTCCGGGGGTCTTTGATTTTGGAGGCGGGGAGGTCGGCACCGTTTTCGAGGGTGCCTTGGCGGAAGTGTTCGTGCCACACCCCATTGGCGCAACCGTTTACCGTGGTCTGCTTGTCGTTCATGAGAGTGAACACGAATGCGCTCGTAGTGGACGCCATCGTTTCGGCATACCACTTAAATTGTGCGGAGTCCGGTTGCCACGGGTGACAGGTCTGCCAGGTGGTTCCGAAGTCGGTGAGATGGTTCAGATCGAGCGCGATAAAGCGCAGGTCGAATTCCGGAAGGTCGAAGAACCATTTACACCCGTCACCGGGTAAGATGGAAGGCTGGGATGATTGATTGGAGCATCGAAGGAGGGGTGATTTTTATTTGAATTCGATCCAGTCGAGGAACATCAGGCGACCATTTTGGGGGCTTTGGAAGACGAGGTGGATTGAGCTACTTTCGGCAGGTGGAGTCAGGTCTGCCGTGTGCTCTTGATACTTATTGTTTCCTCCGGTTTTAGGAACCTTGACGGTGGCAAGGATGGGGCCGGTGGGTGAACCGGAACGGAATTCGATGGTGGCACCGGGATCAAAGTCCGAGGCGGCCCGGACGGTGACCTTCGTAGATTTGCGGAGGTCGAGGGCGGGGAAGGAGAGGGTGCGTCCTGGTTCGATGCGGTTGACGGAGGTGTTGTTTGACGCTTCGCGCTGTGCGGCGAGAGTGACTCCTGCTCCGAGTTTTGCGCTTTCGGCTTCGATCCGGTGATGATGGAGGGTGAGGGAGGTGGTCGAGGTGAGCGGAGATGCGGGAGAATTCCCGAGATCGGTGACTATTGCTTCCAGTAAGAGAGTGCCGATCTGCGGATCGTCTGGAACGGTGATTTCTCCGGTGAGCCCGCGAGTGAGGGAGGTGGAGGGTTTCTTGGGATCGAGCGCGAAAATCCAGGTGACCATGAGGTGGGCTTCATCCATGGTGTGCTGGGCATGCGGGAGCATGGGGATTTCTCCCCAGACCCCGGCGGAGCCTTTGAGGACGCGTTCGGTGGCGGTGAGTTTCGCAGGTTTGTTGCCGCGATAGCGTTCTGCGATTTCCATGAAGGAGGGGCCGACGAGTTTGCTATCAATGGCGTGGCAATTGAAGCAATCGGATTTTGTCATGAGACCGAGTCCAGGGTGGGAGGCGACATTTTTGCCATCGCGGCCGATCCAGTTGGCGGTGACGAGAGTGCGGGCGGAGGCGGAGTTGCCGTCCTCGGCGTCTTTGACCTGAAACTCATAGGCAATCTTTTGGCCGGGTTGGAAGAGCGAATGGGCGGTGGGGTGGAGGGCTGAGATTTGTGGTGGGGTGTTTCCGACAATGACCGGAAGGGTGGTGGAGGTGGCGCGGCCGGCGGAGTCAGTGGCGGTGAGGCGGACGAGCTGATCACCGGGGTCGGTGAAGGTCGTTTCGAGGGTGGCACCTATACCGAGGAGGGTTTCGTCTGGCATGAGGTGCCATTGAAAGGTGAGGTCCATTTTTTCGGGAGAAAAGGAGTCTTTGGCGGAGAGGGTGACGGTGAGAGGAGCGGGACCGGCGAGGGGGAGGACCGAGGCGCGCGCGACGGGTGGCAGGTTGCCCCAGCGGTAGGAGATGCGGAGGATGCGGGCGTCCTGGTTCACGCCCCAGGTCTCGCCGTAGTCGAGGATGTAGAGGGCACCATCGGGGCCGAAAGTCATGTCGGCGGGGCGGCGAAGCTTCAGTGGTTCGCCGGTTTTTTGAAGGCCTTGGCTGATGTCGAGAGCGGAGCTGAAGGGCTCCAGTTTTTCAAACGAGCCGTCATCCTTGAGCCGGACCCAGACGAGGAAGGGGCGCTGCCAATCGAAGTGGAGGACGGCCTTGTCAAAATATTCGGGAAAGCCGCCGGAGGTTTTGAATTCGGGTTTGAAGTGGAAAACGGGCCCGCCGCAGGAGGTGCGTCCGCCGGAGCCGAGCTCGGGAAAGTCTTTCGAGTGTGCGTGTGGGTAGTAGACGAGGGGGTCGCGAACCGGGGGGAGCTTTTTGAGGCCGGTGTTGTTGGGGCTTTTGTTGCTCGGGCCGGTGGGATCGAAGGTGGGGCCGGAGGTGTTTTTGGCGAAGTCGAAGATTTGGTAGGCCTGCTTTGCGCGGACGTAGGGCCAGCCGAAGTTTCCAGCCTCGCGGATCTGATAGAGGATGTCGTGACCGCGCGGGCCGCGCTTTCCGTCATCGCGGCCGGAGTCCGGGCCGACATCGCCGAGGTAAAGCCAGCCAGTCCTGGGGTCGATGGTGAAACGCCAGGGGTTGCGAAAACCCATGGCGTAGATCTCCGGGCGCGTTTTTTTGGTTCCGGGCGCAAAAAGGTTGCCTTCCGGGATACTATAACTCGCGTCCGGATTGATCTTGAGGCGAAGGATTTTCCCACGGAGATCGTTGGTGTTGGCGGAAGACTTTTGGGCATCGAAAGGGAAACGTCCTTCCCGCTCGTCGATGGGGGTGAAGCCGTCGGAAGCGAAGGGGCTGGTGTTGTCGCCGGTGGAAAGGTAGATGAGTCCGTCGGGGCCGAAGCGCACGGTTCCGCCGTGGTGGCAGCATTCCTTGCGCTGCTCGGAAACGGTGAGGACGGTTTTTTTCGAGGCGAGGTCGAGCTGGCCATCGACGATGGTGAAGCGGCTGAGGTGTTGTCCTTCGAAATCAAGTGGCGAGTGGTAGAGAAAGATGTGCTTGTTCTTTGAAAAATTGGGATCGAGAGCCATGCCGATGAGTCCATTTTCCTGCTCGTTTGTCACGGCGAGCTTGCCGAGGGTGGTGACGGTTTTTGTGGTGGGTTCGTATCGTTTCAAGGTTCCGGCGATCTCGATGAAGTAGATGTTTCCATCCGGACCAATTTCGAGATGCATCGGCTGTGGGATTCCGGTGTGGAGGGTTTCGATTTGGAAACGGAAGTTGGGCGGGGCTTCCGCGCCAAGAAGGCCGGTGAGGAGAAGGAAGAGGCAAGGGAGGAGCTTCATGGAGATTAGGATGGGGTTCATGGATACTATTGACGGTGGGAAGAGCAGAATTATTTCTTATTCATGGCCTCGGGTGGGCAGAGGAGGACGGACCAGACGCAGTGGATGGGGCCGTTTTCGATGCGAACGAGGAGGGTGTTGAAGCCTTGGCGCATGTTGACCCGGCGGTAGCCTTCACCGAGTTGCCATGACGATTGGCCGGTGTCCTGCCAGATGACTTGGTCGTTGAGCCAGAGTGAGGCGGCGTCGTCACTGGCGACGGCGATGAGCATTTCACGGGCCTGCTCGAAGTAGAGTTCGGTGTAGGCGTAGTAGGTCGCGGCACCGTAAACGCGGGGGGGCTGGCAGCGCACGGAGTCGCTTTGGTAGAACTCCCACTTGAGGGCTTGGTCGGGGTGGTCGTCGCGGTTGGCAAATTTCCCGTCGAAGTAGCGGGCGTCGAAGTCGATTTCGTATTCGGGCGGGTGGGATTTTTCAAAGTTAACCTTGGATTCGTTTTCCCAGGGTCCGATGACGTACCAGGTGTCGAGGTAGAGCCAGCCGCGCCGGGCGCTTTCCTCGGTGAAGCGGCGACCGGGGAGTGCTTTTGCGATGATGTCATGCTCGTCGAGTCTGATCGATTCTAGTTTTTTTCCGGCGGCCATGGAGGCTCCACTGCTAGGAATTTGATTACTGCTAGGAGCGTAGATTCCCAGACCGCGTTGCCAAGTTACTGACTGCTACTGACTGCTAGGAATTTGCTTTTGGCGGGAGGGCCTTGAAGCCTCCCTTGGACCGGAGCGGATGGGGGAGAAAGGGGGTTGCGGGGGGAAGAGGGGCGGAGTCGGTGGTTTGGTTTGACGGTTGTGGAGCATTCGGCAGGAAAAGTCCCTGATCCACGCCCCGTTTTACTGGAATCAGGAGACTTTAGCACGATTTTCACTGCAAGGGAGCGTAGATTCCCAGTCCGCGTTGCCAAGTTCTTTTTTGGCAGCGGGTTTTTCGTTGGCTGTTGAGGCACCTGCCTTTCAGGATTCGTCGAGGATCAGGATGCGGCCGTCTCCGAGGGGGATTTCGACGGGCTGCCAGGTGGCACTTACTCCTTCGCCAACCGCCGTCGCTCGCGGAGCTATGGCGGTCAAGAGGCTACGGCGCACAGGTTGGTCGAAGCACTCGGGTTCTGCTCCGGTGGGGTCCCTTTCCTGGTTGAACCAGTTGAGGCCCGGGTCGTCATCGGGGATCCATTCCTTGATGGCTTGCCAAGGTGGCTCGATGGGCTCCATTCTTCGCTAAAGCTACGAATGGCAGGCCCATTTTTCGCTGAAGCTACGAACGGCAGGGCAGACGGGGAAGATCAGGTGCGCAGAAGCCTCTTACGAGCGAAGGCTTTTCCTGATGCGGTCTTGAGATAGCGCTCAAAATCAATGGCCGCGCTTTCGGATTCGAAACCATCATACCACGCCAGAGTCCATGGCACGCCGGTTTTGGTCGAAACATTTCCGCCTTGATTGTGGACTTTGAGGCGCTTTTTCAAATCCGATGAAAAACCGTAATAGAATCTTTCTGGATTCTGCTCGGAACGGAGAATGTAGGTGTAAAACATACGATCAAAATTGCGATGAGTTCCCTGCATGAGCAACCCTTCTTCGCCCTGTGGGCTACGAAGGACAGGCATTCGAAGCTTCCCTCACGGATGCCAAAAATTGGCCTGCCATTCGTAGCTTTAGCGAAGAATGGGGGCTTTGAAGATCTCGAAGTTGCGCTTGGTAGTGTGGTGGCGTTTGGAGCGGTAGATGACGGTCTTGCTGGTGGCGTTCCAAGTAATTTTCTGTAGAGAGGGGTCTTCGCCAAGGCTACGACCCCCAAGGAAGGGATGGCGGAGAAGATACTCGGCGAGGCGTTTGCGACCGGGGGCGTCGTGGGCGGGAATGGGTTGTTCGCCGCCGTGGTGGATGTCGAAGCCGGAGTGTTTCCAGGCGAGGAGATTGGCGAG
>Ga0222650_1000917_pt1 | contig 18597 bp, 10 predicted proteins | sample AntAcemetagen367_FD_179820 | JGI IMG/M metagenome (GOLD analysis project Ga0222650, IMG submission 179820) | Saline water microbial communities from Ace Lake, Antarctica - #367 | ecosystem: Environmental > Aquatic > Non-marine Saline and Alkaline > Saline | place: Antarctica: Ace Lake...
CCGGCGGTCTCCAGAGAGTGAGAATTTAAGAGAATGAAGAGAATGTAGTGCCCGAAGGAATTTTTAACGTCAGCAAACCGTTGAGAATAAAAGGATCACAGTTCGGCATGTTAAAGATGGGTTAAGAGTTTTAAGCTGCCCTTTGGTAAAGAGGACGAAGGAGTGGCGGGTGATGTGGGGATCGTGATCGTCAACAATATGCTGCTGACCGGATTCGACGCGCCCGTCGAGCAGGTGATGTATCTGGATAAGATCATGGTGGCTCATGGGCTTCTGCAGGCGATTGCCCGGGTGAATCGAGTGGGAGGGGAAGACAAGGACAAGGGCTTCGTGGTGGATTACGTCGGCATCGGGAACAACCTCAAGAAGGCTCTGGAGAGCTACGACGAGCGCGAGCAGAAGGAAGTGCAGGATGTCCTGAGTTTCCCGGAAGCGGAGCTGAGAGAGCTGGAGGCAAGCCATAAAGCGATTTTAGAACTTCTGAGGAAGCATGGGCTGGAGGACCTGAGTGATCACGACGCCTTCTTCGACGTCTTCTATGACGAAGAACTGCGGTTCGAGTTCATGAGCCTGTTCAAGAAGTTCACCAAGAATCTTAACCTGGTATTCCCTGCCAAGGAGGCGTTGGACTTCATGGAGGACTATCAGGCTTTGGTTGAGATTAACGTGATGGCGGCGAAGCACTTTCGCGACGGCCGTCTTAGCATGAAGGGTATCCCGGCCAAGTTGCGGACCATCACGGACGCCTTTCTTGAATCGCGAGGGATCGATGTGAAGGTGAAGCCGATCTCGATTCTCGATGACGATTTCCAAACTCAAGTCAAGAAGCGCGAGCGGACTCAAACGAAGGCGGCGGAAATCGAACACGCGATTCGTCATCACTTGGAGGTGGAGCTGGATGATGATCCTCAGCTTCAGGCTTCCTTCGCGGACGCATTGAGGAAGATTTTGGAGGAGTTCGCGAATAACTGGAAGAAGATTCACGAGGAATTGGAAAAGCTCCGGGAGCGGATCGTGAACGCAGATAAGGAGCCAACCCATGGCCTGCACCGTAAGAAACAGATGCCGATTTTTCGGATGTTGAAGGGAGAGATCTTTGGAGAGGACGAGCCCGAACCTTCCGCTGGCTCGTCAATGGTCGCGGAGCCACCCATGCGCTATGGCATGTCTGATGATGAGCGAATTAGCAAACTGGTCGCACTGACGCAGGATCTTTTCGGAGCGATCGAACGTGAGCTGAAACTCACGGGGTTCTGGGAGAGTATTCCGGCACGCAATCAATTGATGGCTGAAATGCAGAAGGCCATTTTACAGCCCGAGTTTAGCAAGATGCCTGGACTTGTGCGGAAGCGGAAGCATGTCGTCAGCCGTCTCATGGAGATCGCCGAGAAGAACCATGACACGATCCTTCACTCTAAATGAAGGACCTCAAATATGAAGTTGTCCGCTCTGCCCGGCGCAAGAAGCTCACCATTACGGTGGAGCGTGATCGCACAATCGTGATCCATGCTCCCGAGTCCACGAGTGACGAGAAGATCAGGCAAGTGGTGGACTCGAAGCGACAGTGGCTGTTTGAAAAGGTGAACCATGCCCAAAAGTATGAGGACCGTCCCCATCCACCCGGGAAGGAAATTGTGACCGGAGAGTCGGTGCCGTATTTGGGTCGGGATTACCGGGTGGTCGTTCAAGAAACGCCGAGTGGTGGCGTGGAGTTCGGGAAGCATTTCTCGATTCCCAAGGCCCAGCAGGAGAAGCGGCGAAAAGTGCTTAAGGAATGGTATATCGCTCGCGCCAGAGAAACGATGCTTCCCCGGGCGGAACGTTATGCAAATGAGTTGGGAGTGACGTTTCGCGAGGTAAAGATCGTGGACAACCGCTACCGCTGGGGATCCTGCACCGTGAAGGATTGCGTAAACTTCAATTGGCGACTCGTTAAGGCTCCGATGTTTGTGATCGATTACGTGATCATCCACGAACTCGCTCACTTGCTTGAAGCAAACCATACCCCAAGGTTCTGGAATATTGTTCGGGCAAAAGCTCCGAAGGGAGAGCAAGCCAAAGCATGGCTAAAGGAGCACGGGCAAATACTCGAAGAAGAGGTTTGATAAAATAGTGGGAGCTATGATCATTAAAGCCTGCATAATAGCTGAAGGGAGCGTTTACCGTCATCGCGCCCGCAGTCTCAGCGGATTGATAAGCATTCACGGCTAAGCGATGAGACGGTCTCTCCTCCAAGACAACGCGTCTTGATTTGGGTGGAACGCGGTTTTATGCGGTAAGAGGAGCGCGCGCTCGGCCAGGTCTATGAGTTCCCTCTCGCCGGTCGATCGATGAGGCTGTAGCAAATTTGAAACGTGCCAGACCATGTCAGGTCCTGGGGCGATCAGGTGTGCGACGACAATTAGAATTGCCCTCGACGACAATTACAAAATGGATTGTTCCACGCTTGGCACTGAAGCGGTCCATTTTTTTCCGGTCCGAGTGATCCTTTGCGAGGAAGCGTTCCTCGAAAAACAGGAGCTGGTATTCTCCTCCGTTAGTGTGGTCCAAGACAGTGACGAAGAGACGCTTGAGGTCGATCTTTATGCGGTTAAGCTATTCTCAATAAGTGCCTGGATTTCAGAAGGCTCGAAGAATTTCTGAAAGGTCTTGCGGCTGGTGAGCACTGCCCAAATTACCGCATGAGCGGACGGTGTTTTGCGGTGTGCTCTATTTCACTGGTTGCCGACTTGCTGAAATCGAGTCCGTTCAGGCCACCAGGAAGGGGCTGCGCATGGGTTCGGAGTGCGCTGCGCCATGACCAAAAGCCCCATCAACCTCGTGCAAAGATGGATGGGGCATTCATCACCTGAAATCACCGCCATCTACCGAGACATCATGGACGTCGAAGAGCGGAAATTCATTGAAAGGACTTGGGAGTGAGGCGTTCGCGGCGGTTCTCTCAAAGATTGAGAATCTTTGTATTGGCTGCGACCCTATCGCCTCCGCTAATTAAAAATAAGGATTTTATATGCACGTTTCACTTACCCCGCGCTTAGAGGAATACGCCAGAGAGAAGGTCGCTTCAGGGCTTTACAATAATGCGAGCGAATTGGTTCGTGAAGCCTTGAGAACAATGATTCAGAAAGAGTAGGACTACGAGAAGCTGAAAGCGAGCGTTACACGCGGTTTTGCGCAAATTGTAGACGGCAAGTTTACTGAGATCACCAGCAAAGAAGAGCTGTTTGCGCTGGCTCGTGCAAGGCGCTCTCAGTCATGAAAATTAGATTTTCGGATGATGCCAAAGAAGATGTTCAAGACATTGCGGACTGCATGTTCGAGACCTCGGGCGAAGAGTATGAAGCGGCCTATCTGAAGTCACTTAATCAGCAACTGGAAGAGATTGCCAAAGATCCTGAGCGCTGGCGCAAACGGGAGGACTTGTTGGCAGGCTGTCAAACAGCTTTGACGGGGCAGCACCTCATCTTTTTCGGCGTTCAAAAGGATGCGGTCTTTGTTTCGCGAGTTCTCCATCAGTCGTTGGATGTCCCGCGCCGTGTTTTCCCCACTCAGGAAGGGTGAACGCTGAGAAATTACGCGCTTGCGGCTTGTCTGAGCGCCGATTTTTTTGAGATCAATACGAAGCACAAACAGCAATTTCCTTTCAAGTCTTCAGGAGGGGGCCGTTAGACTCCAGGCGATGGACTGGCTGTGACCAACGTGGCCGGAATTGCACTCGTGCAGCTTTTTTAAAAGTATTCCGCTCACCGGCGATTGACTTCGATTGGCCGTTCTCATTCTTCTTCTCCCGATGAAAAGAGCTTCTTCTCCGGGGAATGAAGGTCACGATTGTGAGCCGGCTGACTTTGTAAGATCTTTCGTTGATCCGATAGTCACGGAGTCATTTTTGGGTGCCGGATTCAGGGAGATTGGTTTTTCCAGCTACCTTTTTGTTTTCCGAGAATTGAGGAAGGAGGCCGGCTTCGAGGGCTTCCTTTAATGATCCTTCGGGGTCTTTATTCCAGCGACGAATCGCACTCGTGCTCCAGAGGTGAATCTTCTTGCCCTCAATTTCGATGGAAGGTGAATCAGGAGTAATGATGCGATCATTGTAGACAGGGCAAAATTTCTGCGGAAGGAGCTTCACATCTCCGAGCGCTAATTTTTCCTCCATCCCCTTAAATTGAGGAAGTAATTCCGGAGAAGCTTTGATGAAATATTTAGGTGCCTTGTTCCAAATTTTGAGACATTTCCCACAGCAAAGATAAACCTTCTTGCCCTCATACTCGACAAACTCTTCCTCGTCGATTTCGTCATCGATCATGATGGGACACATTTTATTATCCGCGCTGCACGGTAGGATTGAGAGACTGGCGAATAGAAGGACAAGGCGTTTTTTAATTTTCATGTTTGGGGTCGTTAGTGGGGCTACACAAGTTGGATTAGACTTTAGTTTTTAAAGGTGTTTTCAGAAGCTTGCTAGCGCTTGCTTGAGCAATGGTGGCGTTGGATTAACCTTTGTCAAATGATGACAACGTGTCGTCCAAGAATCAGAACCGAGCGTCAGCCTGCCACCCAGGACCGAGGCATCATCACCTACCGTGACACGAAGCGAAAAAGACACAATGGGGACGATGGAGGTCCCGGCCGAAAAATATTGGGGAGCGCAGACTCAGCGCTCGATTAAGAATTTCCCGATTGGGCCTCCTGCATCCATGCCCCTCGAGATCATTCAGGCCTTTGGCTATCTCAAAAAAGCAGCGGCTCTTACGAATGCCAAATTGGGTTGTCTCCCTCATGTGAAGGCAGAGCAGATTGCCAGGGCATGCGATGAAATAATTGCGGGAAAACTCAACGAGCATTTCCCGCTCGTGGTCTGGCAAACGGGTTCCGGGACGCAATCGAATATGAATTCCAATGAAGTCATCGCGAACCGATGCCATGTCCTCGGCGGACACACTCTAGGTGCCGGTGAGCGGGACATTCATCCCAATGATGATGTCAATAAATCACAATCCTCCAACGATACCTTTCCCACTGCGATGCACATCGCAGCTTACAAAGTCCTCATCGAGCAAACTCTTCCTAAAGTGCGCAATTTGCGGGACACCCTTGCGCGGAAATCTCAGGAGATGGGTGAGGTGGTGAAGATCGGACGCACGCATTGGATGGATGCCACTCCGCTCACGCTGGGACAGGAATTTTCCGGCTATGTCGCTCAGTTGGACTATGGCTTGAAAGCCCTCGCGCGGAGTCTGCCGCATCTTTCGGAACTCGCTCTCGGAGGGACTGCGGTCGGGACCGGCTTGAACGCGCCGGAGGGCTATGCCGAAGTGGTTGCCAGTGAAATTTCAGATCTTACGGGGCATCCTTTTGTGACCGCACCTAATAAATTTGAATCACTGGCCGCTCATGATGCCATCGTGGAATCGCATGGTGCCCTGAAGCAGCTTGCCGTTAGCCTGATGAAGATTGCCAATGACATTCGGCTTCTCGCTTCCGGTCCACGCTCGGGTATCGGTGAACTCCTCATCCCGGCCAATGAGCCGGGTTCCTCGATCATGCCCGGCAAGGTGAATCCCACCCAGGTTGAAGCCCTCACCATGGTGTGCGTTCAGGTGATGGGAAATGATACCACAATCACGATTGCGGGATCGAATGGACACTTCGAACTGAATGTCTTCAAGCCGGTAATGATCCATGCTTTTCTCCAATCGGCGACTTTACTGGGAGACGCCTGCGCAGCATTTAACGATCACTGCGCTGTGGGCATCGAACCCAACCAAGGCCGGATCGATGAACATTTGAAGAATTCCCTGATGCTCGTCACGGCCTTGAATCCTCACATCGGCTACGACAATGCGGCGAAGATTGCTAAAAAAGCCCACGCTGAAGGGACTTCTTTGAAGGAGGCGGCCATGGCTCTTGAGCTGCTTACCGAGGAACAATTTGACGAATGGGTCGTCCCCGCAAACATGATTGGTTCGTCTCTATGAAAACGGGCTTCTTTCAACACACCCTTGATCTCCGGGAACTCCACGATCACAAAATCCACGCCTCGATTGCACAGCAAGCTGCTGGAGTTGAGGAGAACTCTGCGATGTGGCTAATCGTAGATCATGACCCGGTGGAACTCCATGAATACCTCAATGAGTTGGGTTTCAGCGTAACCACTTTTGTCCCGAATGCTGGCGAGTTCTGGGTTTTTATGGGACGGATTAGTTGATCAAAAAGGGGTGAGGTCGATTGGAGTCGACTCTTCGTGAGAGTCGCTTCCAATCTCTTACGAGTCATTTTCCAGCAAAGCTCTTAGTTGTTTTTCGACGTCCTCGTCGCTGAGGTCATTCTGCTCTCTCTCGACTCTTTGAATTTCGCCTGGTTTCGCGGGGTCGGCTTCGAGCGAGAGAAGCAAGTCACTTTGAGTTGCGGGGGTGAGGGCTTCGAAGAGTTGGGCGATGGTGAGGGTGGGGTAGCCTTCGTTGCGGAGATTGCTGAGGAGCTGGATTGCTTGGAGGGAGCTGCCGCCGAGTTGGAAGAAGTTGTCGGCCATGCCAACTCTCGGGAGTTGAAGGAGTTCTTGCCAGATGGCGGTGATCGTTTTTTCGAGCGGAGTAGTGGGGGCGAGGTAGGAGTTTGATTCGTCGGTGGTGGTGGGTTGCGGGAGTGCTTTGTGGTCGACTTTTCCGTTGGCGGAGAGGGGGAGGGCAGGGAGGATTTGGAAGCGATGGGGGACCATGTAGCCGGGGAGGTGGGCGGTGAGATCGGCGGTGAGTTTTTGGAGGAGGGAATCGCTGTTGTTTTCTTCGGGAGCGATCCAGCGTTGGGTCCAGGAAGGATCGATGGGACCGCCGAGTAGGGCGTGGAGGCAGAGGTGGGAGGTGTTGAGACCGAGTTGGGCGGGGAGTTTTGAAAAAGAGGACTCGTTGACCGGGCAGAGGCCTAGGTTTTGATGGGGAGCCTTTTCCATGAGGACTTGCCCGAGGTAGCCGGCTTCGAGGTGACAGAAGTCGCGGGCGCGGTCACCGTAGGCGGATTCGACCCGTTCGAGATCGGCGATGAGGTAGAGGGTGAAGGCGCTTTGCTCGGCGATGGCTTGATTGCGGGTGGAGAAATCGGCTTCTTGCGGGAGTTCGTGTTCCTCGAGAATTTGCAGGCGATGTTCTTGAGGAAGATAGCGGTAAATTCCAGCGGCGAGGCCGGAGATACGTTCGGGTTTGACGATGATATAGAGGCCGATGGCGTAGAGGCTTCCGGCGGAGGGGTAGTGGTATTTCGGGAAATGTGCTTCGGGAACTTCCTGGGCGGCAGCGGAGGCTAGGAGTTCCGAGAGATCTGAGAGAGTCAGGGATTGATCGAGAAATTCGCGGTGGCTTTGGCGGTGAAAAAGGCTCGGTTGGGAGCTGGGTGAGGGAAGGGCGATGGTTACTTCTCGGGTTTCTAAACGCGGGGTCGTCTTTCCCTGAAGTTGAGTAAGTGCTTGGGTGTCGGGGACGATGTAGGCGATGAGTTCGGGGGGGCTGCCATGCACGGTGACGGCGGCTTGGGTGAGGGCGGGATGACGCTGGAGGACTGCTTCGATTTCGCCAAGTTCAATGCGGTATCCGTTGATTTTGACTTGGGAATCTTCTCGGCCGAGGAACTCAAGGGAGAGTTTTTCGTCGCCATTGGGGCGAAGGCGACCCCAGTCACCGGTGCGGTAGAGGCGGGCGTTTGATGAAGTGGAGAAAGGATCTGGAAGGAAGTGGTGTGCGGTGAGATCGGGGCGTTGCCAGTATCCAAGGGCGACTCCGATGCCTCCGATGTAGAGTTCGCCGGGAACCCAAGGCGGGCAGGGGCGTTGGTTTTCATCGAGGACATACCAGGACTGTCCGGCGAGGGGGCGACCGTAGGGGATGCTGGGCCATGCGGGGTCGATTTCTGAGATGGGATGAATAATCGACCAAATGGAGGCTTCGGTCGCGCCGCCGAGACTGTAGAGTTGTGCGGTGGGGAAATGATGGCGGAGGGCATCGGGCAAAGGGAGGGGGATCCAGTCGCCGCTGAGTAAAAAGGCCCGGATGTTGGGAGGCTGTTTTTTCCGTGAGTCCAGTTCGGTGGCGAGGATTTGGGTAAGGGCTGGGACGGAATTCCAAACGGTGACTTGATGTTTTTCTGAAAGATCACACCAATAAGCAGGATCTTCTGAGAGTGCGGCATCGGTTCCCATCACGAGCGCAGCTCCGGCGGCGAGGGTGCCAAAGATATCGTAGACTGATAGATCAAAGCTGAGGGAAGAAATGGCGAAAAGCCGATCGTGTGAACCGAGCTGGAGTCGTTGATTAAGATCGAGGATGGTGTTTACGGCACCGCGGTGGTCGATCATCACGCCCTTGGGTGTTCCGGTGGAGCCGGAGGTGTAGATGAGATAGGCGAGGTCGGTTTCCTGTGCCTTGAGCGCTGGCGTTTGAAGTGTCTCGGCGGAGAGTTCGTTTCTGGTGATCTCAAGCTGTCTGATCGCTTTCGGCCAGTCATGCGGAATTGCGGAAGTGGTGACGACGATGCGAGCCTCGGTGTCGGCCAAGAGTTGGTGACGGCGCTTGACCGGGAGGCTGGGATTGATGGGAACGTAGGCGGCTCCTGCGGTGAGGATGCCGAGACAGGCGACGACTTGCTGCCAGCCCCGAGGGATGGAAATAGCGATTCGGTCGTTGGTTTGGACACCTAGATTTTCGAGTTGCTTGGCGAGATGGAGAGCTCGCTGTGCGACTTCGTGATAGGTGAGCGTTTCTTGATCGGTGATTAAGGCGAGGTGGTCAGGTTGGGAGGTCGCTTTTTTGAAGAAGAGGGTGTGGAGGAGATCGCCTTCTTGGCGGTTTGAGGGAGTTGTTAGATTTAGTTGCTCGTAGGGAGCGAGGGAGGCTATGGCCTTCGGCGCGCTCCAGGTTTCGTCCGTCGAGGCGAGGTCGTGGAGGAATTTTTGGTAGCTTGTGAACATCTCATCGAGCACTCCCTCGGGCCAGAGTTCTTCGATGACATCCCAATTGAGAACGAGTTCCCCATCGATCTCCGAAACCTGATGGTCGAGGTAGACCTGGGAGGTTTGGCTGACACCGTAGATGACATCGGCTTCCCAATCCCGCTGAGGCGAGGTGGCGGAAATCTGGCCGAGGGTGCTGGTGAAGACCACGGGCATGAGGGCTCCGCCGCTGGACTGGCGCTGGCGGGCGAGTTCACGGATGACTCGCACGCCGCTCACGGCTCGGTTTTCGAGAGCTTCCCATAGCGTGGTCTGCACGTCTTGGGCACGGTGTTTGAAATTTTTGGTTTCGCCCTGGGAGCAGGCGACCAAGGTGGAAGAGGTGAAGTCACCGACGAGGGCGTCGATTTCCGAGTGAACGGGGGGGCGATTGAAGAGGGTGAGGTTGAGGGTGAAGGCTTGGTGTCGGCTCCAGGTGCCTAGGATTTCGGCAAAGGCGGCGAGGATGAGAGCTGATGGAGTGAGCCGATGCTTGCGGCCTTGTTTTTGAAGATCTTGCCAATCGTTCGCGGTGAGACGGAAGCTGCGTCGGGTGGTTTCCGGGTGCGATAGCTCGCGGGGATTTTTGATGAGGGGGAGTTCGGGGGCAGGAGGGAGTTGGGGGATGCGCTCCTGCCAATAGCTCCAGGCTTGCTGAGCGCGGGTGCCAGTAGACCATGCTTGCTCGGCGAGAACGTAGTCCCGAAAAGTGAGTGAGAGGGGCGAAAGCGGGAGTCCCATGATGAGCTGTCCCATCTCGCGCCCGAGAATTTGTAAGCTCCAGGCATCGCCAAGAAGAACGTCGAAGCTGACGAAGTAGCGGGTGATTTTCTCAGAGAGCTTGATTGCTTCGAGATGGAAAAGGGGCCAAGTGTCGGTCTGGAAAATTTGGTGGGAAAGGGCTTTTCTGCGGTCCGCAGGATCAAGGTCGCTGACACAACTGAGCGTGATTTCGTAATCTGGAACTTCAGGAAGAATGCGCTGCTGGCCGCTGCCCTCCACGATGACTCGTAGCATTTCGTGACGGCGGATGAGTTCATTAAAAGCCTTTTCTACGGTGTCATGAGGGACGCCACTGAGGTCGATTTCCCGATATCCGTGGGTGCTGATATTTCCCAGCTCGAAGGCTCCGCTTCGGCCGAGCCAGTAGGCTTGCTGAATGTCGGTGAGGGGGAAAGGTTCGTGGTTTTGAGATGGTTCTGGTGTGAGGGAGAAGGATTCTTGTGGGGGGAGGGTTTCCGGTGGGGAGGTCCTTTCGATCAGCTCTGCGACTTCGGCGATAGTAGGGTTTTTGAAAAGCTCGCGCAGGGCGATGGGGACTTGGAATTCCAGCTCGATCCGGGTGACGAGTTGGATGGCGAGAAGGGAGTGGCCGCCAAGGTCGAAGAAGTTGTCATGGATCCCGATGCTTTCGCGTTTGAGGAGTTCCTGCCAAAGCGGGGTGAGTTTTTTTTCGGTGGCAGTGTCGGGAGAGGTAAAGGGCGTTTCGAGTCGTCGTTTGCCGGGTTCAGGGAGGTTCTCGCGATCGACCTTGCCATTGGGGAGTCGGGGGATTTCTTCAAGAACTTGCCAGAGAGTGGGGATCATCGCGGAGGGGAGGCGCTCGCTGAGAGATGATCGTAGCTCGGAGATAGCGGGTGGGTTTTCCGAAGTACGAGGAACGTAGTAAGAAAGGAGAAGGGTCTCATCCTCGCCATGATGTTGCATCACGAGGGCCTCGGTGATTTCGGGATGGGCGCGGAGGGCGGTTTCGATTTCGCCCGCTTCAATGCGGAAGCCTCGGATCTTGAACTGATGGTCGACACGTCCCAGAAATTCCAGCTCGCCATTCTCCAGCCAGCGCACGCGGTCGCCGGTGCGATAGAGCTTTGGCGATGAGAGGTCGAAGGGATTGGTGACGAAGGCGGCGGCGGTGAGATCCGGACGATGAAGGTAACCCCGGGCGAGGCCGTCGCCGCCGAGATAAAGCTCGCCGATCAGTCCGGCTGGTTGGAGGCGGAGTTCGGCGTCCAGGACACACGCAAGGGTGTTGTCGATGGGACGACCGATGGTGACCGTGGTTGTTTCTGGATCGAATTCATCCTTCTTCATGGTAACCCAGGTCGAGTAGGTGGTGTCCTCGGAGGGGCCGTAGAGATTATCGACGCGGGGGATGTCTTGCTGAAAAAGATCGGCCACGAGATCACCGGGAAGGGCTTCGCCGGCGAGGTTAACTGCGCGGATCGATCCGGGAAGAGGGGCTTGTAAAAGGAGCTGTCTCAGGAGGCTGGGAACGGTGTTGAGAAGGGTGACTTGATCGCGTGCGGCCAACTGTGGAAAGGCGAGGAGATTGTCAGCGAGGATAACGGCCCCTCCAGTGGTGAGGGGGACAAAAATTTCGAAGATGGAGAGGTCGAAACAGATCGAGGTGGAGGCGAGGACGCCGGCCAGTTCGTCGCTGGAAAAATGATGCTGCGCCCACCGTACCATGGTGGTGGCAGCGCGATGCTCGATGGCGACGCCTTTGGGCTGTCCGGTGGAGCCGGAGGTGTAGATGACGTAGGCGAGTGGGTTTGTGGCTGATTTTTCAGGGGGACGGTTTTCCGCTGTGGGAACGACACAGGGACCATCTGGTCCGATTTCGATCATCGCGGAGCAAGCCGCATCGGTGGTAATCGTGCGGAGGCGTTCTTTAGGGTAGTCGGGATCGAGCGGGACGTAGGCGGCCCCGGCTCTGAGAATGCCAAAGATGGCGGCAATGAGAGCGGAGGACTTGGGCAGGCAGAGGCCGATGCGAGAATCAGGCGGGAGGTTGAGAAAGCGGATTTTTTTAGCGAAGGATTCGGCCTGTTCGTCGAGTTCCTGATAGGTGATCTTTTCGGCGAGGTCGTAGAGGGCCACGGCATCGGGGGTGCGCTGAACTTGTTGAGCAAAGAGTCCGTGCAGGGTCTCCTGAGATGCTGGAAGCTGGCGACCCTGACTCTGAGCTAAGAGAGCGCTCTCTTCAGGTGGCGAAAGGATTTTTAGCTCGGCGAGCGATTGCCCGGGGTCTGCGACGATAGTCTCTAACAGAACGGTAAAATGCCCTACCATCCCGGCCATGGTGGCGGGGTCGAAGAGAGAGGTGCTGTATTCGATCTGTCCGAAAATCTCCTCTTCGCCTTCCTGGAGGTTAAAGCGGAGATCGTACTTTGTTTGTGTTTGTGGGATGGGGAATGGTTCTAGGGTCAGGTCACCTAGGCGGGTGTGATTGACCGAGACTTGTTGGAGGTCGAACTTGACCTGAAAGAGGGGTGTGAGCTGATCGAGATTTCGGTCAGGATTAAGTGCTTCGACGAGTTTTTCAAAAGGAAGATCCTGATTGGAAAGCCCGCCTTGCACGGTTTTTTGCACCTGCTGGAGAAGCGCCGTGAAGGAAAGATCTGGCGTGACCGAAGTGCGGAGAACGAGGGTATTGACGAGGAGGCCGATGAGTCCAGCGGTCTCGGGGCGGTCCCGGTTTGCGACCTCGCTGCCGACGATGATGTCGGTGCTGGCACTGTAGCGATGGAGGAGCGCCTTGAAGGAAGCGAGGAGAAGGGTGAAAAGGCTGACCTGCTTTTGACCTGCCATTACTTTCAGCTTTTTTGAAAGCGCTGGTCCAAGGTGGATGGCTTGGTGTGCGCCGGAATGAGTGGTGGAAACGGTGCCGCTGCGAGTGGGGAGTTCGAGGGGTGGCGGAGCGTGAGCGAGGCGCTCGGTCCAGTAGGTCAGTTGCTGTTCTGCCAGCTCGCCGACGAGGTGATCGCGCTGCCAGAGAGCCCAGTCAGGATATTGGATGGAGAGGACGGGAAGGGTGCTGGGGCCGGTGAGATAAAGCTGTGCTAACTCACGCATGAAGACCATGACGGACCAGCGGTCACAGACGAGATGGTGCGTGACGAGAGACAGGATGTGATCGTGGGGAGCGATTCGGTAGAGGGTGAAATGGAGCGGCGGCTCGGTAAGGGCGAAGGCTCGTGCGTTGCTTTCGCTGATCTCTTGGCGGACGGCTTCCTCGGCGAGTTCTTTTGGCTGGAGTGCGACTTCCTGTGGCGGGTGGATCTTTTGTCGTGGTTGGCCTTCCGCATTTTTATGGAAGCTGGTACGGAGAGACTCGTGCCGGGTGATGATGGCGGTGAGTGCTTTTGAGAGTCGTTCGGGATCTAGCTCCCCCCGTAAACGTAAAGCGCTGCTGACATTGTAAGCGGTGTTCGTAGGCTCGAATTGCTGCACAAACCAGAGGCGTTCCTGAGCGGAAGAGAGGAGCAAGTTGTTGTCATTCTCACGTGGTGAAATCCCGCTTTGCTTGGGCAAGCTCAGGCCCTTTTCTTTAAGTCGTTGCTCAAAGAGGGCGCGCTGTTCCGGGGAAAGTTTGGCCAGTCGTTCGTGAAGCGGCATCATGATTTTGCGGCCGGTGTGAGCTGTGAGCGAGCTTCCTCGGGTGAGAGCTCCTGAATCTCGGCGAGGAGATTTTCCATGTCATCGAGTTGCTCGTCCTTGGGGAGGTCTGCCTCCAAAATGGCGACCATGCTGGCAGGCGTTGGGTTGTCCGAGACGAGGTGGCGGAGTTCGATTTCTACGGGGAAGGTCTCCCGAAGTCGTGCGATGATTTGGATCGCGAGCAGAGAATGTCCCCCAAGAGCGAAGAAGTTATCCTCTGCTCCGATTCCCTGCATCCCGAGGAATTCCTCCCAGATCGTGATGATGACTTTTTCGATCTCTGTTCTGGGCGCGAGGTATGCGTTGGTGAGTTCGGGGCGGGTGTGTTGCGCGATGGGCTGGTTTTCGCTTGTGGAATGAGTGCGTTTTTCAACCCAGTGATCGAGCCGGTCTTGTAGCAAGGTGGGCGAGGTGATCAAGATGCCAGAGATGTTCTGTGCAAGGGATTTTTCAGTGATTTCCCAAACCTCTGCCGCAGAAAAAGCGGGTTCACTGTCGCCACCGAAGCGACCACTTGAGATTTCGCTGTCGTCGCTGGCGATACGGTCCCAGTTGAGGCCCAGCCAGCGAGTTGGGCCTCGGCGATTGCGCGCTATGATCAGTTGATCAAGCTGGACATTAGCGGCGGCGTAGGCGCCCAAACCAATCCCGCCCAGAACGGACGAGAGCGAGGATTGCACACAGACAAAACGCGGGTTGGAGACTGCCAGGACTCCATCGAGAGCGAGGATGAGTCCGGCCTTAGTTCGGTGGTTATAGTTCCAGTGAGCAGTGCTGAGGAGGGAAAGGGGTGCGGCGGATGTTTGGTTTGTCGTGGGGCTGCACAGGAAGACGCCATCGGGACGGCCGTTGGCCTTCAAAGCGGACTGGAAGGTATCGGCGAGGTCCTCAAGTTTGGGAATGGTGGCGTGCCAATCTGGAGTGAAATCAGGGAGCCACGTCGCGGGATTGAGATCAGGATTCGTGTTGAGCAGCACGATCTTGGCGGTTTCGCTTAGGCCGAGGTTTTTTGCCCAAATTTTGGCCAGCTCAGAGGATAAATCTCCGACTAAGAAGTAGGTCTGATCGAGAGGGAGTTTTCCCTGATCCAATTCGAGATTTTCAAAACAGGGTTCCCAGCGAAACGCTCCTCTGAGGGCAACCTTCGACGGGCCTTGAGTGAGGCTGAGTTCGTTGGCCAGATTTGCTGGAGAGGTTTCGCCATCAAGATCAATGACCCGACATGAGAGATGTGGGAATTCCTGAGCGAGAACTAAAGCGAGTCCGTGAAGTCCGGGAGTTTCTGGGGAGAGGTTTTCGGTTCCGAGCACTTCTTCACTCGTGGTGATGACGGAAAGGTAAATTTGTTTCGTGAGAGCGAGCGCAAGATTTTGCAGGGCCTCCGCATCTTTCCAGGAGAAGACGATGTGATCTGGCCTTGTCTCGCGATCGGCGAGGTTGCTGAGAAGGTCCCTGAAAGATTGGGGCGCAGCGGGGTTGACCGTGAAACGACGAAATCCAGCGGTCTCGAATTTTTCGCCAGGCTCCACGACGCAGACATCGTTGCCGCTTTTTTCGAGCTCTTCCGCGAGATTAGAGGCGTCGCCAAAGATGAGCCAACGCTGACGCTTGGACGGAGAACTTAAGGGGGGTAAGCGTTTCCAAGTGGGGAGGTAGACTGGACTTTGGGGCGTTTTCCTTTCGGCTTGGAAATGAGGCGGTATCCAGAAGCGGCTCCGCTGGAATGGAGTGGTCGGGAGTGGAATGCGGCGGCCTCGTTCCTCTCCGCGAAGGGTTTTCCAGCGTACTGAAAACCCGATGGTCCAGAGTTGAGCCGCGAGATGGGAAGGAGTCTTCTGATCCACCATTATGATGTCGTTCAGCGGACCGTGCTGCTTGACCAAGTTTGTTAGGGTGGGAGTGGGGCTCAGCTCGAGGAATACCGGATCGGGAAGGCTTTTGGCTGTTTCGACCGCTTGGGTGAACTTCACGGGTTCTCGAACTTGGCGAGCCCAGTAGTCCGGGTTGGTGGCTTCTTCGTGAGTGAGCCAGGTGCCTGTGAGGCTTGAGATGATGGGGAACGCCGGAGAGTTGAGTGAAATTTGTGTCAGATTTTCACGGACGGCTTTGGCGACCGGATCCATGGTAGGTGAGTGGAAGGCGCGCGCTGTTGGGAGGCATCGGGTCGGAAGGCCTTCTGCTTTGAGGGTATTTTTAAGGCTTTCGATCGCAGCGGTAGTTCCTGAAATGGTGATCCAATCCGGGGCGTTGTGAGCGGCAAGGAAGAGGTCCTTATTTAGGAAGGGGGCTATTTTATCAGGGGAGCAGCCGACGGTGATCATCGCGCCTGTGGGGCTGGCTTCCATGAGGCGGCTTCTTAGCGTCACCAGATGAAGGGCGTCTTTGAGATCGAAAATACCAGCGAGAGCTGCGGCCGCGATTTCGCCAAAGCTATGGCCGAGGAGTCCGGCAGGGCGGATGCCGAGGTCGAGCACAAGCTTTGCAAGAGAGTATTGTTGGGAAAAGAGACGGAGGCACTCGCGAGTGATCGTTTCTGATGGGTCGATGGATTGAATTACCTCTTGGCAGAGGGGCGGGATCTCCAGCAAGTCTGGCGAAAGGCCCTCAGAGGGACTTCCTTGGCCGGGGAAGAGTAAGATCAACAAGGGGTTTTTGAGGACTGGGGTGGGGTCTCTCGGTTTTTCCAGCTCTGCGATAATCCCTGAGATGTCATCAGCGATGACGGCGTTACGATAGGCGAAACTCCGTCGGCCTTCCTGCAAGGTGAAGGCTGCGTGCGCGAGAGAGCTGTTCGGTTGTTTTTGAAAATACTGACCTAAGCGGGTTACCATCTCAGCGAGAGCTTCAGCTGATTTTGCAGAAACGGGAAGAAGCTGGGGGCTCTTTCTCGTTTCTGTGAGAGGATGCGCTGATGGTGCTTCTTCGAGAATGACGTGGGCATTGGTGCCGCCGATGCCAAATGAACTCACACCGGCCCGGCGGGCGTGTGAGGTGGCTTCCCAGGTGCTCAACTGAGAATGAACTCGAAAGGGAGAGTCGGTGAAATCGATCTCAGGGTTGGGATTTTCAAAATGAAGAGTGGCTGGGATTTGGCGGTTTTTCAGCGCAAGGACCGTCTTGATGAAACCGGCGATGCCTGCGGCGGCATCGAGGTGGCCAATGTTACTTTTGACCGAGCCGAGGGCGCAGAATTGACGCTGATCGGTCTGCTCCCGGAAGGCCTGTGTGAGCGCCGCGATTTCGATGGGATCGCCCATGGCGGTTCCGGTGCCATGGGCTTCGATATAGGAGATGGTCGCGGCAGAGACATCGGCAAGAGTGAGGGCATTGCGGATGGCGGCAGCCTGGCTGTCAACCTGTGGCGCGGTGTAGCTGACCTTGTGAGCACCATCATTGGTGACCGCCGAGCCTTTGATGACGGCGTCGATGGTGTCGCCATCGCTGAGGGCATCTTCGAGGCGTTTGAGGACCACCACGCCGACGCCATTTCCTCCCACGGTGCCGTTGGCGCGGGATTCGAAGGGGCGGCAATGTCCATCGGGCGAATAAATGTTTCCTTGCTGGGCGCGGTAGCCGAGTTGTTTTGAAACGGCGACTCCACCAGCGAGTGCGAGATCACATTCGCCGCTGAGGAGTGATTGGCAGGCGGTGTGAACGGCGACGAGAGAAGACGAGCAAGCGGTCTGGATACTCATGCTAGGACCGCAGAGGTTCAGCTTGTAAGAGACGCGGGTGGCGAGGAAGTCTTTGTCATTGCCGACGAAGATTTCATAAGGGCTGGTGGTCTTACGAATTTCGGAATTGGCGTAGAGATTGAGGAGGTAGCCATTCATGCCGGCTCCGGCGAAAACGCCAACTTGCGAGGGACTTTCTTCGCCCAGATAGCCTGCCGTTTCGAGCGCTTCCCAGGCGCATTCAAGAAAAAGTCTTTGCTGGGGATCAAGGATGGCCGCTTCCCGAGGACTGTAGCCGAAGAAGGCGGCATCGAAGTGATCTGAATTCTTTAACAGACCACCGATTTTTAGGTATGCGGGGTCTTTGAGGTCTTCTTCCGTAGCGCCCTGTTCGCGGAGGTGCTCATCGCTCAAGGGGACGAGGGATTCGCGATCGTTGATGAGGTTTTCCCAAAAGCGATCCAATGAGGGAGCGCCGGGAAAACGTCCCGCCATACCGATGACTGCGATTTCGAGACCGGTGCTTTGAGGGGAATGAGAGGTCACGTGGATGATGAAGATTTTGGAGTGAGGCGACGCTGGCGTCGTTGCTGAAGGCGAGATTTCCCGGCATCTATGGCCTCACGGCGGTGATCCCGTGGGGGCGTGTCTTGGTGGGAACCGGAAAGATGAGCCACGAGCGCGTGTAAGGTGGGATGGCGCAAAAAGTCGGAAAGAGGGAGGTCGATGCCGAGGGTGTCGCGGATCTCGCTCCGGGCCTTGATGACGAGGAGGGAATGCCCACCCATTTCAAAAAAGTTATCGTAGAGGCCGGGGGATTCGGTCTTCAGAAGGCGGGCCCAGATGCTGGCGAGTTGCTGTTCAAGTTCGGTCTGCGGCGGGGTGCCTTCTTTTTTTGCCTGATAGTTCTTCACAGCGGCCAGGGCCTTGCGGTCGATCTTGCCATTGGGCGTGAGCGGAAATTCCTCTACCAGATGATAATGGGCCGGGACCATGTAGGCTGGGAGGTGCGCCAGAAGGTGCTCCCGTAGTTCTTGCACCTCTGTTTTTTCACCTTTGTAAATGGCGAGCAAGCGGGCTTCTGAAGAGCCTTCATCCTGAAGAACGATGACCGCTTGTGAGATGGCGAGATGGCGTTGGAGGGCGGTTTCGATCTCGGCGAGTTCGATGCGGTGGCCTCGTAGTTTGATCTGATGATCGATGCGCCCAAGAAACTCAACGGTGCCATCGAGCCGCAGGCGACTGCGGTCGCCGGTGCGATAAATCGCGGTGCCATTAACGGTTTGAAAACGTTCCGAAGTGAGGTTTTCGCGTTCGTGATAGCCGGGGCTGAGGCCGAGCCCGCTGATCGCCAATTCACCCGCAACGCCAGCAGGCACGGGGCGAAGCTTGGAATCAAGAAAGTGGAATTTCGTGTGGTCGAGAGGCCCTCCGATGGGGACGATTTCATCGATCAAGTCGGCCTCAGTCAGTTTCAGCGCCCCCGACCAGATCGTGGTTTCGGTGGGG
>Ga0222650_1000920_pt1 | contig 18548 bp, 13 predicted proteins | sample AntAcemetagen367_FD_179820 | JGI IMG/M metagenome (GOLD analysis project Ga0222650, IMG submission 179820) | Saline water microbial communities from Ace Lake, Antarctica - #367 | ecosystem: Environmental > Aquatic > Non-marine Saline and Alkaline > Saline | place: Antarctica: Ace Lake...
ACTAGAGAACCATTCATCGAACTCCTGAAATGTTGCTGGATAATCAACTCCACTGATGAGTTTCCTCGTGTCATGCATAACCTCTACACTACATGTTGGGGGTGGTTGAGTAAAGTGCATACCCCTTATGTATAATTATAGTGTTGGCCATGAACATGGCTTGGTAACCTGCGAAAAGATCGCCAGACACCTGTATGAAACTCTGGATACGGTTTTTCCTGAAAAAGAGGGCGCTCTGTTGATAAGTTCAAAAAACCGGTATCAGGGTAACCAGCATTTAAGTGGTTATCTGAATGCCTATCTTGCGATCGGCCTAAGTCGATACGCCAGAACCTTTGGTCACCGCCCCGCTCTAGAACGGGCCATTAAGGTGTATCATCAACTAGACGAACGATTTACCGATTCGCTTCTAGCAGAAAAGGGAACTTGGGACGTCTACAATTGCGAGACCTTTGTAAAATCCGGTAAGACGGATAATGCACACATTCATCGATGTGAGGCCGCTCTAAATATTCTTCATTCCATCAAAACCATCGCACCAGATTTGCTAGACAAAGAAGAGGACTACTTATGTAAGCAGATAGAAGATCTCACGACATTTTTCGATATCCACATTGCGGTCCCGGAACAAGGGTTCACCATTGAACACCTGAAGGATGATTCGAGCCCATCCACGTATTACAGGCATGAAAAGCAAAGTTTGGCTCACGGCTTTGAATGGTTAGGCTTTTGCCTGGAAATTGAGCGGCATACAGAAATCAAGTTACCTTTTATGCAAGACCGCATGAAAACATTGTCCACCATAACCCTCGCCAATGGATTAGCTCCAAATGGGTGCTTTCGCAACGAATACATACCGGCTCTAAAAAAGGCACCGTTAAGCGCAATGTTTTGGCCCCAAGTCGAAGCCATTCTTGGCGCCCTCTGGGCTCGAAAACGATGGGGAGAAGAGGCTTTTCCCTTCGAAAAGGCTGAGCGTATGATGAATTTTTATCAAAGCTATTTTTTCAAAGCCGATGAGTTGGGAGGAGGAATTCTTTCCAGGGTTTCCGAGAATGGGGTCCCTACGAATTATGGAACCGGACATACATTTAAATGCGATCATCATGCGGTTCGAATGATTGAAAAAATATTTGAATACGATTTACTTGGTGAGGTTCCTAGGTGAACAAAACGAACACAAAGCCGGGGATGGGAAGTTTATTGGCTTACCTGCGTCCTCACCGTAGACAATTTCTCAAAATAAATCTTTTTTACCTCTTCAACTCCGTCATGAATCTCATTCCCGCCGCTACGGTGGGTGTTTTTGTGGACATCGTAGTCAGCGAAAGAGATACGCGATTTTTTGGCTGGGTCCTCACCCAAAAAAGCTTTGCGGATGCCTATAGCAAACCGCAAATGATCATCACCTATGTAGGTTGCATGTTAACGTTGATCCTAGTTGCAAACCTCTTCGGTATCGTCATGTGGCGGCGCATGACCGATCTAGTTCAGCAGGTACTTATTGAGCTCAAAATGGATATTCGAGCCCACCTCAATCGACTAAGCATGAGCTACTATCAACGTGAACAGACTGGTGCGATTATGGAACGCGCTCTGGGAGATGTTCAGAGAACGGAACAACTATTTAAAACATGGTTCGTTCTCTTTTATAGCCTACTTCAATTTGCAATTGCCCCAATCCTCATGCTCGCGATGTCACCGACATTATTTTTAGCGGTGCTTATTCCAACTCCGCTCATTCTTTATTCCGTTTACACCATACAAACCCGTTTAAAACCCCTCTATAAACAACTTCGAGAGAAAGAATCATCCGCATCATCCATCATGCAGGAAACCGTAAGCGGGATACGTGAAATCAAAGCCTATACCATGGAAGACCAATCGAACGCACGCTATGAAGATGTTCAGAGAAGCGTTCGTGATCAAAATATCGATATTATGAAAGTCTTCTCGGTAAGCCATCAGGTCCAATACAGCACTCAAGATTTAGCTTTAGTGTTTATTTCTGCGGGAGGCGCATGGATGTTAATGGGCGGTACGGCCGCCATCTCAGCGGGCACCATCACTAGTTTCATTGCTCTTAGTAGTCATTTTTTTAATCCTATAAGAAGTTTGGTAGGAATGTTCGAAACCATTCAACGCGGAATGGTGTCTTGGGAACGGATTCGAGATTTTCTGGCCGAAGATGCACAAGAATGGGACCATAACGAAGGTAAGCTCCTTTCCAAATCAAAGGTAAAAGGTAGGATTCAATTTGAGCAGGTTGATTTCGGCTACACCAAAGAGCGTCAGATCATCAAGAACTTTTCATTGGACGTGAAATCTGGAGAACAAATAGGCCTGGTGGGAACCACCGGTTGTGGCAAAAGCACGTTGATGTCTATCCTTCTACGCTTTTATGAACCGGGCTCAGGCAGAATCCTACTCGATGGGAACCCCATTCAGGATGTAAACCGAAGAAGTCTTCGCAGTCAGATCGGTATCGTCTTTCAAGATACCTTTCTTTTTTACGGAACAATTAAAGAAAACTTACTGTTTGTAGATCCCAACAAAACCATGCCTGAGCTGGAAGAAGCCTGCAACGCTGCAGGTATTCTAGATCGGATTAAAGAATTGCCACATGGATTCGATACCATGGTTGGAGAACGAGGCCAACAGCTCTCCGGCGGAGAGAGGCAACGGTTCTCGATTGCCCGGCTGTTATTAAAAAATCCTGCCATCGTCATTCTTGATGAAGCCACCAGCGCATTGGATACGGCCACCGAAGTGCATGTGCAGGAAAATTTTGACCGACTCCTCGCCAACCGAACCGCGTTTGTCATCGCTCATCGACTCACAACCGTAAAAACCTGTGATCGAATTCTGGTTTTGGATGCTGGTGAGATCGTTGAGCAGGGTTCGCACGAGGAGCTACTTGCAAAAAAAGGCGTTTACGCCGGATTGTGGGAACAGGGAAATTAAACTGAAAGGTTTGCCAATCCCCTACCCCGCACATAGAAGAACCGTCATGAAAAACAGCATTCCTGAAAATGATTCCTTTTTAAAAACCTGTAGAGGTGAGCCCACAGCACACACACCCATCTGGTTAATGCGCCAAGCCGGCCGCTATATGCCTGAATACATGGCTCTGCGCAAAACCTATCCGATTCTGGAGATGATGAAGAGTCCAGAGCTGGCAGCCGAAGTCACCCTGCAGCCCGTGAAGGCCTTTGATATCGATGCCGCGATTATCTTTGCCGATATCCTCACCCTACTTGAACCCATGGGCTTAGATCTGGAATTTATTCCTGGACGTGGGCCCGTCTTTCACAACCCCATTCAAGATCTGGCCGATATAAAAGCCTTAAAAAAAGTTGATCCGGTTAACGAAATTGATTTCACCCTGGAAGCGATCACGCTTTCCCGAGAATTGCTAAACAACAAAATCCCTCTCATCGGGTTTTCCGGCGCTCCCTTTACGCTCGCGTGTTACGCGGTGAATGGCGGTGGAAGTAAAGACTTTGATAACGTTCGGGGATGGATGTTCGAAAACCCTTCCCGCTGGGCTGAACTGATGGATCGGTTAACCGAGGCCGTGATTGACTATTTACTGGCTCAGATAGATTCCGGTGCTCAGGCCTTGCAGCTGTTCGATAGTTGGGCGGGCTGTTTAAGCGTGAAGGATTACGAACGATTTGCGGCACCGTGGACCTCGAAAATCTTCGAAGCGCTATCTGGGAAAGTCCCTACCATACATTTTTCGGCTAACGGCGGACATTTACTTGAACAGGTCTCCGAAATGCCTGTGGACGTGCTAGGACTCGATTGGCGAGTTAAACCAGAGCAGGTGTTAAAGAGACTTGGAACGAATCGGGTCTATCAGGGAAATTTAGATCCTGCCCGCTTATTGGCTTCCGACGAAGCTGCGCTTGAGGGCGCGGCTGAAGTCCTAAAAGCCTTAGCACCTGCCAAAGGTCATATCTTCAATCTGGGACATGGCGTGATCAAAACAACTCCACCTGAACGAGTTCGTAAACTGGTGGATGCGGTGCACGGAATGTAACGTAACACAGGCGCTCAACCTGTAACTCGAACGTAACATGGGCTCTCAGCCTGTGGTCTTACTAGCGATTCACAGACTAAGAGTCTGTGTTACGGTTACAGTTATCTCTACATCTCCCACAACCAATACTCCCCCTCCACCAACCCAGCTTTAATCGGATTCTTACGAATATAGTTACAATAATATTCATACTGTTCTTTGCTGCGAACGATATGGTCATACGACTCCTCCATCCAGAGCTTACCGGATCGCCCTATGGACTTATTTATATTCCGAGAGCTCGCACCTTTTATTCCCTGAAGAATTTTCGGCAACGTATAAAGGTCTATAGGCTCTATCAGTATGTGAACATGGTTAGGCATAATCACTCCAGCATGGAGTCGGTACTGCTCCTGGTGATAATGGAGTAAGCTTTTAACTACTAGACCTCTGCATTGATCTCTTCGAAGCACACACGAGCCCATTCCCGCATCTAACCATCGTTCAAAACGAATACCGAATTCTCGATGATACTCATCCCACTGAACTTCATTCCATGGTTTAGGATTTAAGGTTAACCAGATAGTTCTTTTCGTTTTCCATGACCGCAACTTCTCGATAGGCAATGAATCTGCTAAACGAAACGTTATCCAATAAACCGTATTGTCCTTTGTCCAATGAGGTAGATTTCGCTTTGATTTATCGATCATGGGGGGGGGGGGGAATCACATGTCTTCGACATCAGCAATGGGAACAGGAACGTAACACAGGCGCTCAACCTGTGACTCGAACGTAGCACAGGCTCTCAGCCTGTGGTCTTACTAGCGATTCACAGACAGGAGTGTCTGTGTTACGGTTGCAATCCCCTTCCTTATCGGCTAGATTCACTAGCATGAATTCACAACGTATCGCCATCATTGGAGGGGGCATCGCTGGACTAGCTTCCGCCTACTACATCAAAAAAGCCGGACACCTTCCTACGGTCTTTGAGGCATCGGACCACTGGGGCGGGAAAATGGTGACTCGTAGGTGGAACGGTTGTCTTCTTGAGGGTGGACCTGACTCCCTGCTCACAGAAAAAACCTGGGGATTGGATCTATGCCGTGACGTGGGGCTTGAAGAGGAGCTTCTTCCGTCCAACGACCATCAGCGTTCCTTCTCCATTTTACATAATAATACCCTTCATCCTTTCCCCGCGGGCTGTAAACTCTTTATTCCTCAGAAAGTAACCCCCATCCTGACGACGTCCTTACTTACCCTTCCGGGAAAGGCCCGAATGCTAATGGAGCCTTTCATGAAGCATAAGAAGCCCGTGGAAGATGAAAGCTTGGCCAATTTTACCCGCCGCCATTTCGGACAGGAAACCTTAGAACGCTTAGCCGGCCCTTTGCTGGGAGGCATCTACGGGGGCGACCCTGAAGAAATGAGCATGGCCGCCACCTTTCCTCGCTTACGCAGCTTGGAAAATGAACATGGTAGCTTGGTCAAAGGCATGTCTTCGATAAGGAAAGACGCTAAAGCTCGTCAACGCGCGGGTACAGCACCGTCTCTCTTCACCTCGCTTAAATCAGGAATGCAGGCACTACCCGATGCCCTAAGCGCCCACCTCTCGGAACACCTGATGTTAAACCATCGGGTAAAGGAAATCAAAAAGACCGAAAAGGGATGGTCCGTGGATGGCAACGAATTTGATCAGGTGGTCATCGCACTTCCAGCCAAACAGGCATCTATCCTTTTCAAAGACCTAGACGATTCCCTAAGTCAATTATTACAAAAACAGCAGACCTCCAGCTCCGCCACCCTTTCTCTGATTTTCAAACGAAGCGACTTCTCAGAGACTCCTACAGGATTTGGTTTTATGTCCTCTCACCCACTCAAAAGTCTTTTGGTGGGTTGCACCTGGACAGGGAACAAGTTTCCCGGCCGAGAAAGTGATGATCACCTCGTATGCCGTCTGTTTTTAGGTGGGCCTTTTGGGAAGGACGCGATCGAAAGCCAAAACGAAGAACAGATGATTCAACCTGCGATTAACGAATTGCGAAAGATTTGCCCCTTTATTCCTGAAAAAGCCGTTCACCAATGGCTTCAATTCTGGCCGAATGGAAATCCAGGATACCAATTAGGTCACTTGGAGTGGGTAAAAGAATTAAACACCAAAACGAAGGCTTTGGGTGGAATTCACCTTACCGGCAGTAGCTACGAAGGGGTCAGTGTTTCCGATTGTATCAAGCAAGCTCAAGAGCTGTCCGAAAATCTCTGAAGAACTGTTGTGATGCTTCCGCTTGCGGCAGATTTCATCTAGTCAGCGTTCGAACCTTTCCCAAAGCCAGCCAGCGACCTTCCCCCGAAGCAGCAGCCAGCGACCGCTCGCCATAACCGTTAAACAACTACCCTATTTTCTCCATCCCGCCCATATAGGGGCGGACAGCTTCGGGTATCACAATAGATCCATCTGCCTGCTGACACTGCTCCAGAATAGCTACCAGCAGCCGAGGAAGTGCAACCCCTGAACCGTTCAGCGTATGAAGCACTTCCGGTTTCCCTTGCTCTTTCCTATACCGGATTTTGGCCCGACGGGCTTGGAAATCTTCGAAGTTACTGCAGGAGGAAACTTCCAACCACGCTTGCTGACCGGGCGCCCACAATTCGATGTCATAGGTCTTCGAAGAAGAGAATCCAATGTCACCGGTACATAAGGCAATCACCCGATAATGTAATCCGAGTTTCTGCAATACGGCTTCCGCATTAGCGGTAAGGCCTTCAAGCGCTTGATAAGAATCTTCCGGTTTCACAAATTGGACCATCTCCACTTTATCGAACTGATGGAGCCGATTCATACCCCGGGTCATTTTCCCGGCCGCTCCCGCTTCTCGACGGAAGCAAGGGGTATGAGCCGTGAGCTTTTTGGGTAGCTCATCCGCGTCTAGAATACTGTCGCGATAAAGGTTGGTCACAGGAACTTCCGCGGTAGGAATCAACCAAAGATCATCTTCAGGAACCCGGTACAACTCTTCCGCAAATTTAGGTAATTGACCGGTTCCGGTCATCGCATCATCATTGACTAGGAAAGGAACCTGAACTTCGGTGTAGCCATGTTCGTTGATATGAAGATCCAACATAAATGAGATCAAACCACGACTCAAACGGGCTGCAGCCCCCGTCAAACAGGAAAACCCTGCACCACTAACGGCCGCGGCACGTTCAAACTCAAACAGACCTAGCGCCTCAGCTAATTCCCAATGCGGTTTAGGTTCAAAATCCATGACGGGGACGATTCCCCAACTACGGATCACCGGATTATCTGCCTCGCTTTGACCAACGGGAACAGAATCATGAGGGAAATTGGGTAAAGATAAAAGTTCCGCATCCAAGTCTTCTATGACCTGGGCCTTTTCTTTTTCAAACGTAGAAATTTGCTCTCCGATAGCCCGAACCGCAGCCATAGCATCGCTGGCATCTTCACCAGCCTTCTTTTTCATACCGATTTCTTTACTGGACGAATTTCGGGTGCGTTGGAGTTGCTCAAGCTGCGTAATCAACTCCCTACGCCGTTCATCTTTGGAAAGAAGAGCTTGTACATCCACATCCAAGCCACGGCTGGCCCATTTCGCTTTTGCAGTATCAGGGTGTTCTCTGAGAAATTTTAGATCTAACATGACTTTCTCCTATGGAGAATGGCTTGAGATGACAAGCGTAACATAGGCATTCCTGCCTGTGACCACGCGCGGCTAAGCCGTCACGTGCATTCCCAAACCCGAGAGCACTTACAAAATACCCTGTGGTAATCCTGTAAAACCCGCAAAAGAGGCATCACCCTTCTCGTCAAAGAACCAATCCCATCTCTTTCCAGTGACAAAAACTTGGCCGGATATTTCTGCAGGGTATTGAGGGCACTCACGGGGAAGGATGCGGTTTCCTAGCAGTCTATTACTGTGGCCAAAATGATTTCAAATAAATATAAGCACACCGCCCAAGAGTACGCAGGCCTACAGGGGACACCTACCGAAGGCATGGTTCAGGGGAAGAAAAAAACGACTTCTGCGCCGGAAAAAAGCGATCAAAGAGATAAAACAATAAATATGACAGATAGTTAATCAGTGAAACTGACGCAATCCACACATTGCCCCTCCTGTGGAGACGAAGTCGCGAAGCGGCTGAGGGGGAAATGGGGTGAAGCGAAGACTGAGCGGAGAGCAGCCCCTGGGAGGGGGAGCGCCGCGGGGTCTTAAGGAGAAAACGGAAGACGAGATTATGCGATGGCGACGCCCGACCGGAAGGAGCCTGCGACTGAGGACGGTACCAGCGGCTCCTTCGCATAATCTTACTTCCGTTTGCTCCGGGGGTGGGAAGCAGGGAGCGTGACAACTGCTGGGCTTGGGGGCGAAGGGGGAAAAGCCTAGTCGTGGGCGCGATACCTGCGCGGCGCTCGGGGGAATGAATGCGTGAAGGAGCCTGCGACTGAACTCCGCTTGGGGGTTGAGATCATCGGTCCTGTACTCGGGACGGATGATCTGGGGTTTAGGAGAAAGGGAAAGAAGAGCAATCAAATCAAAGAACAAAATCAACAAATGTGTCAGACATTAAATTATACAATGCACGGGCTGACCCTCCAGATGTACTCATGACGGATGATCTGGGGCTTCGGGGGAAGGGAAAGAAAAGCTAATGAATCAAAGAACTAAATCAATCAAAGTGTCAGATATTAAATATGTAAGAATGTTACAATGTACTGCCTGACCCTCCAGCCCCTTTGAATCCGCGTTTAGCTAAAATATAGATAAATCATCTGCACCACCTCTTTGATACGCTAAAACAATTGCACATAAAACGGTTAGCATCATATTGAAATGAAAAACAAAAGTAAGGAAAATGAAAGCGGTCTTTCTTAGTTTTAAAATAACCAATAAAAAAGTAATTAGAACCAATAGTGAGAAAATGTAAGGGTTTACAAAAACAAAATATCGGACCAAAAATGGGTAATCTGTTTTGTCAAAAAACACTCCTATATTATCTAAGTAAATGACACATTGCAGGGATATATAGTATGCCCATGCAAAGACACCGAATGTGAATACATTCAACAAGCATATCGTCCAAACAATACTTGAATTAAACACTATCGTTTTCATTCAGTTATCTCGATCCACTTATCAGGAGCCGTCTTCAAAGAAGGAGCCTTGTAACCTCCTTTTATATTCTGATCAGGATTAGCCGGTATTTTATCTGATCCACCTGGAGGATTCTTAACCCAGCCAGGATCATCACCGTCAGTACTTTCCTTCCAAGACCACTGAATGTATGCGATTTCTTCAGATGAACCATCATCCTTATAGCAAATAGCAGTGTTTATGATTAAAAATGTCGTACGACCTGGAAACGGATCGTAAGGTGAATCTACAGTTCTATTATTCCCTTTCCCCCTAGAATCACTTCCACTTCTTTTGTTATCAGTATATGAATCGGGCGTGTCGCCTTTTTTATAATCATCTTGTCCATCAATATGCGAACTGCGGGCTCTCAATCCGTTATAGCCAATTGTTTGAGCAACTCGTATCTCGCCTTCGCAAACGCAAGAATCTGATGGTACAAATTCAACTTCAAAACCTGTTACTGGTCCATCTCTATCATCAGGTCCTCCAATCGTACTATCTGGGCTTACATCGTCGACTATAAGTATTTCAAAGTAACCATTACTTACAGTGTATTTACTCGAACGTCCCATCTTCCCTAAGTAATCATAGTAGCAATTCGGGCAGTTTTTTACGAACCCATACATATTCAACCCACCCCATTCCCCAATGGGGTCTCGATTTGGCCAAACTAAGATCCCATCATAGGCATATTTTTGTTCTTCCGACTTCGTATAGAGGTAATAATTGACATGAGTTAGGGGGGAATCAGTTGTGGTTTCGTAGACGTAAGGATTTGTTTGGTTTAGAGACGTCCCAGAGTTTCTTTTTCGGCTTCGTAGCTGGGTTTTTGGGGTAAGTGCGAGGAGAGGTAAGAGAGACCAAATAAGCGGAAAGTCTTTAGATATTGGAGTAGGATACCTGGGAGCGTTTTGGGTGGGAAGGTCGGTCGTGTCTCTATGAGACTCAGAATGAAAATGATTCTGTTTATGATGCGCTAGCGTAATCGTAGCTATAGAATCGATACGAGTCTGAAACTGAAATGGGTTACGCAACGGAAACATCGTACTCATATTGAGGACAACAATACAACATAGGCTAGAGAGGAGGTTTCCTAAACTCATTTTAGTAAAATACCCTTTAAGTATCCTAAGGTCGAGAGCTTTTTGGACTGGGAAATAGTGAGTGTTTCCTCACATAAAGCCATGGAGACTCAAAGATATGATCCTTTTTCAGCTCCCTTTTTGGATTAGGATGACAAATTAACAGGAGCGCGCTCCATGTCCGCGCTCCACTACCTCACTTCATCATCATCCGTGTACATTTCCTGATCCGAGCCTGCGGAGCGGATTTCGATTTTCGTTCGGGATAACAAATGGAAAAAGTACGGGGTATTCCAGGGATCTAAAAGCTGACCTTCTTCATCTAAGCGCGAATGCTTGTAGGGGAAAAGCCCAAGGTACTGGGAGTTGTTTCCACGTAAGGCATTCATTATCTGTGCATTATTTTCGCCCGTGGGTAGTTCTCCGAAGGCTTCGATGTAGATTTCGAATACGCGTGAGATCACTTCCATTTCTTGGGTGTGGTTCAGAGAGCCATCGCCTAAAAATCGAGCTTCCGGGTAAGGGATGACTTCCTGTAAGTCCGATTGGATGGGCGGGGTTAGTGCTGGTTGACCTTGCTTCACCGATTCCCATTTCTCAGGGCTGGGGTCGACCGTGGGCTTTAGGACCGTTCGGTGGCTAAATTCAGGAGTCGCGACAGGAGTAACACCTGAGGATTCTTTGATGGATTCAGCGATTTCTTTGGAATTCAAGACCATCCATGCCATGAGCAATACGATCGCTAGGCCAATTCCGGCTAACTGTAAAATTACAGGCCTGACGTATTTCAAATGTTCATAAATCCCATGTTGGGTTGACCGAAGCGCCCGATATTTGGAAGGATTTGGTCGAGAGAACTTTGGGGAACCCCAAACCACAGGGCTAAGGTGGCGGCCATTTCATCGGTAGAGACTTTTGGAATCCAACTTCCGCGACTTCCGGTATCATCCGGGCCTCCGTTCGATAAGACAGGAACCTCACCATAGAGATCCCCCCCTTTTACCGCCCCGCCCATTACCATGTGATGACTTCCCCAAGCATGGTCCGAGCCTTTTCCGTTACTGTTGTAGGTACGGTTAAAATCTGATCCGGTAAAAAGGGTAACATCATCACTTAATCCTAAACTATCTGAGGCATTTTGAAAATCGGCCAAGGCGTTGGATAATGAAGCCATTAATCCATGATGGTCTTCCAACTGAGCATCATGGGTATCGAAGCCGCCCAGGGAAGCAAAGAAAATTTGGCGTCTCATTCCTAAGGAATTTCGAGCGTTGATGAGGCGAAGGATCATTCGTAACTGCTGGGCGATGCGGGACATACCGTCTTCCGGGTCGGTACTTAGTGGAAAGAGATCCGAAAACTCATTATCATCGGTCAAAATACTTTTCATAACACTGTCCGTAGCTACAGCCCGATTCATAATAGAGGCGTACTCCTGCTCAAACAGATGTCCGTAACTGCGCCCAATCATATCATCTGTGGCGTGATACATTTCTTTGATGGGTGAGGAGCCTGCGTCATAGTTTGAAAGACCGATGCTTCCATTGGGGGTAACGTGATATTGATTCACCTCTTTTCCAACTTGGAAAAAATTCGATCCGGCGATGGAAATATTCATGGAGACTTGAGAGCCTTGATTCAAGCTCTGCAACATATCCGCCAAGCGCCCTCCCCATCCCACTTTTTTTGGAGAATCCGGCACCGAGGTTTGCCACTGAACTTGCTGGTCGTTATGTGAAAATAAATGTGGAGGTAAGGCCGCGCCGCCCGATTTATATTCGGCTTGGGTAATGGGTGCAACCAAGGTTCCCACATTGCATACCATCGCTAAATTTCCATTCTGAAAATGGGGTAGCAAGTTCGACATCGCCGGATGAAAGGCAAACTCCCGTCCATCGTCTGCAGGGGCTCCAAGAGCCAATAAATTTTCTCTAGGCAATGCCAATATTCCCCGATCTTTCTGATACGCCCCATACGAGTTCAGATCGTGCGGCACTAACATGTTATTCGCGTCGTTTCCCCCATAGAGAAACAGACAAATTAGAGATTTGTAATCATCCCCCATGGGTAGCTCTTGGGCTACGGCCGCATTAAATAATCGAAGCGTTCCAATTGTAGAGAGCACTCCGGTCATTTTTAAACCCGCGCAAGCGGATTGACCCAGAAATTGACGTCGGCTAATTTTATTTTGCATAAGTTTTGCTTACCTCAGAACGAAGGCTTCAGGAGAAGTTAGAATAAGATACCACGCGACCTGAACGCGATCTTCTTGCCGGTTGTCTTCATATTCAAACCAGGGGGGAAAACTTTCATAGCTATCGAAGATTAATTGTCGTAACTCGGGAGACATGGTCCCTCCCAAAAGTAAATGATCGAGTTCATCGAGCAACAAACCTTGAGCCTCTAAAGGAGTCAGCCCTTCCGTGTTTAGGAGGTCGATCCAACGGGTCCAATCGATTTGGGTGTAGAGACGGTTATCCTCTACGTCTCTTTCGTTGGTGTAAAAACCACTACGTACTTTGCTGTAGTGAAAATTCGCCTGATTAATAGCCGTGGTTTCAGAAAAAATCTGGAATTCAGGAGATAATACTCCGGCCGCGTCGATAGCGCCAGGATGAACATAGCCAGGTTGAAAGAAATTGAACACCGACGGAGCCAGTAACGGGGCCTGCTCGGCTATTTCATATTGAAAGTTAAGGAAGAATCGGTGATCGTCTTCACTTATCCGCGCGGGGATCAGTTCGGCAGCCCGTAATAGACGGGCAATTCTCAAAATAGGTTCAAGCGGTTTCCCTCTGGTGTATCCCTCGCGATAATCATCATTCCGGGCTTCGGGATCCAACAATATCGCTTTAAGTACCGCTCCTAAATCTCCGCGGGTTCCAGATCCGTTATCATTAAAGGTAGTTGCAACTCGTGCCACATAAGCTGGACTCGGGTTACTGGTCACAAAGCGTTGAATGAGTTGTTTGGCCATAAACGGGCCGACATTAGGATGATAAAAAAGCGTATCCAGTGCCATGTCCATTCTCTGTTCACCTGATAAGACTCCGGGGATAAGAACACCTCCTACAATCATCCGATCTTCCCTATCATGAAAATCGGAATTGAAGGTCATCGGATTGGCTCGATCTCTTCCGTATCGAAACCAGTCTTCTCTTGATGCAACAGCACCATTACTCCAGGTGGGAGGATTAACTTCATCATAATGAGGCCCCCAGCCGGTAAAGATATGAGCTAAGCCTACAGTATCTTCTTGGCTATAGGTAGCAAGGGGGAGCCCCTCCTCGTCGTAGTTAACCGTCCCATCCACGTTCATTTGAACCAAGCCAATCGAAAAAAGTTGCATGACTTCACGGGCGTAATTTTCATCCGGCTCATGACCGGTTTCCCGATTCGGTTTTTGGTTCCGCATCATACTCAGATAGTTTCCCATCATCGAACTGAGCGTGACGTCTTCCAGCAGATCCCGATAGTTTCCAAATGCGTGCTCAAGCAGGAGGTCGTAGTAAGAGGTTACCTCTTCATGATCTCCAGCCAGTGATCCATTTTGCGAAATCACAAACATCTGACTTAGGGCGAAGGCCATTCGCTGACGCAATTGATCCTCGGCCGTGATCACATGTTGCCAAAAGGCTTCTTGGCGAGTGGACTGCCACCCATCTGATCCATCACGAGCGAGAAGCTCTGCTCGACGGGCTTGAACATAAGGTAAATGATAGCTGGGAGATAGAGCCAACTGGACATCTATCCACTCCTCGAAAGGTTGATCTCCCCAGGTTTCAAGATCGCTCATTCTTGGCCCAAAACTTGCCTGCAACAAGAAACGTGAAAGGTCACCCGAATCGTTGGGTAAGCTGCTGGCCGGATCAGGAAATCCATAACCCGTATAAGATGCAGGCCCGCTGATTAATTGCCCCCACAGCTCTCCGCTCGGAGTGGATTCCGTCGAAATGCGTATCCAAACCTCTCCCGCATCCAAAGCAGCTAACAGGTCAGCTTGAGTCAACCCACTTTCCGCTTGAACATCCCAAGGTTGATCCACCAACTTCCCACGAGGCAACGCCATAAAATCTATTCCGGTAACTCCATCATCCTGCGAAACATAAAGGGTTGTCGCGGTTTGAGGTGAGGAGAGTCCGGAAATAGTTACGTCCCACCATGCCTGCTGATCATTTCCTTTTTTCCGCAGGGTGACATGACCCTGACCTGAGCTATTCCCTGTAGGTGGACGCAAATAGGCCTGGTACACCTCGTCGGGTGCGTCATCGATTAGAACGGACGCTTCACTGGGTGTACCTACGTCATAACCCTCCCCCGCTTCGATGGTAGCGGTGACCGTTTCCTGTCCTTCCAACACGGCATCCGATAATGGATTCATGGGAAGAAACAGAGCGCTTGCACCGGCAGGAAACTCAACCGTTGTGGGTAAGGATGAGAAATCCGAACCGCTGTTGGCGGTTCCTGAGTAGGAAAGGTTAATCGTAAGAGGTTCAATACTCCCGGAACGAAACAGCACCCATTCCGCGTGTTCACCGGTAGATTCGTAGGCACGTGGACGGCTAACGCCCAAGGTGAGGGTATGACCTTCCGAAAGGCGGCTAATCGCTTCTTCAAGATCGGGTCTACGGGGTTGGGTAGTTTCAAAATCAGGATCCAAACCTAATACAGCTTCTTCAAAATCCGTGAGGCCATCCGCATCGGTATCATCCTGAATCACATCAAAACGAAAGAAGGCTTTTCCTTCGGTAGTCATCAATCCTTCCAACGAAGCCCCTAACGTAGAAAGCGATGGACCGCCTATAATGGATTGGGTGCCACTTGGGTCAGAAGGTTTTGTCCATGCTACAGATACATGGTCACCCCCACCCCACTCCTTGTAAAAAATTTCAAAGTAGTAATAAGTTCCGGCCACAAGATTTACAGGCGCGGATTGCTGTTCAGGGTATTTTGTCCATTGCTGATAATTGGTATATTCGGTTAGATTCAAGATCCGAACAAGGTCGGTCGGTTCTGCGTCATCCGAAAGCCAGAATTCCGCTTGGTCATCCCCGGCCATCCAAAAGGTATGGGGACCGGTTTCCTCGGCTATGATCCAAGCTCGAATCCAAAGACCAAAGTTATCTTCCTCCGGATTCGATCTGGGAATATCCAGTTCGGTAATTTGAATTTCTTGGCTAGGAGCTACGGTGCCACTTCCCGCGTAGCCTCTAATTCCGGTCACAGTTACTTCGGGATCCACTTCGGACCATCTAGACAGCAAAGCGGTTCCGGTTGACTGTAGGTCCCCCAAATCCACAACCACGTCCTGCATGCCGCCCTGTCCCCGAACTCCGGGCCCAACCGAATACCACGAAGCTAAGTCCATGGAGAGATATAGCTGATAGCGAATCCCAGCGGCGGTTCGAATTTCACTCAAAATCTCGTCAGCTTCCGAAAACGCCACGGCAGACATTTTGGGCGCATCATCTGCATCCGAGGGATTTGTACCTGCTCTAGCTTCTTCCAAATTCGTAAACCCATCCCCATCTGAATCCACATTCGGCTCGGTCAATTCCCCATACATGGCCTCCCACACATCACTTACGCCATTGGAATTCACATCCACCACCCCAAAAACCCGAGATCCAGCCCACAAACACAGAAGAAACGTCCCAATTTTCTTATTTTTTAAAAAAGTGGAGGTCTTGGTGTGAATATTTTTCATACAGAGGCTCAAAAGATCCATAGGTGTAAAATAGAGCATAAAATATGCCAGTTACCGAAACGAAAAAGAAAAAGGAAGGCAGATCTTTTTACCGCGAAAGTGCGCGAAAGGAACACCTCCGCTATAGCCCAGCTATGAAACATAAGGGATCTGTTAGGGTATACTAGTTAATTTCTGGGCCACGCCAAGGCGTGGCTCCAGCTACATTTTAAAGAGTGGCTGGAGTTCCCGCACGCGGGACCACAGATCCTCTTTCTTCAGCCAATGATCCTGTATTAGGGTACTAATTTAGCGCCCTTCCGTTTAAAAAATACACTCTATGTAAAGCATAGCTTTACTTTGAATTATTTTTTTAAACTATAACCATTGAAATGGTTTACATTATATGCTTAAAGTAAACCATGACTTTACTAAGAAAGAATAAGTTAAACCGATTAATGACGCAAGTCCCTGAAGGACTACCAGTGACAGCTATGTGGTTAAAGCAGGAAGTAGAGGTATCGCGTCAGTTGGTGCAGCACTATGTGAAAAATGGATGGCTAGCGAATCCTTGCCGCGGAGTGTATCTACGGAATCCTTCAAAATTGACTTGGTTATCAGCACTGCTGGCGGTGCAATGCGTAGAGGGAAAGGAATGTTACCCATCAGGGACAAGTGCTTTAGGGCTGTTAGGATTTGGACAGTATCTCCCTCTAGGTAAAGGGAGTATGCAGAGCCTAAGTGGTCCAGATGCTCCACCGCTCTGGCTCGATCGCCTTAAGCTCGACGTTTCTTTTCACTACGCAGGCAAAACGTTATTTACGCAGGACAACGTAGGTATGACCGATTTTCTGGTGGAGGGCTACGACCGGAAATTACGCCTCCCATCTGCAGCCCGTGCCCTTTTGGAAATCTTGGCAGTTGTAAGCGATGAAGGCAACTTCAGCACGGCATATGAGTTATTAGAAGGAATGACTGCATTGAGCCCCCATCAGGTACATGGGTTGCTGGTGGATTGTAGTCACATCAAAGCCAAACGTTTATTTCTACTGATGCTGGATAGGACTGGTCATGCCTGGGGACGTCATCTGAACCGAGAGGCATATGATCTGGGCAGTGGAAAGCGTGAGGTGGTGAAAGGTGGCAAGTTGAATAGCAAATATGGCCTTACAGTGCCGGAGGGCTTTGATGATTGATCAAGGGTCACGATATTTTAAGCAAGTACAGTTATTGTTGAGAGTCCTTCCGTTTGTGACAGAGGAATCATGTTTTGCTGTAAAGGGCGGGACCGCGATCAATTTATTTGTCAGGAATTTACCCCGGCTATCTGTGGATATTGATTTAGTGTATGTTCCAATTGAGCCGCGGGAACGTTCTCTTTCGGAGATGGATGCGGCCTTACGTAGAATGGCAGACCGGATGGAAAAGATGATTGCAGGACTGCGGGTGGTCCCTTCTCACATGCACGGATCGAAAATCGTTAGCAAACTAATGGTAGATCTGAATGGAGTACGAGTGAAGGTAGAAGCTAATCCCGTACTGCGGGGCTTAGTGAATGTACCTGAGTTGTTACCCGTGAAAGAGAGAGTAGCAGAAGAGTTTGGCTTTGCAGAGACGTGGATCGCACCCTTCACAGATTTATATGGTGGGAAGATTTGTGCGGCATTGGACCGTCAGCATCCCAGAGACCTTTTTGATGTGGGTACTTTGCTTCGCCATGAAGGATTAACGCCAGATCTTATCGACGTATTTTTGGTGTACGTAATCAGTCACCCTCGCCCTATCGCAGAGTTACTACGTCCCAACTTTAAAAAATTATCAGGTGTGTACATGCGAGAATTCGCAGGGATGACTGAAGAAACGTGTGAGTTGGAAACGTTGATTGAAACTCGGCTCCACTTAGTGGATCTGTTAGGGAAAGGACTCACGGAAAATCATAAAAATTTTCTGCGTTCATTTAAACAGGGAGAGCCGCAATGGGAACTGCTAAAAACCCCCATCGCGCCAAAATTACCTGCGGTGCAGTGGAAACTCAAAAACATTCAAAACATGCAAGTCGCCAAAAGACATTCCGCACTGAAGAAACTTGAAAGGGTATTGGAAGGACTAGGATAACTAGAGCCCAGTTCTAGGCGGTAATGCACGTTATCAAGGCCTGACCCCGTCTCTGTTTGTCTCGATGTCCTTTGGCTTCCTCACCGTCGTTGGCGCGACACCTGCGCGGCGCTCGGGGGAATGAATACGTGAAGGAGCCTGCGACTGAACTCCGCTTGGGGATTGAGATCATCGGTTCTGTACTCGGGACGGGTGATCTGGGGCTTGTGCTCCGAAGGAGCATTCGGGGAAAGGAAAAAAAGCGAATCAAAGAACAAAATCAATCATAGTGTCAGATATTATATATTTCAAAATGTACATTGTACCGCCTGCCCCCTCAGCCAGGAAGCAAGCTTCCTTAACCCCTGGCGCAAGCAAGCTTGCACACTTGTATCTAATTCCTGTGCTATACTCCCCATGTAGTCCCGAGGAGTCTTTGACTCCGAAGGAGCCCGCGCTGGGGTGGCCACCCCAGCGCGGGCGGTGAGAGTGAGATTCTTTTCGCACTTGGA
>Ga0222650_1000924_pt1 | contig 18471 bp, 11 predicted proteins | sample AntAcemetagen367_FD_179820 | JGI IMG/M metagenome (GOLD analysis project Ga0222650, IMG submission 179820) | Saline water microbial communities from Ace Lake, Antarctica - #367 | ecosystem: Environmental > Aquatic > Non-marine Saline and Alkaline > Saline | place: Antarctica: Ace Lake...
TCTGCGCGGCGTCTTCACCTCCGCCAGCTCTAACGGTGTCCAAACCCTTCCCTCCCCACCACTCTCATCATCAGGCACTCGCGACTTCATCTCACCACCCTACACCCTTCCATCAGCCAGTCGATCTCAAAACATGCCAGGCTTTTTTTATTTTTTATTTTTTATTTGATAAAATAGAGGGTCAATGTTTCAGGATGCAATGCGGCTTTCCGGGCCAAGGCGATGGGAGAGGATCACCTTGCCCTTGAAATCGTTCATATCGAGTGACTCTTTCCCCTCGGGAAGCTGATGCCACGGCCCGACATCCCATCGCGACGGCTTGCCCAGCATCGGATAAGCTTAGGTGCTTCAGTCCTTGACCGGTGGAGCGACGGCTGGAGCAGGAGGAAGGATCGGGACCTTGCAGAAGGTCAAGGCGGCAAAACCATTGGCTCCCTTCAAGATGGGTGCCCGCTTCCACGCCATCTCTTTCAAATAGGTGATCTTCTTGAAGTGGGCCGGCTTATTCAAGGTCAGGGTCAGGACCTTTCCCGTCACCTCGCCACGCACGACGGCGCCATCAAGGTCGTCGAGGTAGAACTGCGCGGCTAACATCGCGTCGTCCCAGAGCACAGCTTGGTCGAATTCCAGGGCGATCGCTTCTCTAGTGACGCTGGTGTACGAGGCCTGCTTGAGGTTCGGCGCGGTAGCGGGTGCGGTGAGCTCCCGACCGTAAAAATCCCGCTCGATCAGGGGCTGGACCATCCTCGCAAACTCCGACCAACCGGCGAGCGGGTAATGACAGTCCCCGGGTGGCTTGATGCCAAGAGTCGAGAGAATCTCCATCTTGGAATAGAGGTGGGGCAGGGTCCGCTGCACCTCCCTCATCATGTCCCCATTTCCGCCACCCATGCTGCAGGCGTTCGGCCAGATTTGGAAGAGGTAGTGTTGGCTCAGGTTGGGGAAGTCCCGTTTCCAGTCGGCCGACATATCCAAGTAGTAACGCTGATAACTCTCCCATCCGTATCCGCCGTCGGGACCAGCCGCGCCCTGGTCGCTTTCTCCCTGGTGCCAGATGACGGCCCGGATTCCGTGGGTCAAGCGGGCCTCACGGATCTGCCAAAGCAGGCGTCCGTAAATGGTCTCGAGGTCGGTCGGATCTGCATCGTTACGCTGGTGTTGATCAATCCGGGTGCCACCCTTGGCTCCGTTGAGGATGAAGATAGGGACCTTCTGGCTCTCCACCAGGCGATTAGCGAGGTCCATGCCCCACCACCCCAACTCCGCGAGGTATTCCTCCTTCTCCTTGTTATTGGCTTTCCAAACCGGCTTGCACCAAAGATTCTCTCGCACCCCTTCTTTGTAAAACCTCGGTTGTCCATAACTGCGCACCCAGTCGTTCGTCGCCCGTGGGGATTCCTCGCGCGTGTCGGTTGCTAGGGCATTGGATTGGCCTTCGATGAGGAAAGCATCCCCACAGACGATATCGCTCGCTCGATGCAGGATCGTCTCTTTGTCTCCAGTCCGGGTTCCGAACTCGACACGGTATTTGACCAAGGCCGCATCGAGCTTGATCGCGAAGGCGTAGGATCCGTCCTGCCCCGGTGAACTACGATATTCGCCGTACTTCTTGTCATCCGCAAAGACCCGCAAGAACACTTTCTCCGCGCTCTCCTTCAACACTCCTTTGCAATGAAGGGTGCCTTGGCCGCGATCGTCGCGGGCGTAGAATTGACCCTCCAACGGCATCTCATTGTCGCCGGGAACCCAGGGAACCCAAGCGTCCATTTCCGGTTCCCGAACGATGACCTTCGTGGAGGCCATGACCGCGTCACCACCGTTGGCCACGAAGAGCTTCACCGTCATCTTACCGCTGTTTTGGGCACGGTTAAGGATCAGCTTACCGGGAGCCTCGTCCTTGCTTATCGCAAGCCCGGACACTTCCCAGCGATAGTTCAGCGCATCGACACCGGCCTCCCGCATCGCTTCCAGATTACTGATCTCCGGCTGAATCTCGATCGTCTCGCGCCCATCCCATCTGGCCGGAGCCTTGAGAACGAATTCGGGCTCGGGCAGCGCCTCCTTGATGGTCACGGGAACTTCGATCGACCGAACCCCATTCGGGTAAACCGCCTCGAAGCGAATCTTGAAGGCCCGGTCCCCGTTAACCCGTCCCGCATCGAGGGGAATACGGAATCGATCGGTAGCAATCACCCTTTCCTCATCCCCTTGCAGCAAGGACCAGGAAACCTTCTGGGCGCCACCCGCCTGGGCCGTAAGTTCGACGACTCCGCCTTCCTTCATCGTCACGCTCTTTGGTGACACCGAGAACGCGCTCCCCTTCTGGACCATTGAGCCCACCAAGGTCTGCCTCGGTTTCTGATTTTGATACTCGAGACGCACCCAATCGGCCGAGCGGGCCACCTTGGAGACGCGCACCTCGTCGATGTCCCCGGTGAAATCGTAGTGGTTATACCAGCCGCCAATCGACATTCGGGAGGGCCGTTCAAGGGCCATCGCACCGCCCCGGGGGTTACCTGTTCCGCACTTCTCGCCGTTGATATAAAGGACTGCCTGGCCGTCCTGGTAGGTGTGAACGACATGGTTCCATCCCCCTGCTTCGCCGGGGATTTCCGCGATGACATTGCCTGCCGAAAAATAGCAATCGACCCGTATCTGCGCCGGGCTTTGGTAGGTCAGTTGCACCTTTCCAGCTCGCTTCTCGTTGCCCCAGCAAACGATCCGCCCATTGGCGGCCTCCGAGCGGAACCAGGCCTGCGTGCTGTGGGGATCGGCGGCCGACGGTAGCGTCTCGATCTTCTGCCCGCAGAACACGCCGGCATTTTCCGAAAAGTGCCGCGCCCCACCGATCATACCCGATGACTCGGTCGTGCCCTTGTCCTCGGACTTCAAATTCCCAACCACGTCACGCACCTCGTTGCCGAGGTGCCAAACTCCGAGGTAGCCATTCGAGGCGTTGAAAACGGCCTCGGCCTGCGACCCGCTGGGAGTGCCCGCCTTGCCCCAATGGATCTTGATTTCCTGACGCTCGTTTCCCCGGATCTCGGGAATACTGATCCAGATACTGGCGGCACCGGCTTCGGCATCCCACTGCTCGATCTCGAAAGAAAGAGGCTTCCCGTCGGCAGAAAACCGGATGTCATTTCCATCCGCCGCCACCTCGGAAAAGGGAAAATGATCGCGATGCAAGCGGACGAGTAAGGGGAAGTCGGTCACCGAGGCCGAGGCCGGAAGGTCCGCGCCCTCGGGCGAGGTCAGGATGTAAATCGATCCCGAATGCTTCCATTGAGCGTATTGTGCCGAAGCATTACTCCAGGTAAGGAGAAGCACCGTAATTCCCCACCTCATGTTGCGGATGCGGGATGGGCTTGCTTTAAAAAATTTCATGGTTTGGCTAGGGATGGGATGGAGAGTGGCAGCATTCGGCACTTCCATTAAAACGCATCAACCCAGTCCTTGGTATCACCAATCATGAAAATCCTCTCAACTTCAGCACTGCCCAGATGCGGTGACCTTTTCAGGTTGCTCACTCGAACGCTTGAATACTCGCCGCGATCTCCTCCTCTTTGCCGGGTTCGGTGCGGATGAAAAGTTCTTGCAGGCCCTTGGCGGACTGCGTGACGGCCTTCAGTCCTCCCGGGACCGTCCGCTGAATCCGGATCGCACCCGTCCTGCTGCCGCTTCCGAGTGACTTGCCACCGTAGGAGTAACCGATGATAACCCCCACCACCCCGACCATCGCCTCGATCTTCCGAATCAGGACACGCCCCTCCTTAGAGGTACTTTGGTGACGTCCGCGTGAAGGCATGGGCTGGGGCGAGCCTCGCACCGCAACACCGACAACACAAGGAAGGGCTCTCAATGATCTTGCCCGGGATGACGCCTGATTCGGCGGCTTGCGTAAAGGAAGAGCCCGGGTTCAAAGGCCCGGCCAAGTGTCCGCGACCCGGTATCCTTCCGGCCACGGATCATCCGTGTCGAGCATGAGCTGGTGGGTTCCGGTAATCCACGCCCGACCCGTCACCGTCGGCATGATCGCCTTGGTCTCCCCGATGGAAACCAACGAATCAATTCCACAGACAAATTCGGACCCAATGATCGAGCGCGCCCGGTAGCTCTCCCCGACCTTCATCTGCCCCCGGGCATGCAGCACCGCCATTCGCGCCGAACACCCGGTGCCGGTCGGAGGGCGATCGATCTTACCGGGGCGGATACAGACCGCGTTCGCCCCCACCAACTCGCCGTTCTCCTCCGCCAGCGGACCTGCGAATTAGCAGAATGAGATATGGTTCCACTCGGTCAGGACCGGGTGCTGAAATCCCAGTTGCTCATTTGCCGCAGCGGTGATCTTCATCCCAATCGCGACAAGCTCGGCGGCTTCGTCCGGCACGATTTCAAATCCCAGCACTTGCGCATCGACGATGACGAAACTGTCTCCGCCGTATGCGGTATCGACGGTGAGAGTCCCTAGCCCCGCGACTTCCAGCGGTGCCGAGAGCTTGTCGGCAAAGGAGGGCACATTGGTGATCGTGATGCGCTCCGCCTTTCCATTACGACAAAACGCGCGCCTCCATCACCAACTCCGTTTCCGGTTCGGTCATGGGCACAATTCCGGTGTCGAGCACCACCGTCGCCACGCAGATCGAGTTCGACCCCGACATCGGCGGCAGATCGGCGGGCTCAAGAATAATCCAGCCAATCTGCGCCTCCGGGTTCTTGGGTGGCACCAGCAGGTTGACATGCCGGAAGACGCCCCCGCGTGGCTCGTGAAGCATGAATTGCCGCAGACCATCATCCTTCTCGAGGAAACAACGCTGCTCCCAGATTGTCTCACCGGGCGGCGGCGCCACTCCACCGACAATCGCGTCGCCCACTTCTCCTTCCGCGTGGCAACCCACGACATGTATCACTTTCGATGTTCTCATTTCTTCAATCTCTCCCTCGTTCGTATTTCAGTTCAGTGTCAGTGGACCCGGGCGAGACTAAAAGAGTTCGCAATCTCCATACCACCGAAAAATACGCAAACCCTTACCACGCACGCACCATCATTCCAGATCTCTCGCAGCCTTCAATCCCGCCATAACCATCCCCACAGTAGAAGGCCTGAAAATGTTTTAAACCGAAGCGACGCCGAGCGACCATGGCGTTTACGGTGGCTTCCCCTCCTCCTTTGGGAGAGCTGCCGCCAGTTCAAGCCGACAGATTTCTCACGGTGAGAATCGCCAAGTCGTTGACGACGAAGAACGGTGTGGGACAAAAATGAGCTTCTTTTCCGTGGGCATTTCCAGCAAGTCCCGTTCCCGTCCAGCTGCCCTACGAGAAAACGGTAGCCGAAAGTTGCCCTTTTGGTGGAGCGCCTTTTTCAGGTGAAGCAACACCTTAAATCAAGACGAACCAAGAAGGAATGCACGGCGAAGCAATGGGGTCGCTTCCCGCCCCCTCTCTCTGCGGCGAAGTGGCAGGAATCAAAAGGTCAACTTTCCACTTTCATCCCCAGAATTTTCGGGCCCACGGAGAAAAAGTGCAGCTGCCGGAAGGTGAGTGTCACCTCAGGACGACAAGCGGCCCTGCATCTTTGGTCAACCAGCAATTTTTCACGATGGCCAGCGCAGCGCGTGATTTAAGAGTGGCCTGGAAACGCTGGGGTTATGCCATGGTTACGTTGGGGATTTGGGAGCTACTTGCCGACGGTCTTTCCTGCCGCTGTTCCATCGGGGTCGCTGAATTGCGCCCCCGCGAGATCGTTATAGACTTCGAATTCGCTGATCGCAGCGCTACGACCGTTTTTCGACTGGAGGACGCGCAAGCGCACCCCCTTGGTTTTCCGGCTGACGATCGGTGCTATGAAATCTTTGCCAATCTCCCGCCCGTTGAAGCAACTGACCCATGTCTTGGTTTTAGGATCCGCATACTGAATCTCGTAGCGTAGAATCGACGACGAGGCCGCTTCCTTAATCCTAAATTCGTTGATCGTCTGCACGCTCGGAAAAACGAGTTGGACCCACTCCACATCGGACGAGCCCGGCTTCCAGGCCGTGGTCGGATCACCATCGGAGACCGCCCCCACCACCCTACCCGACGATGCCTTAACACTGGCTTTACGAGCGAGGTTTGTCGTACTTGCGGCCGCGCTCAGATCCTTGACCAGGCAGTCGATAAACTTTGTCTTCTTGTCGTTCTCCGGGTCCATCACCCGCATCAAAGCTTCGTCCTTGGAGAGATAAAATCGACATTTACTCCAGGTCGATTCGTTCCAGTCGGTGGTGTTGACGATCGCGCAGCGCGGCAGCCCGATCGGGCGCTTCGACTTGCCGTTAATAACGCAGTTCTCCATCACGATCCCAGAGTGTGCGTGACCGTCGGAGGCGTAACAACAAAGCAGGAAGCCGGGGCCATCGGTATCGTGGAACAAGCAATTGCGCATCGTCATATCGTCGCAGTTGCCCTCAAAATCAAAGGCCTCGCCGTCGCCACTGCCACCACCAATGCTCACGAATCCCCACTCGCAATCCTCAAACAGCCAGTCCTTGCAGCGGAAGAACATCGACCCTGCCACGCCATTGAAAGAGCGAAAATTATCGAGCCGTCCCACATCGTGCGTAACGCAGTTCCGCATCACGCCGGTATCGACGCCGCGAATCCCCTGCTGCCACTGGTATCCTTCCTCGAACAGGCAACTGTCCATAATCATGTTCTTAAAATTGTAAACGTAGGAGGCGTTCTTGTTGAAATTGTCCGGGCTATTGGTCCAGATCCCCGAGGCCAGACGACGGAACACGCAGTCTTTGATCATGATGTCTTCGAGCACGATGCGCTTGTCTCGCTCGAACGAGAAGAAGCAGATGCCGAGGCCGATCTTGCGCTTCGGGTAGTCCTCGTAGTTCTGATAGAGCAGGGAGTCGTGGAAGTAACACTCTTCGATCCAGATGTATTTCTTAGTCGGGCAGGCGTCAGAGTATTCGCCATAGATCCCGGTCATGCAGTGCTTGAACTCGATACCGACAATCTTGAACCCACCCTGATCGAAGAGGCGGATGCCAACGAGGTCTTGCTTATAATCCTGCCGGTCGATCAGCGGCTTTCCACCCTTGCCATACGCGTTGATGGTGATGGGATTCTCCGGCGTCCCCTCGCCTTTCGGAGCGAATTCCTCGTCCCAAGTGTCGCCCCGTTTTAACAGGATGGTGTCGCCCGGGCGGTATTCGATGGAGGCGCGCGCCAAGGTCTTCCACGGCCCGCTTGTGCCGGCCGACGTTTCCGAGTCGCCACTCCACTTATCATTGCCTTCTGACTGGCTGACGTAATAGGTCGTGCCTCCAACCACCGTTTCGGTCGGGTCGGCCTTGGCGGAACTCACGGCTGCCACGAACAATAAAGGCCGAAATATTTTCATCACAACGACTAGGAATTTTTTGTTCTTTTGGATCATTTGAGGACGTTGTCGAAAGGAGAGGAGAGAAATGAAGTTGCGGAGCAAGGAGCGGGAATTGCATCGATATTTGAGCAGGGAGATGATGAGACAAAAAATCAGGAGAAAAGTAACCGACCCGCATCCGCAGGGAGTTTCGGGACGACAATCTTAAGCCCGCGATGCTAGCCCTACATTCCATCATGCCAAGGATTAGTTTGGCTCCGCAACACGCGCAGATTGCGAACCTCTGCGGGCGGCGTCAGGAATCGCCGAGGTTCAGGACGCCTCCGTCACCGAGAGGAATTTCTTTGGACTCCAGATGGGGCTATCAGCGAATTTAGGATCAATCGGACAAGAATTCAGTGAAGGCCGTCTTGTTTTCGATCGGTGAAGTCTTCGGTCGCCCCAGCTCTGCCCGCGCGCCCTTGCGGACCATGATTTCCAACATCGCGGGCCCCTTCACGGCGCGAAGTTCGGCGACCTTTTGCGCGATGTCATCAGCACGTTCGACACGCCACGCTTCGGTGTAGCCGCACGACTTTGCGATCTCTGTGAACGAGACCCGCATACCAGCTGACGCCATCCCGCCCACAGAATCGTGCACGCCATTATTTAAAATAACGTGCTTGAAGTTCGCCACGCCGGCCGCGCCGACAATCGCGGTGCTGCCCATGTGCATCAGCATCGCGCCATCGCCGTCCAGGCAGAACACGTGTCGCTCGGGTTTGGCTAGAGCGATCCCCATCGCGATCTGCGAGGCATGCCCCATCCCACCAACCGTCAGGAACTCCCGCTGGTGGCCGTGGCCGCTGCGGGCCCGGTATTCGTAAAGTTCGCGGGAAATGTGCCCGGTGGTGGCAACGATCGCATCGCGTTCGCCCAGTTGCGCCGCGACCAATTCGATCGCTGTCTCACGGCTCATCTCAAAGTCCCCGGAGGGCTGATCTTTTGCCGTGTAGGACGCGAAAGTGCCCTTTCGGACCAGCAAAGCGACCGGCCGATTCTCAGCGACAGCGAGCGCCACCAACTCAGCGACATTCCGCCGGGCCGCATCGGACTCCGACTCAAGGACGCGCCAAGGAATGTCCATTGATTCGAGCAGATCGACAGTGACCTTACCCTGCTTGACGTGCTGAGGTTCGTCCTTCGTTCCGGGCTCGCCCCGCCACCCGATCAAGAGCAGTATGGGAATGCTGTAGACTTCGGGATCCGCTAAGGACAGGAGTGGATTGATCGTGTTTCCCTGGCCGGAATTTTGCAGGTAGACGAGTGGCACTTTGCCTGTGGCGAGATGGTAGCCACACGCCAGAGCAACCGCACCCCCCTCATTTGCCGCCACCACATGTTTGTCGCCGGCGTGGTCTGCGAGGTAGAAACAAACCGGCTTGAGCAATGAATCCGGCACGCCTGCATAGAAATCGACACCACTAGCCACCAGCCAGCCGAGAAAGTCTTCACATGGAATCATAGTCTTATTTACGACCTTTCGGGAATGAGGCTGATGATATCCTTGATGGGCATGCAGAGGTCCTCGGCTTCGGACGCCCGGCCGTTCCGAAGAATGCTCTCGGCAACCTGAACCATGGCCGGATAGGCGCTCCGCAGAAGTTGATTGGCGTAGATCACGATGCTAACACCGGCAGCTGCCAGTTCATCCTCGCTCGTTTGGGAATACGTCGACGGCACCACCACCAGCGGCACACGATCAGTGAACTTTGCGTAGGCCTTGCAAAAGGTGATGACCTCGTCGGAGGTTTTCTCCTTACTGTGAATCATGATGCCGTTCGCGCCGGCCGCGATGTAGGCTTCGGCACGGGCCAGGGCATCGTCCATACCGGCCTTAAGGATCAGGCTTTCGATGCGGGCGATAATCATGAAATCATCGGTCACTTGTGCTTGCTTCCCGGAGGAGATTTTGAGGGCGAAGTCCTCGAGGGTATCCTGAACCTGCCCGGCCCCGGTGCCGAACAGCGAGTTTCTCTTGAGCCCTTTCTTATCTTCGATGATCACGGCCGAAACGCCGAGGCGCTCCAGGGTGCGAACCATGAATACGAAATGCTCTGTCACGCCACCGGTATCGCCGTCAAAAATGATGGGCTTAGTCGTGGTCTCAAGAATATCACCGACGGCGTTCATACGCTCGACATACTCGATGTCCGGCTTGGCCTTAACGGCCGAGTCGGTGAGGCTGCTCAACCAGATCGCGTCGAACTCCCGAATTTGGTCATCGGATTTGACGGCCACGGTCTCGGCGATCAGTCCCGTCAGACCACTGTGCGCTTCGATCACACGAATCAACGGCTTGGCTTCTAACAGTCGTTTCAGCATCCCGCGGCGAACCTGCGGCGTAGTCCCGACTTCCCGAATCGCCAAGCTGAGCGACATGGATGTGATGCCGGGCATATGTTCCGGCTCGACAAGCTCTCCTCCCCATTCCTTGAGCGTATTGATGACACGTTGGCGGGTCTCTCGTAGCACCCCGGTGCTCCAGTCGTGGCGGTGGAAGACAAAGTCGGGCTTGATCTTCAGGAGGTTCGGCACGTGATCCAGCGTTTCCTGTGGCACAACTTCTCTCACGCCGACGATTCCCTCCATGACGATCTTGCGCTCCTCGTAGGGCATGTAGGGCAGGCGTTGGTAGCCGGCCACGGCCCTGTCGGTCAGCAGGCCAATGACGACCTCGCCTAGCTTACTCGCTTCCCGGATAATTTTCACGTGACTCGGAGTAATCAAGTCGGCGCTCATCGCGATATAGACTATTTTCATGGGATCTTTTTTGGATTTCATTGTGTCTTTACTGGGTGTCTATCGTTTGCGGACGGCGAGAAAAGTGGTCTGTCCGATCTTGGTGCGGAGCTCTTCGCGTTCTTCTATAAAGGCAGACATACTGCCGTCCTTGAGCATCGCGTTGACGCTGTCGAGGGCCTGCGGAAGCTCCTCCCCGGTGACGAGAGACCAGGTGGAATCTCCCGCCCGCCAAGCCGCGCTGAGCGGTCCTTTCGGATTGAGATACTGCTCGCCCTGCAGCACTTCATCGAAGGGCACTTTGACCTCAGGGTCGACAAATCCGGTCCGTTTGGAAATTTCTTCGAGGATCTCGACCGATGGAAAACGACGCAGCATCCGTTCGATGGCGGCAGGAATCAAAGCGGCCCACCAAAAGCCATCGCGATGCTGTGGATGATCGCTTGTGTTGATCACAACGATCCCGTTCGGCCGCAACACGCGGAAAGCTTCGCGGAAAAAACGTTCCACGTTCGGGAAGTCATCGGCACTCGCTCCTTCGCCCTCGCCGTGATCGAGATGGTGAAGAACCTGGTTACAGATGATGGCGTCGAAACTCTCATCGGCATGCGGCAATTCCGTAATGCTCCCCTGATCAATCTGCACGTTTGGATCGTCAGCAAATCGCTCTTTGGCAACCTGTTGCATGCCCTCGCTCAACTCCCGACCATGCAACGTCCCAAGATGACTTTGAAGCTCGGCCAGACAGGTGCCCGTCCCGCAACCCGCATCAAGAATTGCGAGCTCCTTCGGAGGCTTCGGCGTCGAGGCCAGAAAATCAAGAATGATTGGCAAACCGATTGGAACCCGGGTCTCGTCATAGTCGCCCGAGGTGCTGTTATAGTCCTCGTATTCGACTTGGTCCGATGGCACGGAAGTAAGGGTGGTGTCTCGTTCGGTGTTTTTCATATTCATATTCATTTCCAACAAAGTTGTTTTAATCGCCGTCAATAGTGACTCGATGTCACTCTCAAAAATCCTGCCGATGTTACCGATCCGGAAGCAGTCACCCTCGGTAAGCTTACCGGGATAAATCAGCATCCCTTTGGACGACAGCTGCTGATAGAAGTCCGTGAACTCAAAGCCCGGGTCTTCTGGAAAGAGAAAGGCCGTAATGATGTCGCTCTGCAATTCGGCAGGAACGTATTCGCGAAAGCCCATCCGCCGCATCCCGCGCAACAGCGCCGCATGATTCGCGGCATAGCGGGTGGCCCGGCCAGCAACGCCCCCTTCATCTTCCAGTTCGCGCAGGGCTTCGCGGAACGCAAGAATGGCGTGCGTCGGCGGGGTAAAACGAAATTGTCCGCCCGCTTCGAGCCCTTTCCATTGCGCCAGCAAATCCAAGCTGATCGTGCGCGCCCGTCCATCAATGGCGCGCAATTGCCCGTGATCGGCAATGACCAACGAAAAACCCGGCACTCCCTCGATGCACTTATTTGCGGACGAGATCAGAAAATCGATTCCAGCCTCGGCCACATTCAGCGAGATGCCGCCAAAGCTACTCATCGCATCGACGATAAATATCCGCCCCAATTCTTTGACCACGGAGCCGATCTCGTTCAGCGGATTGAGAATACCGGACGATGTTTCGCAATGCACCAAGGCGACGTGGGTGATCTCACCGTCATCGCTGAGGCGTCTACGCAACTCCTGCGGATCTGCCTGGGTATTCTCCGTGACTTCGATCACGGCCGTGTCGATCCCATGCCGAATGGCAATGTCGCGGATGCGCTTGCCGTAGGCCCCGTTGATCATGATCAGAAGTTTGCCGTCGGTTGGTATTACCGATGAGATTACCGATTCGATACCGAACGTTCCCGCGCCTTGCATCAGGATCGCTTCGTAGCCGTCCGCTTGGCTGACACCGGCCAGGGCCAACAAGAGTTCCCGAATTTCGCCCACGACGGTAACGAACTCGGCGTCCCTTGATCCCAAGTCGCGCAACATTGCCTCCTTAACGGCAGTGCTGGTTGTCAGAGGTCCGGGAGTGAAGAGGAGTTTGTCTGTTCGTGAGGTCATAAAATTAGGTCGAAAGGACCGCGAGCACGGACAGGTCGGCGCCGTGGCGAAAGTGCACTCTCAGCATTGCCAGCGCTGATTCCCCGTCCCAAGAGCACGGGCGAGTCGTTTGGTGCGGGCGATCTCCAATGAGAGGAAAACTGATCGAAATTTCCTTATTGAACCTGCCGTATTAGAATCACAGGGGGAAGGAGGCCAGAGAGAGAATCGGGGAAATTGAGCGCTACTAATGAAAGCACATGACCCGTGGATGGCCGCCGGAGCAAGGATATTCGAGTATTCCGAGCGGTTCTCTGTTAGATTCCAAGGGTTTTCCTGAGAAAAGCGGGCCGAAACCACCGCTCGAGCCCGGATCCCTTGGCAGAGAGCTCGCCATCTTGAGTCATCCAGCGAGAAAACACTTTCCGTCAAACCTCTGCTTCATTCTCGCGACCTAATTCTTCTCGTTGCGGGGCGCTTCGAGCCCCGCAAATAGGAGCGACTTCGGCGTGCTTCTCACCGTGCATCGATTCCGCCAAAACATCAACAGGCCAAATTATCGGGAGCTCGCTCAACTTTCCCATTCGAACCTCTTGAACAGAGCCACGCCTCAAACAATCGAGGCCTCACGAGAAAAGGGAGCTGACAGATTGGAGTTGAGCACCACTCTCGGCCAAATCCGCTCCGGAAGAACGTCATCGACGAGGCGATAATCCCTTTCGTTACGAGAAGCAATAGGGGTCTTATTGAAACAGTGATTGGAACATGCGTGGCATTTTTTTGTGGCAACTTAGTCCCCAATACCGTGCGCCAGCATAACATGGAATGTGGACATTCTTGTCCGCTGCGGAGCCATAGGAAAGCGGACAGGAATGTCCACCCTCCCTATTTCATCCAGAGATCAAATCTCCTCTCTTCAACTTCTCAGGACTACGCTCATTCTTCTGGTAGCTCAGCCCCTAACACGGACTACCGTAAGGCAGTAGGTGAGGACCGGAAGAGGAGGCGCGATGTCTGCGCGCAGGGCGCTTGTCGCCCCGCAGACAGCGTACCGCAGCGGTCGAATTGCCGGACGAAGGTGCTTGGGACTTTCGAAACACCGACAGGATTACTACGACCGCCACCGAAAGGAGCTTGAGAGAAGGAATTCAACGCCGTTGCAGGAACCTTTGCTATTACTGCGGGTTACTGAACGGGTTACTGAACGTCGCAGCGGCCGGAGACTGGGCCCACTAACGGGGATCTTCTGGAAACGGTTCTTCTCCCGATGCCAAACCACCGGTGGAGTGGAGTGCGACCAAGAACATCCTCCCTCAAATCGCAAAACGAGACTTCCTTTCACCCTCCTTGCGCTCGCTCTTCCGGCGATGAATACCGCAGTGTCCGGTTAGCGCAATACCTGGGGAGAGCAAGTGAACGTGCTTTCGAGCGCAAGGCTTGAAGAACTGGCCACGGAGGCACTGCTGGACACCAGTCAGCTCAAACTCCCGAGGAAGTTCAGCCACAAGTGAAAAATGGTGGACGGTGGCACCGTTAGTTAAGCATCAATTTTCGATTCCAGATGAAATCTCTGTCAATGCTTCCGCACATCGTCTCCGCGCTCTGCCTGACGGCCGGGATTTCCTTGGCCGACCAGAAAGCAGCGAAACTTACCGAAAGTGAATTTCACAAGAAGATCGAGCCACTTCTGCAGGACTATTGTTACGACTGCCACGGGGATGGCGCGGACAAGGGCGATATTACCCTAGATGAGTATGCGAGCACCTCTGCTCTCCTTAAGGATCGCAAAGTCTGGCTACGCATTTGGGAGAATCTCAGGACAGAGATGATGCCTCCGCCTAAGAAAAAGTTCCAGCCGACTCCCGACGAGAGGAAGGAATTGGTGTCATGGATCGAGAAGCGAATCTTCTCCCTGGATCCGGAAAACCCAGATCCCGGCCGGGTCACGATCCGGCGGATGAATCGGGAAGAGTATCAAAATACGATCGGAGATGTTGTTGGGGTGCGCTTCAACACGGATGAAAATTTCCCCCCGGATGATACCGGCTTCGGCTTTGACACCATCGGAGATGTCCTGACAATTTCGCCACTTCTAATGGAGAAGTATCTGAACGCGGCCGGAGAAATCGCGATGCTGGCGCTCCCTTTGGAGGCCGGAAAACCGAAGCCCATCGAGATTGATGCCGGGAACTTTCGCGATCGTGGAGGCAGCCAGACGGCTCGATTCATGGAAGCAGACATTGCGCAAACGGTTGGGGCCAAAAGCCGCATGGATGCAGGCGGACAGTATTCTCTTGAGATCTCCTATTCTCTTGAAAGCGAGCAGGGCCGCCCGAAGGGACAGACCGCGAAATGGCGGATCGTTGTCGACGGGAAAGAGCTGCGTGAAATCGAGATCGATTCCGATAAACCGAGTCGCGACACGTTTGTGATGAATCTCGAACTCACGAAAGGAGAGCACCAATTTGAGTTTTCGATTGTTCCGGGTGAAAAGGGAGAAGGCGATGGGACGGCAGGGGTGCGCATCAGCAAATTTCGACTGAATCGTCTCGGAACGGAAGGCCACTGGAATCTCTATCCGGAGAGTTATCAAAGGATTTTTGTCAATGGTCTGCCTCCTGCCGACAAGGATGAGCAAGCAGTCTACATGAGGGAGATCGTGGAGAGCTTCGCCTTGCGCACCTTTCGGCGTCCTCCTCGCGAAAAAATGGTCGACCAAATCACGGCATTGGCTCTTGAAAAATCCCGGGGAGAAGGAGCAAGTTTTGCCGACGGCGTCCGCTTGGCGGTCACCGCGACACTGACCTCACCAAGTTTCCTTTTCCGAAGTGAAGTCCAGGCCGAGCCCGATAATCCGGGCAAGGTTGTCCCGATCGACGAGTATGCCCTAGCCTCGCGGCTTTCCTACTTCCTTTGGAGTTCGGCCCCCGACAAAGCCTTGCTCGATCTAGCGAGCAAAGGAAAGCTTCGCGAGAACTTGCGGGGCCAAGTTGACCGCATGTTGGCTCAGGCAAAGGCGGACCGGATGGTCGAAAATTTTGTGGGTCAGTGGCTTCAGGCGCGCGACCTGTCAGGCCTGAGTATTGATGTGCGCCGCATTCTCCGGGAACGGAATTCGAAGAATGCCGCAAAGATCTTCAACAGCGGAACCCGCCGGGACATGAAGACCGAGACGGAGGAGTTCTTTCAGCATGTCCTTTTACAAAATCGCCCGATCCTGGAACTCTTGAATGCCAATTATTCCTTCCTCAATGAGAACCTTGCCAAGTTCTACGGAGTCCCGGGAGTGAAAGGGAACGAATTCCGTAAAGTGGAATTTGACAAGAACGTGCGGGGACGCGGCGGACTGCTGGGTCAGGGAACCTTCCTCATTGTCACTTCCCAGTCGACACGAACTTCCCCGGTGAAGCGCGGCCTCTTTGTTCTCGATAATATTCTGGGCACACCCGCCCCCCCTGCCCCGCCCAATGTCCCGGAACTGGAGGACACCGAGAAGAAGTTGGAAGAGGGTGCCACGATGCGGCAGCTCATGGAAGGGCATCGAGAGAAGGCCCTCTGCGCGTCATGCCATGAGCGCATGGACCCCATTGGCTTGGCTCTGGAAAACTTTAATGCCCTCGGCCAGTGGCGTGATGAAGCTGATGGAGAAGAAATCGATAGTGCCGGCAAACTGGTCACGGGTGAGAAATTCACGAATGTCATGGAACTCAAGACGATCCTCGCAACCTCTCGAAAACAGGATTTTTACCGCTGTCTGACCGAGAAGATGTTGACCTACGCGATTGGTCGCGGAGTGGAATACTACGATGCTCCGACCATCGAGGCCATGATCGCACAGCTTTTGAAAGAAGGTGGCGGGATGAAGGATCTCATCTACGCTGTCACCGAGAGCGTTCCTTTTCAAAAACGACGCGGAGACGGAAGCTCTTTCTGAGCCAGCTTCATATCGATCACTTATTTATTCTAGGAATCAGAAAATTGCCAACAAGCCAAACCAATGAACAAACCAACGATCAATCTTGGACGCCGTGCTTTTCTCCGAGGATTCGGAGCAAGCGTAGCCTTGCCCTCCTTTCGCTCCCTGGGAGCTGAAGTGAAAACAGCGGCTGCGGCCCAAGGAGTGACGGCTACCGGAGCGCCCCTGCGAATGGCCTACCTCTACGTGCCCAACGGAGTCATCATGGACAAGTGGCGTCCCGAAGGAAATGGCTCGAATTTTAGCTTCAATGAGTCCATGAAATCTTTGAACGGTTTGAAGAATGACCTGCAGATCGTTAAGGGGCTCGAGCAGGCCAACGGCTGGGCGGGATCAGATGGAGCAGGAGACCATGCACGAAGCGGAGCAACTTTCCTGACGGGAGCGCGTGCCCGAAAGACCGCGGGTTCAGACATCCACTTGGGTATTTCAGCCGACCAGATGGCGGCGAGTCATCTCGGCTCCGAGACACGTTTTCCCTCACTGGAATTGTCCTGTGATGCCGTCCGCAAGTCAGGGAATTGCGATTCGGGATACTCGTGCGCTTACCAATATAACCTTTCATGGCGCTCCGCCACCCAACCGATGACTCCCGAGTCAAATCCTCGCTTGGTCTTCGAACGTTTGTTCGGAGGCGGGTCCAGCAATGAGCGTCAGGAGGGCCTTGCCAAGCGTCGGGCCGAGAAGCGCTCGATTCTGGATATTGTCATGGACGATGCCCACGCGATGACTAATCAGCTTGGGAGAAACGACCGACAAAAACTCGATGAATACATCACGGGGGTTCGCGAGATTGAGAGGCGCATCGAGAAGGCCGAGAGCTTTGGCCCCCCTCCCGAGCCGGGTGTTGCCGCGCCGGAAGAGGGCGTGCCGCGCGACTATCAGGATCACATCCGCCTTCTTTTCGATATGCTTATCCTAGCATTCAAAACGGACCAAACCCGGATTTCTTCCTTCCTCTTGGCCCACGATGGCAGCAACCGGAGCTTCTCCGATCTCGGGGTCAATGAAGGCCATCACGGCCTTTCCCACCATCGCCAAGCACAGGATAAGATGGAAAAGATCGCGAAGATTGATGCTTTCTACATCAGGCAACTTGCCTATTTTCTGGAACAAATGAAGGCCACCGAAGATGTCGACGGGAACACTCTCCTTCACAACTCCATGATCGTCTGGGGCAGCGGACTTTCCGATGCCGATCGCCACACTCATGATGACCTTCCGATCATCGTGGCCGGCAATGCGGGCGGCAAGTTCCAGACCGGACGCCACCTCGACCTTCCGGAGAAGACTCCTCTGAACAACCTCTATATGCGGATGTTGAGGGAAGCGGGAGCACCCGTGGACCGGATCGGAGACTCGTCCGGGATACTCAAAACAATCTGAGGGGGCCGCAAATGGCCCTCGTCAGCCAAGTCCTATTGCAATTTCAGATCTTAGGAATTCCGGGGTCCAAAAAATTGCACGACAAAGGCGCTCCGGGAAACCGGAGCGCCTAGTTCATCGATCAGAATTGCCTCATATCCATCCCAAGGAAACCCCGGGAATAGTAAGCCCTTCCAGCCTTTCTCCGTCGCCGTCGCCGCGCCCTACTGGATCTCGCGGATACGGTAGAATTTGTTCGGTGTTCCAACCGAGAGAGTGTCGTTGAAAGACGTCGCCTCGCCCGCGCTCTCGACACTATCGGTGAGTTCTTCCCATACCCCAAGATCGTCTGAGGCATCGATCGCGTAGGTCCTGTTTGCTCGTGAGTTCCACGTAATCATGGTGTTACCAGTCACGGCGTCGTGATTAATCACCGTGATGATGAAGGGCACGGGTGGTGAAATGAGATCCGAGGGATTCGCGCCTGTCGCAAGTTCCATGATCTGTTCGGGAGACAGGGAATTGGCGAAGATCGCAAAATCGTCGATGCGACCGCCAAAGCTGTTGGCCAGGCTTGGCCCCTCTGCTCCGATAGTGATGATGCCGTCAAACGGATCAAGGGGATCGGCATCCCCTGCAGACGCGCTGAGAACTCCATCAATCCAGATTTGGCGTTCGCCGAAGGCATCGCGCTGGAAGACAAAGTGTTGCCAAGCATTAAGTTCTGATCCAGTCGTGGTCAGGCGCTCCGGCCCATCACAGCAACCTGATTGATCGAAGTAAATGGTCCCGTTTCCCCAAGGGGTGTGTGCCCATTTGCGTCAACTTAAGAGGTGAATCCAAGTGTCTTCAAGGGGTTGGTGGCCTCGGTGCGCGTCCATTTTGAGGTGGCGGATGTCGGGATGATAGTTCCACATTTCCTCCATTCTGCGACATT
>Ga0222650_1000927_pt1 | contig 18420 bp, 16 predicted proteins | sample AntAcemetagen367_FD_179820 | JGI IMG/M metagenome (GOLD analysis project Ga0222650, IMG submission 179820) | Saline water microbial communities from Ace Lake, Antarctica - #367 | ecosystem: Environmental > Aquatic > Non-marine Saline and Alkaline > Saline | place: Antarctica: Ace Lake...
GTAGGGTCCCCAAAGAAATCTGTTGCTATTAGGTCTAATCTATCATCAGCACGTGCCACAATATAATAATCATTATTTGAGGGAACAAGTGAAGGATAGCGAGTAGGTAAATACCCTACTTTACCGCTTATGGTTTTTTGAATTCCTATATTTTCGTACCGTCTAGCCATTAAATTATGTTGTATTTCCTAAATTTAAACTAGCATCTATATCAGTAAACCCATCTACGTTATTAAATCTTTGTGTATTATTATTTAAAAAAGTAGTTGACTTTTGTGCTTCTGATGCTAATAATATTGGAGTTTGATTTAGATTGTTAACAGTAAGCCCTGTTCTAGGTAAAACAGATAAAATTGGAATAAAGGTAACAGCCACCGTTATAATTTGGGGAGTTTCTAACATTTCTGAATCAGTATTTCCGGATGTTCCTTCTTTAAAGGCAATTTCCCAAGGGGTGTTATCGTTAACTGTTAGGTTTAGACTAGTTAAAATCCCGGGAGTTCTGTAAAATAAGTCTCCTATAGTTAGTTTAGTAATATTACCTCTCATAAATCCATCACTAGTATAGTCAGGGTATAAGGTAGATAATAAATAATTTAACTTATTATATAAAGGCTTCATTTCTTGTTTTGATTGGGCTGCTACTTGAAAGGTAAAGCTAACTTGTCTATCAAAACCTTGATATGTATAAAAATTTTCTCCTCTACCAGCATATCTTTTTCCTTGCCAGTCTGCTAAGTGGTTGTCTGAGTATCCAGTTAAGAATGCTCTGAAATGGGTAGATTTAGTAGAATTTGTAGCGTCATTTGATATTGTTTCAAAACCAAATTTAATAATATCTCTATTATTTCCCTCAAATGAATTTTTAGGTTCTATATAGGACATATTTACTAAATCCTGTCCAGGAACAAAAGGAGTATCAGGGTTTATTCTTTCATTTGGTAAACGAGCCCCAGGATTTCCTATCCCTATTCTAGTAGTTTTGTTTACATTAAGACCTTCATATCTTCTTCTTGAGACTGTATTAGGGTCAATAACATCATTTCTAAAATCCCTAATTAGTAAAGATCCAGGTTTTTGTTGTTTTCTTCCTAAAATTTTATTATACCCCATAGTTGAACTAAATAAAGTTATATCGGAAGTGGGGTTTTTGTTTGCTCTTATATAATCTGCAGTTTCTTGTTGGGCTGTTGTTTTTAAGAAATTAGTATCGGCACCTGTAATACCAATTTTGGCAATTTTAAGGCCATATATTTTACTTGCTCCTAGTAAAGTTTCATAGTCTATACTAACAATAGGTCTTGCTTGTACTTGTTTACTATATAAACCATCTTTGTAGTTTGAACCCACAAACATAGGGGCATTGCTAGTTATTATTGGATTTCCTTTAGAATCCTGTGCTCTTCTAATTATAGTCTGTCCTAGTCCATATAATGAACCTGGCCCTCCAGGATAGAAAAATAATTCTCCTTGATTTACAGTGTTTATACCCATTTGAGCAGCGTCACCCGCAAATGGGAGAAAATCACCTATTTCTTTTATTTTATAGTTTAATAATTGAAATAATCTGTTTTGTTGGGTTGGTTTAGAGGAAACAATATATTCATACTTCCTTTCAATAAAGGATAAATCGTCGAGGGTATCACCAGCATTAGGGTGATGAAAACCCGTTCCACCTTCAGCAATTTGAGTCATTAAATTACGACCATCGCTATATTGTCTAGTATTTACATCGCCTAATGATCTACCACTTTCAATAAGTGGATTTGAAAACATTAAACCCTTTTGTTTATCTAAGAAGGCTTTACCTTGTGGATAATTTAATAAAAACGCATCTATACGAGCAAAATCCTGCCTCGCGGCTAGTTCCTCATAGGAACCACCACGAAGGGGGTAATCTAGACTAAGTGCTTCAGTAGTTAAGGAATTAAGTTGATCGATAGTTGCAGGAGCTGCTACCTTTTGCCAAGGTTGTCCTGAATATCCACCACCTCTAATATCCTTGCTAAATTTATTATTTTTACTGTTGTACTTAAAGCTAGCAGGATCGTTATATAGATCTCGTAATGCCATTATTTAGGTAAGTTATCTATGTATTTTAAAGTTACAGCTGCATTAGTATCTAATTGAGAAGGAATCATCCCAGCAGGTAGTCCTTGTCCTGTTAAAGATTCGATGTAGTGCAAAGTTGATTCTCTTTGTTGCTCAAGAGTAGATGCAGGTGTACCTTGTTTACTTAAATTAGAGGTTAATTCTGTTCCTAGGATTGCCATATTAATTAATTTTGTTTATTATAAATATTTTAAACAGAATACCTTCGGGTATTAACTGCGAGTGGGGTTTGTATGTTGTTGGATACTCTGTTGCCATCTAAGTTAACGTTTATATTCGCTCTAGCTGTTCCCTTTTCGGCACCTATTGCAATTGCATTAGCTAATTTGTCATAATCTATTGCTACTGAGGTAGTTGCTGGGGGATTTCTGTTTAGAGTAGGATCATTATTAGGTGTTTTAGATTCTCCAAAAATTGAGTTTTTAGGAGCTAATATACCAGCATCATTTTTAGTACCTTGAAATAATCCTCCTTCTCTAGGAGAAAACATTACAGGGCCCCCATCAGGATCTATCATAGCATCCCCCACTTTTTGCAATCCACTAATAGTTCCAAAACCTGCTGCTAAAATTCCGGCGGCAGCAATAGCACCAGACGCCGCACCTATAACTGGGATTGAAGCAAGGGAGGCGTATGCTTTGTAGGCAGCATAGATTACTCCTAGTTTAGCTAAATATGCTAAACCTTTACCCACAATTAATAAAGAAGGAATTAGTTTTCCTATTGTACCCACTACGGCTTCAAAAGCTTCTTTAATATAATTTATAGTTCCACTAATTCCTGCTAAAGTGGGACCTAAAATTTCTACTAAAGGGTTAATTACATCCATTATAGGGCCTGCTAAACTAACAAAAATATCCTGCAATTTTTTAGATACTTCAGCAAATTTTTCTTGGGCTGATATGGAGGCTAGTTGTTGGGCATAAGTTTCGTCTCCTAAGGTTGCAATAGCATATGCTTCACCCCCTTGGGCTTTAAGCATTTCAAATTTTTCTCGTGCAGCTGCAGCATCTTTAGCACCTATAGCAGTTAAAGCATTTTGAGTTAAAAGCATTTCACCTAACTCATCACGGGACATTCCCATTGCAGATGCTACGGCTTCTTGTTCTATACGTGTAGATTTAGCAAAAGAAGCTTGTGTTATACCTTGCTTACCTAGTTCTTCTGAAACCCCCGCTAGATCATTAGTTAAAGCAAAAAACCTTGCCCTTTCTAAATTAAGTTGCCTTCCCGAAATTACTTCAGCTTCAAATTCGGCTGTTAATGAGGATTCTATATCAAGTAAACCATCTGCTATTTGTTCAACCTTAGAAATTTCTAGTCCTAATTTTTTAGCAGCAAATACAGCTGCAGATAATTTATCTGTTTGACCTGCAAATGTAGCTAATGTTCCTTTTGAGATTTTTGAAATACCTTCTAATAATTGCTTTTCATTTATAGCAAGACCATTTTGGGCATTTAATGCCTTAGCTTGTCCTAAAAATTCAGTAGTAATATCTTTAGTAGATTGACCTGTAGCTAAAGAAAGAGTACTTAATTGAGTAGCTGCTTCTACACTATAACCTGCCATTTTAGTTAACTCGGTTTGAGTAACTAATAAATCAGAATTAAGTTTAGCATTAGTTCCTAAAGCTTCCCCTATTTGAATTTGGGAATCTACTAGGTTTTGGGTATTAATAAATAAATTATTACTTTCACTAGCGGATTTAGCAAATTCTTCTGTAAGTTTTTGTCCTTCTTGATATGAAGTACCTAAACTTTTAGCTAACCTTCCACTAGTAGCATCTAAGAATTTTAAAGCTTTAACTAATTGATCTAAAAGGAAAAGTGGACCTAATGCCTTTGATATAATAGGACCGATAGCTTTTAATCCTGCTTGAAAAGGGGATAGGGATTTTATAGCGCTTAAGGCATTTGCTCTACCTTTAGCAGCGGCACCTTGGATAATGTCTCCATTTTTGTCAAGAAAAAATTTTTCTAATTTTAAGCTTTTTATTTTTTCTTGGTTTATCCCACCACCTTTTTTTACAATTTCTAAATTTTTAACCTGCTCTTTAGTTAATCCTTGAGTGATACCAAATGCTGTTTGATTAAATCTAGCTTGTTCTTTTGCTGAGGTAGAAGCTTCTTTAAAGGCTCCTGTAAATTTATTTAATCCTGGGATTGCATTAGTTATATCTTCTAATCCTGAAAATAATTTAACCCCTGAATTTTTGTTTATTATGATTTGTTCCTCACGGATTCCCTTAACAGAATTAAAAAATAATTTTTCTTGGGCAAGAGAATCTTTAGCTTCTTTTAAATCAGCACCTTTTAACCTTCCAGATTGAATTGCTATTTTTAAAGATTCAAATTCTAATTTTGCTCTTTTTTCTAAGGTTTTTAGTTCTTTTTCATTAATTTCTCCTTCAAAGGATCTAGTAGTAAGGATTTTTTGAGCAATACTTGATATACTTTTTAAAGAACTTTTTGACCTATTTAATTCAGTATTTTGTTTAGATAATTCTGCTACAGAATCCCTAAAGGCTTTAGATACATAACTTAAACTATCCCCAATACTATCTATTTCTCTCTTTAGGGAGACAAATAGTCTTTGAGCGTCTTTAAGATTCTGTAAAGGGATGAAATCCCCAATATCTCCGGCTTGCCTTTTTAATTCGGCAATTTGTTTATTTAGTTGATTTAATTCTTCTTGGGGTGTAGCCATTGTTTAACTATATAATATAAATATAAAAAGTGCCTACTTTTTAGCAGGCACTTGAGAATTATATACGTTAGCAGGATTTATATTAGGTCTTGCTATTTCTTTGGGATTATTTGATAATGTATTTGATTGCGCATTAGCTGCCTTGGTTTGTTTTTCGTAATGTTCCTCTAATTTTTTAAAGGTAAAATTTCGTAACCAAATAGGCATGTTGTATACAGTATTCCAATCATAACCACCTTGTCCGTGAAATACAATTTCATGTATTTGAGAAAATAGATTGGATCTATATTCCGCTGTCAGGCCAAAAAAAGTTAAGATTAATGGGGATATTGATGCCCTCCTCTGCACCTTCCCCGGTATATTTTAATTCAACATCTGGTGACACTTTCCTTATTTCTTCTCGTAGTGATCTAGAATCTCTAGCCAATAACATATTGTCTACAAATTCGCGGATAGATTTCTTTTCTCTATCACCCTCTACTGAAGTAATAATGTATTTTAGTCTGGTGGTGATTTCAGGGTTTGAATCAGGTCGTATTTTCTTCATACCTGTTATCTCCCTATCTATTGACTTTTCGTCACCGTGTGTTAAGAGTTTAAATGTAATTGGTAATTTTGAATGTGGTAAGATAAAATCAAATTCATTTACACCTTCCTCTTTTAGATCGTCAGCTTCTAACGTTTTGTCGTTAAGAGTGGTTAAATCTACCGTGAAATCAGCGATTCCTTGCGTATCTGAATTGTAGGCTCTAAATGTATAGTCTTTCCCGTAACCCAAAATACGTGATGCGATTAAAAGCGCATTTTTGTCTCCAACGATAATATCATTGAAGTCGATTTTTGATACAATTAGTGATTCAATTAGTTTATCTAATACAATACCTTTTGAAATGTAGTTTTGGTTTGTTAAGATATCTTCTTCTCGAGCAGTCATGTATTTCATTTCAATTTTACCGCTTGATAAAGGATTGTCTTTGGGGTAGATAAGGCCCTTTGAAGGCAAGTCCACCATTTCTGTGGGGAACTTCGATTTTGTAACGTTTTCTTCCATACTTTAAATAACTTATTTGTGGATATAAATATATAAAAGAGAAAAAGGTACTCAAAATTGAGTACCTGATTCAAGGGTATGGAGGGTTGGGGTATTAGAAATTTAATATACAGTAATCCATTGCTATAGTAACTGATAGATTGATAGCGGCTTCGTTAGCCCAATCGTAATCACCGAATGCTGCAGTTTTAACATAGGCACCTTTAATTACCCATTCTCCTACTACATCTCCTACAGGACCTAAAATATCTAATGTTAAGTCTTTTTTGTAGAAATCAGAGTAACCATCTCTACCTGTTACACTTTCGTGTGCCAGACGTGCCCATTCCATTACGGCTTGAGCTCCAGATGGAGTTACGGGGTCATATAAGTTAAGTGTCATGTCATTCCATCTTACTTTACCTTTTACTTTACGGTAAGTGTTTATGTGGTCTAAGATGATTTCACCTGCTTCGAATCCCGGTGCAGTAGCTGATTTAATTAGGTAAGCTGGGATTCCGTCGCAATACATTATAAACCTATTTTGTACTTTAGGTTCAAATGCGGTGAACATTATTTCGTTTGGATCTAATACTGCCATGTTATGATTTGTTTATTATAAATATTGTCTATTTTTCCTTTTTAGAATTCAACTCCCGTAGGTGTTACGTTAAAATCTAGGATTATAAATTCTGCTGTTCTGGTTGGTTGGATAAATATCTGCCCCACCATTTGGTTTCTATCAATTACGTCGGCAGTATTATTCGTTTCATCCATTACTACTCTATAGCTATATAGACCTTGTCTTTGTTGGATAGATTCTAAATAAGGATTAACTTGGTTTATAAATCTATTCCTTGTAGCAGCTGTGTTTTGTTCAAATAATAACCCTTCAGCAACTTGTCCAATTGTACTCTTAAGGTTAATTAATAATCTTCTAACATTAATTCTATCTAATGCAGTAGCTTTAGATTGTAATGTTTTCTGACCAAATATTACAGGACCTTGTCCTGGGAAGGATGCTATTGGGTTAACTTTACCTAAGTATAATTTATCTCTATCAGCAGGTGATAATTTTCTTTCGGCTTGTACAACTCCACCAACTCCACCTCTATTGAATCCGGCAGGTGCAAACCATTCTGCTCCTAGTCTGTCGTTAGTTGCATATACTCCTGGAATTACTGTTGAAGCGGGTACCCAAACTAACTTTCCAGTTTCGTTAGATAATACTTGAACCCATGGCCAGTATGTTGCAGCATAACTTGAATCTTGTGTTGTTGCTGATGTTATTGTTTGGCTTAACGTAGCACCAAAATCTCTGGTATCTACAACAGCGATTGCATCTCCTCTATTTGTTACTATAGAGATTGCGGAAGCAACAGCAGCAGAACCATTTTGTATTGTTATACCTGGGAGGATTAGGATGCTATAATCGTATTCGTCTTGGTTTTGTAGTAAAGATAATGAAGAAGTATAATTATCAGGAAGTAATCCTTGGATACTTAATGAGTTTATATCTTCAAACATTCCTAAAGTTCCATTTGAACCATTACTATATACAGACCCTGTAGCTTTGGTAAAGGCACCAGATAAGGAACCACTACCTGGTAAAGGTAAATGTCCTGCAAATAAAGGTTTAGCAACACCATCATTATCAAAATAATTATATGTTGGCTCTGTTACAGAAGCAACTCTTACATAACGGCTGTTATTTATAAAAGATCCTGTATTTTCGATATATGGGTTTCCTTCTGAATCTGTTGTGAATCTAGGAGCCTGATTACCTATTACTTGTTCTATATAATTTGGTGAATTTGGATCTAGTGATAAGCCAGACCAAGATTCTAATATTGTTTTACTGGCTGTGTTATCATCACCACGTCTAATTAATAAGTTAAATTGACCAGTACCTGAGTTGGAATTTGCGATTTCCCATCTTATATTATCAGGTGAACCATTTACTAATGAGCCACTTGCAGAAGCACTACCTTCATTGTTCATTAAATCACCTACAGATAGAGTACTTAGTATAATAGATCCTGTAGCTGGTGTGATAGTAGCTGTACCCGGAGTATAGTCTCCATTAGCGTTATTAACAACACGTGTTACTAATAAAGTTTGACCTCCTTGTTGGAAGTAATTATTAGCAGCAATTGAAGTTAAGTATTCTAATTTAACACTTCCACTTGAAAAAGAACCACCAAATTTATTTTTGTAATCACTATAAGAAGTAACTAAAGTAGGTATGTTAACAGGTCCTTTTACGGTAGGACCAACTACAGCAGCACCTGCTGTTATAGGACCTTGGGTGATTAACGATTGGTCGTTTTCACGTGTTAATACGCCTGGGGATAATAATGTTTCAGCCATTGTTTATTGTTGTTATTTTATCAATGATAAATATGTGAAGGGTTTTTAAGAATGCTACTAAGATAATGTTAATTCCCCTGTTTTTAAGTCGATTTGTGAATCTCCGTATTTTTCTTTAAGTTTGTCACCTAATTGTTTTTCTACTTGAATAAGTTTAGTGTATTGAATTTCTAAAACTTCTTCTTCTTGTTCTAGATTTAATCTCCTTAACGCTACTTGTCCAAGTTGGAATGTTATAGTGTTAATGCTTTGTTGAAAATCTGTTAATTCTTTTAACTCGTCTTCTGTAATTTTTGTTTGTTGGATTGCCATAACTTAATTTTTATATATATAAATATTTGGATAGGAATAAAAAAAGAAGGGAATGCGAAAGCATCCCCTTTTTTTATTTATATTAAGTAATTTTATTTACAACCACATTTGTGGGCATCTACTTTAGCGGATAATTCTTTAACGGCTTCTATAAGTAAGGCTGTTAATTTTTCATATTTAACTGCTTTATATCCATTTTCCCTTGTCTGGACAATTATAGGTAATACATCCTCAACTTCTTGAGCAATTACACCAATATCGTGTCCGTTATTTGGGTGGATTTCTTCGTTAGCAATCCAATCAAATTCTACACCTCTAATAGCTTTTACTTTATCTAAAGCACTTGTTATAAGTGTTATGTTTTCTTTTAAGCGCTCATCTGATGAAGCGAAGGCTACAACATCATTTGTTGCTAAGATAGCACCTACTGTTCCTGAAGCAGCTGTTCCAATACCCAATCCACTAAATAGTCCTGTTCCACTGGCACTAATAGCTCCTACAACAGTTATACTACCTGTTGTGATTAAAGAACCTGTAATCTGTTGGATATCAGTAGCAGCATCACCAAAAATGTTTGAACCAGAGGTAATTATTGTAGAGGCAGATTCAAATAAGGTGTAAACGAATGTACCTGTATCTGCAGTTATAAGGGTTGCTGTAATATTACCAAATGTTACATCACTGGTAGTTGCTACTGCTTGTCCAATAGATACAGTAGTTCCTATAACTGTAACACCTGTTCCAGCTAATGGGGCTACACCTGTTAATTGTGACCCATCTCCTTCATATGAACCACTAAAGTGTCCACTAGATGTAGCAGGTAAGGTTATTTCACCAATGATTTGTGGTCCGTCTATTCTCATTTGTATTTTTTTATGTGGTGGTTATTTATTGATAAATATTAAAAATTTTAATAAAACTATACTTTTACTACAATATGTCCATTAAAGGTTTCTGCAAAATTTACAGTTATTACATTTGTACTATTTGATATTATGCTTTCAGGAACCATTACTTTAGCTCCAGCACTTCCTGTTTCCCAAACTGTACAAACAGGGTAATTTTCATTTAAATTATGGGTTATTACGTATGAACCTGTGCTATCTAGTATATCTTCACGATAAGTATATGATGCACTTAAGAAGATAAGGTTGTTATCCATTTCTGAAATGGTTAACTTTCTTCCTAAGCCTGATCTTAATGTTAAATTTCCTGTTGGCATCCTTTATATATATTATAAATATTATTAAGTTATTCTAATTTGTATAGCATTTCCATTTCTATATAAACCCCCTAATGGAACTCCACCATTTGATGCTGCTACATCATTAGCAAAATTTAAACTTTCGGATACTGAGGTGAGTGTTATATATCCTGTATTGTTTAAAAATGAACCTGTAAAGGTATTAGCGTTAATAAAAGGACTAAATATACTACCTGTTATTGTAACATCTCCTGAAGTATTAAGGGCAGTACCTGCAAAATAACTATCAACGTAATCATCTACGTAATCTTGGAAAGATTCTATAGTTAAACTTCCCTGCATTTCTCCTGAACCTGTAAATGGAAAAGGGTTTACATTAATACCATCCCCATCTCCAAAGAAAGAACCACTAAATGATCCTGAAAATACTCCATCTCCTGTTAGTGAATATGAAGATGTAGTAGCATTATTTGCTTGGGAAGCTGTTGTAGAGAAGTTTGATATTGAAGCTGTACCGGCGGTATGAGAGGCTGTGATTGCTGTTAAAGAATGTGATGCTGTATCAGGAACGTTTAAAGCATGTGATGCGGTTATAGCAAAACTTGAAGTTCCTGTTAAATCTCCTGTAATTGAACCCGTTACTAATAGGGAACCAGTTATTTCATGAGTATCATCAAAAGAATTACCAAATTTAGTAGAACCTGAGCTGTAAATAACTGATGCTGTCTCATATATAGTTTCTAGGTGACCTATGGAGGCAGACAGCAGATAAGCGCTAGATGCTGTAAGTGCACCGGCTATGTTGAGTGAAGCTAGATTCGCGTCAGAACCGCTGACGATTAATTTTTTCCAATTTGGCATATACTATTTTATTACGGTTGGTAACATCATAAGGATGCCCACTTCCCTTTCGGGCCGATAATACTCTAATATAAATATATAAAGTTAGGTGAAATTTTTATTTCTTAATTAAGAAAGCAAGAACATTTTGTAGTTTTAATGTGAGGTTATAAACTTGCTCTAAAGTTTCCCCTTTAAATGTGGCACCTTTCATAGCATGAAGTAATATTATTACTTCTTCTTGGTTTAGTGCTAAATCTTTATCTTTATCATTAGAAGCTGCCTTTTTTGGGGCAGCTTCTTTTGACATTAGTTTATCTATTAATCCCATAACTATTTTTATATTATATTAAGAGTAAATATATATTTCTCCTGTTACACTGTCTATATGAACCGTACCTAAACCACCAGTTCCACCATAGGTTGGTGTTGTTGAGGGTGCAGAAGTAGTTTCTTGAATAACACCTACATAAGCATCCGGAACCATTACCGAAGCAGTATCGTTTAATCCTGTTTGTAATGCCCATCTATTTGCACTAGAATCATAAGCAAATGCTACACCTTTACCATCTGGGTGGTCATTAACTTGATTAATAATGATACCACCATCTATAGGTCCGTTTGAACCTGATGCTAGTATTATAAACTGATCAGCAACTTCTAATGAAGAGGCGCTTACTATGGCTCCCGCTACTATTAAGTCCCCACCAATCGTTGCATTACCTGTTACGGTTAAGCTATCTCCAATTGTTACTATGTCTGGTAGGCTAAGTACAACTTTGACATCATTACCTACTTTTGTTACTGCTGTTGTAATTTCTTGAGCAGTACCAATTATTTGTAAATCATCAGCAATTAAGTCTACATCTTGTGTTCCAGAATCACCATCTACTGTTAAAGTACCGGCTAATCCTGTTAATCCTGAACCATCTCCTTGGAATGAACCACTGAATGAACCCGAACCTGCTCTTGCTAATGTAGCAACTTGTGCAATTGAGGAACTTGTAGATGTTCTAGCATCACTTGCTAATAGAGCATAAGATGCTGTTGCGTCAGCACTTAATGTAGTGGCACGAGCAGCAACTGAAGAACTTGATGCTGTTCTAGCATCGGAGGCTAGTAAGGCATAGGATGCGGTTGCTGTAGCACTTAAGGTTGAGGCTTCGCCTGCAATTGAAGCACTGGTTGCTGTTCTAGCATCTGAGGCTATGTCTGCAAATGAGGCTGTGGCTGTAGCACTTAAGGTTGAAGCTTTGTCTGCTATGGATGCACTAGTGGCGTTAGTGGCATTTGAAGCAGAAACTCCCATTCCACCTACCATTGCAGCAGCAATACCTGCTGTTGTGGTAGCGAAATATAATTTTATATTATTATTATTTATTGATTCAACTCTTTCTGGAATCAGTTGGTCTCCTGCAGTACTATATACTTGTACTATTGGATAAGCTTCATCTAAATTATGGGCAAATGACCAAGTTGAAGCAGCTACCGTTTGATTTAATTTTTTAGTTGAACCCGTTCCAAATATATCACCGTATGCAAATTGACCGGCTCCATTTGTTATAAGGGCTTGGTTAGATAATCCATCTGCTGAAGGGAACAATACTCCTGCTGTTGTAGCTGAAGCTGAAACTGAGTTTACAGCGTTAGAGGCTGAATCTGCGTTTCTAGCAACTCCTGCTAATAGAGCAAAACTTGCTGTTGCGTCTGCACTTAATAATGTTGCTCTTGATGCTACAGAGGAACTATCGGCTGTTCTAGCATCTGAGGCTAGGTTGGCAAATGAAGCAGTAGCTAAGGGGCTTAGAGCATTTGCTCTTGTAGCAATGGAAGCTGTAACTTCTACCGTATTTGGTAAATTTAATGTTACTTTAACATCATTACCTACTTTTGTTATAGCTGTTTCAATTCTATTTGCGGTACCTAGAACTTGTAAATCATCTGCTATTAAATCTACATTCTGTGTTCCAGAATCACCATCTACTGTTAATACAGTAGCTAATCCTGTTAATCCTGAACCATCACCGCGGAATGAACCACTAACTGTTCCACCCGCAACATCTAAGCTACCGGAAATAACCATACTACCGGTTTGTAGTATGCTACCTGTAAATTGTTGTTTATCGGTTTGTTCATCACCGAATATGTTAGATCCTGATGTTATTATTGTAGAGGAAGATTCGAATAGTTGTAATACAAATGTACCTGTAGTTGCGCTAATTAAATCTAATCCTACTAATGATGTAGCTGTATTACCTAAGGCAACCACAGTGGTACCTAATGTTACCCCATCGTTGGCTAACTTAGCGTTTGTTACACCACCAGTAGCAATTTTAGCTGTAGTAATGCTACCATCGTGAACAGTGCCGGCTAAATCAGCAAAAGATGCAGTAGCATCTGCACTTAAGGTTGTTGCTCTTGATGCTACAGAGGCGCTATCTGCTGTTCTAGCATCACTTGCTAATAGAGCATAAGATGCTGTTGCGTCTGCAGATAAGGTAGTGGCACGAGCAGCAACTGAAGCGCTATCTGCGGCTCTAGAAGTTCCTGCTACATCAGCAAAGGATGCTGTGGCTGTAGTGCTTAAAGTTGTAGCTTCTCCTGCTATTGAAGCACTTGTAGCTGTCCTAGCATCAGAGGCTAGGTTGGCGAATGAGGCTGTAGTAGCTAAATCTGATGTCCTAGAGTGACCTGCTACGTCTGCGAATGAGGCTGTTGCCGTAGGGCTTAAAGTTGAAGCTAAAGAAGCTATGGAAGAGCTAGTGGCTGTTCGGGCATCGGAGGCCAGGCTAGCAAAACTTGCTGTTGCCGTAGCACTTAAAGTTGTAGCTTCTCCTGCTATTGAAGCACTTGTAGCTGTTCGTGCATCTGATGCTAGGTCGGCAAATGAAGCAGTAGCATCTGCACTTAATGTTGTGGCCCTAGCCGCAACTGAAGCGGAATCTGCTGTTCTAGCATCGCTAGCTAATAAGGCATACGATGCAGTAGCATCTGCACTTAAGGTTGTTGCTCTTGATGCTACAGAGGCGCTATCTGCTGTTCTAGCATCACTAGCTAATAAAGCATAGGATGCAGTTGCGTCTGCAGATAAGGTAGTTGCTCTGGCAGCAACTGAAGAAGATTGTACCAGTTGTGATGCTGATATATACCCACTATCGTTGTTTAATTGTGAGATATCCGAGCCGGATACTACAATTTTCTTCCAATTAGCCATTTATTTTTTAGTTTTTAGGGATGGTTATTTTATTGATAAATATTAAATTCCTAGGAAAAAATTCGAAGCACTATAATAAATTCCACCTTCTATTGGAGTAGATTCTCCTAAAAATGCTGAAAGTTCTAATATGCCTTGATTGTTTATTTTTACACTTGCACTTGCGTTTCTAATTAATAAGAGATCTTCATCTAGTGGTGAAGATACTTCTAATTTAGCGGAAGCAGATACAGTACCTATACCTACACGTTTACTATCTTTACCTATAAGCAGTATAGATTCGTTTGTTTCACCGTCGATAAATTGTATATCTTCAGTACTCCCTACTGTTTGTAGTCGTAACGAGCCTGTAACATCAAATCCATCTCCTGTAAAGTAGATAGAACCGGATGATGGAACTATTCTAACAAGCTTAGTCATTTATTGGTTTATTTTATGATTTGGGATTTTAAATCTTCAATTTCAGATTTAAGTTCCTTAATTCCTTCTATCAAAACCGATACTAATTTTTCGTATTTAACTGCTTTATACCCATTTTCCCTTGTTGTTACTACTTCAGGAAAGATTTTTTCAATATCTTGAGCTATAACTCCAATATCGTGTCCTTGGTGAACGTGAATTTCTTCGTTTGGAATCCAATCAAAATATACACCTTTCATTTGTTGTATTTTTTCGATAGCGTTTGGTATAAGTGTAATATTTTCTTTTAAACGTTCATCTGATGAAGCAAATGCTACAACATCATTTGTTGCTAAAATTGAACCTATAGTTCCGGATGGAGCTGTTCCAATACCTAATCCACTAAATTCACCTGTACCACTTGCACTAATATTTAATGAAGCTGTTATGCTACCTGTAATAACTAAAGATCCAGTAATTCTAGCAGATCCTGAATATGGGAAATCTGTAACACCTGTTAATAATGTTCCATCTCCTTCAAAGGATCCACTAAATGAACCAGAGCCTTCTCTTGCTAATGTAGATATTTGTGAAATTGAAGCACTTATAGAGGTTCTAGAATCACTTGCTAACAGGGCATATGAAGCTGTTGCATCCGCACTTAATAAGGTTGATATAGCAGCTACAGAGGCGCTATCTGATGTTCTTGAGTTTGAGGCTAGGTCTGCGTATGAGGATGTTGCATCTGCACTTAATGTTGTAGCCCGTGTAGCAACAGAAGAGCTATCTGAGGTTCCTGTTATATCTCCTAAAAATGAACCTGTGAATGATCCTGTATAAGAAGATCCTGTAATTGGTCCACTTATATTTATACTTCCTAAAAATGAGGTAGACCCTGTAATAGAAAAGTGGTTTGTTAAGGTGTTATAAAATAAATTGGTTGAAGCTGAAAGTTCAGGACCTATGCCTGTAGCTAAGAGTAATCTTCCATTTAGGTCATCTACTATTGTAACACCAGATGTGCCTGAGGTTCCGGATGAACCATCTGTACCTGATGTACCGGAGGTTCCGGATGTACCATTTGTACCTGAAGTTCCTGAAGAACCAGAAGTGCCTGAAGAACCAGAGGTGCCGGATGTACCGCTTGTTCCATCTGTACCAGAAGTACCGGAGGTACCGGAAGTGCCGGAAGTACCATCTGTTCCATTAGAACCTGAAGTTCCTGATGTACCATTTGTACCATTTGTTCCTGAAGTTCCGGAACTACCTGAAGAACCTGAAGTTCCGCTTATACCTGATGTGCCGGAAGTTCCTGAAGAACCATCTGTACCCGTAGTACCAGAGGTACCGCTTATACCTGATGTTCCGGATGTTGAATTTCGTTGAGTAAATGTTACTTCTCCACTCTCGGTATTATAAGCTAATAATTGAGGGGCGCTACCTGCTCCAGTTTCAGCTAAGCCTCCTATACCAAAACTTCCTGTAATTCCTACAGAACCTGTTACTAGTATATCAGTTAATTCTAATCCAGATAAGGAGTCTATTATTCTTTGGAGATGTTCGGCTTTTATTACGCTTCCGCTCGCTATACCCGATGTACTTATTGTAGCCATTTATATTGTGATTTCTGTTTACCAAGGATTGTTCCCTGATAAATATTACACAAGGCTACGAGTAATGCCCTCTATTACTTGTTCTGGGGATATTTTTTTGGTGCATTCAAATTGTCTTGGGGTGTCTTTATGGTTTGGACACCAATTCCAATCACCCGCATCTAATTTAGAGTTATTAAAACAAGAATTACACACATCTTTATTTATAATCCGCTGCATTTTTGTGGTGAATTCGGTCCAAGATGAACTAAACCCTGATATCATCACTACAGGCTTATGCAGAGCCCAAGACAACCAGGATAAGCCACTTGAGACTCCAATATACATTTCTGAATGGTTAATGATATTCATTATATCTTCTATAGGATGGTCTCCTGTTGCGTCAACTATCCCTTTAAATTTTATATTTTGTGGTAATTTATTTGTTTCCCATTCACTATCGTAGGGTTCTTTTGATATCATTACCATCTTGAAACCTAATACATTAGTAACGTAATTAATTATAGTTTGCCATCCAGCCTCGTTATGCCAATATTTGGCGGATGCTGAGGCGTGTGGGGAGAAGCATATATATTTTTCTTTCCAGGGACGTTTTTTAAGGGGAATGTTTATTGTTGGGATAATTTCTTTATATTCTAAACCTAATATATTAGTTGCAGCTTGTTGTAGTGTAATAGTTTTAGGGTCTGTGGGTTGTTTAAAATAATCAACTTTATCGTCATTATAATACCATCCCAATTCGTACATAGCATAAATGTTATATACTTTAACACCCGGTTCTACTAATTCAATTTCAGGGTTTACTCCTTCAAAAAATTTATTCCAAAATGTAGATACTATAACTTTGCAATTATGTTTTTTTTGAAATTCTAAAACATAAGGAAACCATGCTAGTGTATCACCTAATGCTTTTGAACCTAAAGCTATATATACACGTTTACCCTCAGCGTTATATTTGTGTGAATCTACTAAGTTACCCTTTTTATCTATTAAGTTAATTTTCCAATCTACAAAATATTTGTGGTATGTTTTAGACCAGTTGTCATTTTTTAAATCTGTTGAAAATTCTATTTTACCCTCTTTTATAAAGTCTACCTTGTGTGGTTCAGATGCGTTACGTAATGTAACGAAAGGACCATCCGCAAAATGGACATCGATTTTAGCCATGGATAGTTTTGGTTCTATATTAATTTGTTGTAGTCTTTCATATGAGAGTTTTGCCTGATTTTTCCATGAATATTCCTTACGAATCTCCTTAGAACGTGCTAGATGCCATTTTTTCCAAATATCCCAATTGTTGTATGAATCTCTTATTACATCAACTAAATTGCATAAATCAGGTATATAAAAATTACCGGGTATGTTGTGCTCAAATGTAAGACCTTCTCCATTTGTGGCTGGTTCTTCTCCTATTATTTTTACAGCTAGACCTTTACCTTTAGTATATTCAAGTTGGCCACTACAGTTAGTGTATATAGAAGGTGTACCACAAGCCAGTGCTTCTATTAATGGTAAGTTCCATCCTTCAGCCCGGGCACAAGATATTAAAACGTTTGAGCTTTGTAGTAATTCTATGTAGTCTTTTCTATCTAAAAACTTTAATATTTTAATTCTATCGTCCTCTAAACCATAGTGTTTTAAACGTTCCTCTGTTGAGGACATACCGTCCACAGAGTAGGGGTTTTCAACCGATATATGTAGTTCTACTTTAGGGTTATTGGGGAATGCTTTAAGGAACCCCTCAATACTTTCCTTAATTCCTTTTCTATAATCCCACCTACCAATAACAACAAATATAAATTTATCTTGTTTAGGTAATCTGGGGAGTGGTTTAAATATATTACCGTCTACACCTTCGGGTATAACAAATACCTTGTCTTCGGGATATCCTTGTTTTATTGATATTTCTTTCTGCCATTCAGTAGGTACCCATAATTCGTCGAATGTTTTTAATTGGGCAAAGTATTCATCTGAATATCTTGTGGATTCCCATACATTATATGCTATTTTATATCCAGAATATGAATCATAAAAATAGTGGTGGTTGTGCTCATTTAGAACAATATTAATATCAGGGGTAAATTCTTTTGAATTGTATATTGGATAGTCTTTTCTGCTACCATCTGCTTCCCATAGTGTTTGTTGGTGAAGCATTTTTTCCATTTGAGGGGTAAAGTAGGGTTCCTTGCTATGTGGTTCCTTACTAGGCCAATTCCAGGATTTGCCTATAGTAAAATTTCTTACTCTGACAGGTGTAAGTTTGTCTAAAGCAGTAAAAAAGGATTGTGCATGGTTAGCATATCCCGTTGTACCTATAAAGCTCGTTGAAGCAAGTATTTTCATAACATTTAATATAATAACCTTTATTTAGTTTTCCTACAAACTTCCAGTAACAATTCTTACCCAAGTGTTTCCATCATGATACACTAAAGCTGAGCCTGTTACCGCTAATGTACCTACTTCTATTCCACTTCCTGGTAATATATCCCATTGTTTAACTTTTAAAGTAGGGAATGTTAAAGAAGCAGTAGTATAGTAAATATCACCAGAGGCTGTATTGTACGCTAAGTAGGTATTTGGGTTTGGTGTTGGTAAAACACTCCCTGATTGAAGTTTAGT
>Ga0222650_1000929_pt1 | contig 18369 bp, 20 predicted proteins | sample AntAcemetagen367_FD_179820 | JGI IMG/M metagenome (GOLD analysis project Ga0222650, IMG submission 179820) | Saline water microbial communities from Ace Lake, Antarctica - #367 | ecosystem: Environmental > Aquatic > Non-marine Saline and Alkaline > Saline | place: Antarctica: Ace Lake...
GTAGTACTGAACGATGATGGCAGCAATGATTGCGACCGGGTCAACTTCCCAACATTGTCAGCCGCTGGCTACGTGAAAAAGAGTTTATCTTTGAAATGACTGTCCATTTGAGGTTGACACCTTCCGGACCAGGCAATGTACGAGGTGAAAAAATCCTTGCGCAACGACTTTTCGTTCTTCACACCTGAGCTGCAGCAGCGCTCCGACGAGCGTCGAGGACTGATCAATAAGCTGGCGCTGGCTGTCTCTGAGCGCCGGCTTGAGGTGCACTATCAGCCGGTCATTCCACTCAATGGTTCCGGGCGAGTGGCGTGTGAGGCGCTGGTGCGTTGGCAGGAAGAGGGGGAGTACATATCGCCTGGCCTATTTATTCCTCTGGCGGAGGAGACCGGGTTGATCACCGAGATAGATCGCTTTGTGATGCAACAGGCCACCTCCTTCATGGAGTCGTTGTATGCGTCTGGCATGCAGCCTCCGGGGCTGGCCGTGAATATCTCACCGCGCATATTCTTCGATCGAAATGGCGAGCTCTCGCGTTGGATTGATGATGTAAAAGCTTGCGCCCAGCGTACTGACCTGACCATCGAAATTACCGAGCGCCTGCTAACGCAGGACACCCCGCACGCCATGGTTGCGTTGCAGCAATTGCGCGCCGAAGGTGTGAAAATCGCAATCGATGATTTTGGTACCGGGTATTCTTCCCTCAGCTATCTGGCAAAGTTCCCCGTTGATGTACTCAAGGTCGATGCTTTTTTTGTCAGTAAAATTCCCGGTGACGCTCACGCCGTGACCCTCACGGAAACCATACTTGGCCTGGGTAGGGATTTGTCATTGCGGCTGGTTGCTGAGGGCGTGGAGACCGCAGAACAACTGCATTTTTTGCAGGAGCGTGGCTGCCACAGCGCGCAGGGTTACTGGTTTAGCAAACCGCAACCGGCAGCGGAATTCAGTAGTTGGTTGGCGGCTTACTACGACGCGCTTGATCGCAGCGGAAACTCTGCCGCTGCACCGGCCATCGCCCGCTTAGTGACACCAACGCAACACAAGTAAAATGCAGCCAGCCTATTTTGCCTGCTTATTTGCCTGGCTAATCTCCCTGCGCCTGCGAGTAGCCCGGCGCCCCGTCGAAGGTGTAAAGGTTTTCAGTCTTCACGGCATCGAGTCCGGCGGCGTCGAACCGCAGCAGTAGTTCGGCGATGGCCGGGGGCGTTGCGCAGCCATCAGTCGATGCCAGAAAGCGGCAGCGCCAATGGTCGGTGCACAGTGTCTGTTTGAATCCGTTCGGAAACACCTTTACGCCGCGGTTGGTTATCAGCGCCAGTCGCCAGTCGGGCGCCGCCTGCGCTTGTAGTTGCGCGCCCAGTGCCTCGGGATCACGCTTGGCCTCGTCCCAGTTCACAAACACATCCACGCCTACCAGAACCTTTTTCGCGATGACTCGCGGCGCCGGTGGCACAGCATTGGCCTGTGCCGTTACAGCCTCGGTGGCCGGGTAGTCCATCGCTGCAAGCTTCTGCGGTTGCTGGCCCAGTCGCTCAATGACGGCCTGTGAGAAGGCTCGCGTCCCCGCGGGTAGGGGCCCGCCGGCAGCGGCCATGTCGGCGGTCAGCACGCCGTCCTCGATGGTGCGCAGCCAGGCGTTGTGGATGAGTGTTGCAGATTCATTGCGGCCCAGATGGACCAGCATCATCACCGCCGAGAGCAGCAGGCCCGAAGGGTTGGCCTGATCGGTGCCCGCGATGTCAGGGGCCGATCCGTGCACCGCCTCGAACATGGCGCAGTCGCGCCCAATGTTGGAGGAGGGCGCAATACCGATAGAGCCGGCCACTTCGGCGGCGACGTCCGAGAGGATGTCGCCGTAGAGGTTGGGCGCCACCACCACGTCGAAGCGCTCGGGATTGACCGCCATCTTGGCAGTGCCGATGTCGATGATCATATGTTCGTTGGCGAGGTCAGGGTATTCGGCGGCAATCTCGTCGAAAACCCCGTGGAATAAACCATCGGTGAGTTTCATGATGTTGTCTTTGGTCATGCAGGTCACTTTTCGACGTCCGTGGCTGCGCGCGTACTCGAAGGCAAAGCGCGCGATTCGCTCGCAGCCAGGGCGGGTGATCAGCTTCAGGCACTGGTATACTTCGTCGCTCTGGCGGTGCTCGATGCCGGCATAGGTGTCCTCCTCGTTCTCGCGTACGATCACTACGTCCATGGCCGGATGGCTGGTGGGGACAAAGGGGTGATAGGCCACGCAGGGCCGGAGGTTAGCGTAAAGTCCCAGCGACTTGCGCAGGCTCACGTTGACGCTTTTGTAGCCACTGCCCTGGGGTGTGGTGATGGGGCCCTTTAGGATGACGCCGTGCTCGGCGATGGCTTCCATCACCTCCGGGCCGAAGCCTGACAGGGCACCGTTGCTATAGGCTTCCAGGCCAACAGTGACCGAGTGGAAGCTCAGGCCCGGATCGGCGCTGGCCAGCACGGCCAGCACAGCGTCCATGATCTCGGGGCCAATGCCATCGCCGGCGGCTACCGCGATGGTGCGTGGGGCAGGGGACGGCAAAGTAGAGAGAGTGCGTGCAATGGCTGTAGACATGGAACCTCCTATATGCGAAAAGTATTTCGTGTATTATAAGTCGTGAAATACTAGTCGTGTCAATAGGAGATGCGAAGATGAGTGAACAAACCCCAAGCTGGACCTTTCTGAGTAACCACACGCACGTGCTGGTGTGTCTTGCTGCAAACGGGGATCTGACTCTACGCGAGGTAGCGGCCCGCGTCGGGGTGACCGAGCGCGCAGTGCAGCGAATCGTGGCCGACCTGGAGCTTGCGGGTGTCCTGGAGCGCACTCGGGACGGGCGCCGCAACACTTACCGCATCGATATCACCGTGCCATTGCGACACCCGCTGGAAGCGCACTGCCGCATCGGCAACCTGCTTTCCATGGTAACTGCGGCGCCGGCGCAACGGGCCGTTGCCAAGCCAACCCGGACGAAGGTTCAACCGACTAGCAAGGCGGCTCGCAAAGTGCCGGCCAAGCGTTGAACATCGGCCTCCGATCTTCCTGATTACGAATCACTGCTGCTTGTTGTCATAGCATTACCCATTAGGTCGCAATGTTATTATTGTTTGTTTGAAACATTGCATAACGTCTCATCCCGAGCAGTGTCCGACCTCGAAACGTAATCGTCTTTACATGGTCAAGGACTCTGCCATAATACGTAATGAGTCCGTTATTTGAGACTTCATTGCTCAAAATTGTTGTTGGCGACGCTCCACGCCCAAAACCCTATTTCATCCCAGCAGGAGTTGTGTCATGACAGCGGTAAAGTCGCCCGCCGCCGGCCCTGCCGGAGCGCTGTCTGCTATGGCAGGCGATGTTGTCAGCCGGACGCTCCTGTTTAGTGCGCTCTGGTGGATATTGTTAAGCGGTGACAATGAATCCTGGGTACTCGGCGTTTTCGCAATACCCCTCGCTGTCTGGTGTAGTCTCCGTTTGTTTCCCGGTATAGAGCCTGCGCGCCCTGGTCTAGAGCCTTCGCGTGCTCCTGGCGCAGCAAATGAGGCAAGAATTCAGGCAATGGCGCTGCCGAGGTTTGCGTTGTTTTTCCTGTGGCAATCGCTCACCGGCGGCTGGGAAAGTGCCCGCTTTGCCCTTGGCCCCAAAGCGGCACTGAAGCCCGGGTTTCTGCGCTTCACTTTACAACTGCCAGAAGGCAAATCACGCTTGTATTTTTTGCAGTTGGTCAACCTGTTGCCTGGAACCGTGAGCGTTGCGCTGGAGGGTGACGAATTACTGATACATGCACTTGATCGGGAGGCGGACAACCACGGCATTGTTGCAAGTTGCGAGGCGCGAATCGGCGCTCTGCTTAATGTGCCCATTGTCTACTCGGCGGATGATCAGGTGAAACGCCAATGACCGCGTATCTCACCGTGATCATCGTGCTGTTGTTACTCACTTTACTGTGCGGGCTTTGGCCTATAGTCCGCGGTCCCACCGCCGCAGACCGCATGCTAGCGGCGCAATTGTTCGGAACACTGGGTGTTGCTATTTTGATGCTGCTGGCGACGCTGAAGCAGCAGGCAGCGGTCTATAACGCAGCGTTGGTACTGGCGCTGCTAGCGCCACTTGTATTGATTGCCTTTGTTAAATTGGCAGAGAGAGAGAAATGAATATTATCGATCTATTCTCTATGACGATGATAGCGGCGGGCGTCTTCTTCTTTTTCACAGGCACGCTAGGGATGGTGCGTTTCCCTGATATTTTCAGTCGTTTGCATGCGCTGACAAAGGCTGACAATCTGGGGTTGGGTCTCATTGCCATCGGCTTGCTGCCACAGATGGAGTCCTGGGTGGGTGCCGCGCAGCTGTTACTGATTTGGGTCATCGCAATTAAAGCGGGCGCCGTATCGAGTTATCTCATTGCTAATTATGCGCTGACCACTGCCAGCGAACCGGATCACAATGCGCCGGATCACAGTGCACCGAATCATAAAGAGCGAACTGCAGCGGAGCGCCTGAATCATGGCCCCTGAATTGACGCTTGATTTGATGCTGGCCATCGGCGCGCTAGTGCTCGCAGTGCTTTCTTTGAGCGCGGCGAGAATCTTTACCTGCGTTGTGCTGTTCATCAGCCTTGGGTTGCTGGTGACGATCATCTGGGCAAGGCTCAATGCCTGGGACGTGGCGATTGCCGAGGTCGCGATTGGGGCCGGCCTGACAGGTGCGATGTTGCTGTCTGCGGTAAGACAGTTGCAAGGTGGCGGGCGCAGAGGTTTTGAGGATGTTTCGTAATCTCGAACTGGTAGAGGCCGATTCCAATCGCAGCGGATTGTCAGTGGGCGCGCTCTGGTTCTGTGCGCTATTAATTGCAGTAACCTGCGGTGCGCTCATCGCCGCAATAGTGTTGTCACCCAAAGCACCCCCCGAGCTTGCCGCGCTTATTGCCAGCGCGCTGCCACGGAGTGGCGTCGAAAATCCTGTCACGGCAGTGCTTCTTAATTTTAGAAGCTACGACACACTGCTGGAGATCGCAGTGCTGCTGATCGTTGCAGTCGCGATGGTGCCGGGCAGAACACGGGTATCGGGGTCGAGAGCAGCCACTGTCAACACAGACCATAACAAGGACCCCATGCTCACAGACCTGGTGCGTTGGCTTGTCCCCATCGCCGTTCTGGTCTCTGGGTCTCTGCTGTGGAGCGGGGCGTATGCACCGGGTGGCGCTTTTCAGGCAGGCGCAGTGCTAGCCAGTGCCTGTATTGCCGTGGTACTGGCGCAGAATCATTCCCTGCAATGGCAATCGCATCGCGCGCGTGGCTCGCTGGTTATTGGTCTGATGGTATTCGTCGCGGTAGCGATTGCTTGTGTCGCTATCACGGGCACGTTGCTGCAATATCCAGGAGCACATGCCGCGTCCTATATTTTGTTTATAGAAATCGCTTTGACACTCTCTATTGCGGCTACCTTGCTCCTGCTGTTTACCTGTCTCTCGACGACTTCCGCAACAGTAGAGCGTTCAATGGATGGAGCAAAAACAGGCCACCCGGCATGACCCAGGAGCTGATCTATAGCGTCACCGGCATCGCGCTATTCGCCATTGGACTCTTTGGTCTGATCGTAGCCGGGCATATCGTGCGTAAACTGGTGGCCATTAATATGATGGGCATTGGTGTCTTCATGCTATTTTTAGCCACCGCGCTGCACGGGCCAGACACCGTTGATCCGATACCGCATGCTCTGGTGTTGACCGGTATCGTTGTCGCAGTGGCGGGAACGTGTCTCTGTCTCTGGCTAGCCATCAGTATCAGTAAACTGGATAACGAAAAGCGCAAGAACCCGCAGCAATGACCTTGCAGTTTATTGCTCCGTATTTGCTTCCCGCCATCGTCACAGTGCCGCTGCTGGCGGCTATCTGCAATTTCCTGATGGCATCACATCACCCTCGCCTTGCGTTGAACGCACTGTTTGGATTGGCGCAGGTACTGTTGGCAGGCCTTTTGCTGATCGCGCTCAGTTTACCGGACACGGTTGTGGAGATGCGGTATATCCTTGCGGGGTGGAGCGCGCCGCTGGGCATTGAACTGATCGCCGATGGCCTGGCGGCGATTCTTTTGATGACAACGGCTGTGCTGTATCTGGTGTTGAGTGTCTACAGTGCGCTCTATTTTACCGACAAGAACAAGGGCGCGCGTTTCTGGCCACTGTGGTGGCTGTTGGCGACAGGCTTGAATGGCGTTTTTCTGGCAGGCGATGCCTTCAATATCTATGTGACGCTTGAGATCATTGGTTTGGCCTCAGTGGCGCTCATAGCCCTGTCGGGTGACCGCGCAGCGTTGGTTGCCGCATTGCGCTATGCCCTGGTCGGGTTGCTGGGCTCACTCTGCTATCTGCTGGGTGTAGCGCTTTTGTATCGTGCCTATGGGACCTTGGATCTTGCGCAACTGGCGTCGCTGGCCGAGGCGAATCCCCTAACCTGGGCTGCGCTGTCACTCATCAGTGTTGGGCTCCTGCTCAAAACGGCCTTGCTACCGCTGCATTTCTGGTTGCCCCCGGCTCATGCCTCCGCACCTGTTCCGGTTAGCGCCGTGCTCTCCGGGTTGGTGGTCAAGGCATCATTTTATTTAATGGTGCGCTTCTGGCTGGATATTCTGCCGGTTGCGACTACGACACTGGCCCTGCAGTTATTGGGCGTGCTCGGAACGGCGGCGATTTTCTGGGGTTGTATTTCAGCGTATCGCGCACATCGCCTGAAAGTGATGGTGGCCTATTCAACAGTGGCACAGGTGGGCTATCTGTTTCTTCTTTTTCCGCTGTCGGCTACGAGTATTGATGCCTGGAAAGTGAGCGGCGGTGCACTGGCTGCAATAGTGTATTTTGTCGTCGCGCACGCACTGGCTAAATCCGCCATGTTTATCGCCGCCGGTAATATCATGTTCAGCTATCGCCATGATGACATTGACGGTCTACGTGGCATCGTGCGCGAACAGCCGCTGGATGTATTCACCTTCGCCATTGCCGGTGCCAGTCTGATCGGCCTGCCTCCCAGCGCTGGGTTTATTGCCAAATGGCTGCTGCTCGGTGGTGCCATCTCCAGCGGGCAGTGGTGGTGGGCGGCGGCAATACTGTTTGGCGGCTTGCTGGCGGCCGCTTATATCTTCAGATTTCTAAACGTAGTATTTGACCAGTCACAAGCGGCGGAGTTGTCTGCGCAGCGGCATGCTCGGCCCGTTCCCCTGACCATGGCGCTGTGCGGGCTGGCGCTAGCGGTGATGGCTATTTTGATGGGTTTTAATGCCGGTTGGATGCTGGAATTGCTCAGTGTCAGTGCAGCGGTGAGCGCGTGACGGATTACATTTTTAACCTCAATAACAACCTGCCATTGCTGATCGTTCTCAGCGCTCTGCTACCGGGTATTTTTATTTTCGCCATTAAGGAAGATCGTCGCCTGGCGAGACTCCTGGTGAATATTGGCGGCACGCTGCTGTGCCTTAGCCTGATCGTCATCATGCTGGTTGGCGTCGCCAGCGGCGATGTCTATGAAACGCGCTTGCCATTGCTGCCGGGTGTCGACCTGAAGTTGCATGCGGATGCGCTGTCTCTTCTGTTCGTCAGTTTGTCGGGTTTTCTCTGGTTACTGACTACGATTTATGCCGTTGGCTATCTCAAGGGTACAAAAGACCGGTCCCGGTTCTTCGGATTCTTTAACCTCTGTGTGGGCGCAACGATCGGAATTGCGCTGGCGGGGAACCTTATTACGTTTCTGATCTTCTATGAACTGCTGACCCTCACGACGTATCCACTGTTGGTGCACAAGGGCAACCAGGCCTCATTACGTGCGGGGCGCATTTATCTCACCTACACATTGGGGGGCGGCGCACTTCTGCTGGCAGGTGTTGTCTGGCTGATGGCGATTGCCGGCCCGGTGGATTTCACACCAACCGGTATTCTGTCCGGTCTGCCAACGCTGGACTCCATGCACCTGGTAATTATCTTCTGGATGCTAATCATAGGTCTTGGTGTGAAGGCCGCACTGGTGCCGCTGCATGGTTGGCTGCCGATTGCGATGGCCGCCCCAGCACCCGTAAGCGCTCTGCTGCACGCGGTTGCTGTTGTGAAGGCTGGTGCATTTGGCATCATTCGTGTGGTCTACGAAGTATATGGAATAGAGTTTGCCCGCGAGCTGGGTGTCACTATGGTGCTGGCCGTTCTCGCTGCGTTTACCATCGTGTATGGCTCGGTAAGAGCGCTGTTCCAGAACGATCTTAAAAGACGGTTGGCCTATTCTACGATCAGCCAAGTGTCCTACATTGCGCTGGGTACCGCGATAGCCGGGCCCATCGCCACCATTGGCGGCATGGTGCATCTGGTGCACCAGGGCCTCATGAAAATCACCATGTTTTTCTGCGCCGGCAACTTGGCTGAGACGCTGCACATCCATAAAATCAGCGAAATGGACGGGGTAGGGCGGCGTATGCCGGTCACTATGACGGCGTTTACGATTGCCGCACTGGGCATGATTGGCCTGCCCCCGATAGCGGGCTTTGTATCCAAGTGGTATCTCGGTATCGGGGCGATCGAAACAGGCGCCTATTGGGTGCTTGGCGTGCTGGCCGTGAGCAGCTTTTTGAACGCGGCGTATTTTCTGCCGGTGATCTACAGGGCCTGGTTTAAGGCACCGACACAGGTCTGGCCAGAATCCTCGGATACACTGCTGCGCGAGACGCATTGGATGCTGCTACTGCCACCGGCGATTACAGCAGCACTGGCCGTTTTAGTCGGTGTCTTCGCCAACGCCTCGTTCAGCCCTTTGAGCTGGGCAAAACTCATCGCAGCAGGTGAGTACGGGATGACAGTTTACGATGTGGCCCAGCAAGCCGATTTCACGGCGCCGTTTCTGTGGCTTGCGGTTATCACTCCGCTCGTTTTGGCGTGTACGCTGCTCATGAATCCTGTGCGCGCCAGATGTGCTGTCTTAACACCGTGGGCAGCAGTGCCGGCATTGGGCGTGGCGCTGCTATCAACACAGGGCGCGACTGTTCTGCCCTGGTTATTTCTGGGCAGCACGATGGCGCTGAACGACACCACTCAGGTGATTTTATTGCTGGCTGCAACACTGTGGATCGTCGCAGGACTCTATGGGCGTGACTATCTGCGCGACGACGCCAATCCAGTGCGCTATTGCTTCTTTTACCTGCTGAGCATGTGCGGCAGTTTTGGTTTGATACTGGCGCAGGACTTATTTGGCTTTATCACCTTCTACACACTTATGAGTCTGGCCGCTTACGGCTTGGTGGTGCACTCAGGCAGCGAAGCGGCGCGCCGGGCTGGCCGCTCCTATTTAGTGTGGGTTGTCATCGGCGAGGTTGTGTTGTTTGCGGCAATGGTCGGAATGAGCCTGAACGCCGAGGGCAGCATGTTGCAGGCCAGCTGGGTCAGTTGGCTGTTGTTGATCGGCTTTGGTATCAAGGCAGGATTATTGTCACTGCACTTCTGGCTGCCCTTGGCTCACCCCGTTGCGCCCGTGCCCGCTAGCGCGCTATTGAGTGGGTTGATGGTGAAGGCCGGTGTGCTCGGATGGTGGCGATTCCTGCCGCTAGGCGAGCAGGAGATGATACAGCCTGGCACCGTGCTGGTGACACTGGGTCTGGCAGGTGCTTTTTTTGCAGTGGTACTGGGCCTCATGCAAAAAAATGTAAAAGCACTACTGGCGTATTCCACAATTAGCCAGATGGGTATTCTTTCAGGCGGCGTCGGCGTGGCGTTAATGGCGCCCGAATTGTGGCCCGCACTGTTTCCCGCACTGATGCTGTATGTGGTGCATCACGGGCTCGCAAAAAGCGCGCTGTTTTTGAGCGTTGGCCTAGCGCCCGCACTGCAGAGGGCCAGACGCTGGCGCGGTCTCATCTGGCTGGTGTTCCTGCTGCCCGCTCTGGCGCTGGCCGGCGCACCCTTTACCAGCGGCGCAATCGCAAAATTCGCGCTCAAACAATCTGTTGCAGAATTTGGCTGGCTGATATTACTGCTGTCACTTTCAGCAATGGCAACAACCGTGTTGATGCTGCGGTTTGTCCAGCTACTGAAACTTAGCGCCGACGCCAAGCTCTCTGCGGCCGCCACTGGCAAACTAAGCTGGTCGGCTTATATTTTTCTCGTCGTGGCAGGATTGATCGCATTGCCCTTGCTGCCGCAAGCTGCGCCGTTCCTGCGCTATGCCTACTCAGCAGAGGCCCTGTGGAATGCTGCCTGGCCAATGGCTGCCGGCGCTGTGTTGTTTATGGTCGGCAAAGGACTGCTGCAACGGTATCCGGTGATTGAATCCGCAGCAATGCGGGTGGCATCCACTATGCCTACAGCCATCAACCTGAAGCCGTTGGTTGGAAAGTTAACGTGGCAAGCAGGCGGCGAACAGAAGTTCACCAAGTCGTTGCAGGATAGGGCGGTTGGATGGAGTCGCTCTTTGCAGGTAACAGCCGAGCCTTTGTTGAGAGTTAACCCTGGTGCGCTCTTTGTCTGTGTGTTGTTGGCGCTGGGAGTGGCTCTTCTTATTTAGGTTCTGCTGGTTTAGGTTCTGTGGATTTAGGTTTTGTGGATTTAGGCGAAACAGTAGAGCGTCTGCGCGGGGCGCCGCGTTTTGATCCTGCCCACCAATGATGGACACCCTGTTAAGCGAGTAAACTACGCTACAGAGGTGAACCATGACAGTAAAGACAAGAACGAAGAAGACCACCCGGCGCCAGCACTCTCCCGAACACCCGGAGGAGGCGCTGGCTTTGGCGGAGAAAGTGGGCATTCGCGAGGCGGCCCGGGCAGCTCGAGTTGCATGACTCGCAACTCTACAGCTGGCGGTCGAAGGCCAAGGCGAAGCGAGATCAAAGCGATCTTGAGCAAAGTCTCGCGGCAGAGAATGCGCGGCTGAAACGCCAACTAGCGGAGCAGGCAGAGGAGCTTTCCATCGTAAAAAAGGCGGCCACATACTTCGCCAGCAGCCTGCAGCGGCAGGGATTGCGGGCCAAGGCCGCGAAGAAGTTCAAGGCGACTACGAACTCGAAGCATAATCTGCCAGTGGCACCCAATTTGCTGCAACAGGACTTTACCGCCGCAGCACCAAACCAGAAATATGTGGGGGACATCACGTATCTATGGACTGAGGAGGGTTGGCTCTACCTGGCTGTTGTTATCGACCTGTATGCGAGGCTTGTGGTGGGGTGGGTCATGTCGGAGCGCATGACTGCGCAGCTGGCCTGTGACGCGTTACAGATGGCCCAGTGGCGTCGCCACAAGCCCGTTGGGGTCATCGTGCATTCCGACCCAGGGAGTCAGTATTGTTCCGGCGACTACCAGCGGTTAATCAAAGAGCACGACCTGCTGTGCAGTATGAGCGCCAAGGGAAACTGCTACGATAACGCCTGTGCTGAAAGTTTCTTCCATTCACTCAAGGTAGAGGCCATACACGAAGAACGATTCATGACCAGGGACGAGATGCGCCAAGCAGCATTCGAGTACATTGAAGTGGATTACAATCGAACCCGCCGACACAGTGCCAATGGCTTTATCAGCCCCGAAGCATTTGAGGCAAAACAAGTCGCTTAATGGCGTGTCCACTATTTACGGGCAGGATCAGATCTCCTGAAACAGGAAAATTGGGGTCTACAGTCCCATATCAAACCAGATGCTTTTCGGTTCTATTTTTTGTGCTTTTTATAACCAGAAAGCGTTCCCGCAGAAACGTCGTACATCCTATTTATGCAATCAGGAGCCATCATCCAGCGCATAATGAGGCATCGCTATCAGCATCAAATGGTGTACGATTAGGTGCTCTTATTACAGCGTTGGAGTAAAAATCATGAGAACCACCGTAAATATAGACGACCAGTTGATAGCCGAGGCCCAGCGGATTACGGGTGTCAGTGAGAAAGCTGCCTTGGTGCGCGAAGGTCTGAAGGCTCTTATCGAGCGTGAGAGCGCGCGTCGGCTGTCGAAGTTAGGTGCAACAGATCCGACACTGAAACCCGTCTCCCGCAGACGCACAGAACAGAGATGATCCTGGTAGATACATCGGTCTGGATTGACCATCTGCGTTCTGGCGATAAGAGGCTGGCGCGCCTGCTGGCGAGTACTCAAGTACTGATCCACCCCTACGTAGTTGGTGAATTGGCCTGTGGGAATTTGAGCAATCGAACGGAGGTGCTATCGCTGCTGGCGGATTTACCCAAAGCGGTGACCGCGACGGACGAGGAGGTTCTGTTCTTTATTGAGCAGCACCAATTGATGGGGCGGGGCGTAGGCTATTTAGACGCGCATTTGCTTTCTTCGACTTTTCTTGGCAGCCCGGCAAAAATCTGGACGCGGGATAAGCGGTTGGCGGCGCTTGCCGTCGAGCTCGATAAAGCCTATCAGTGGTGAGGTGTAGGCGTGTAATGAATACGCCACCAAGTGCATACTGGTACTTGACTGAGTGTTTCTCGGCACGGGCTGCTCACACCATGGTTATCACAGAACAACTAGAGTTGTGGCCGAGGACCTCAGTTTTGCAAGACAGTTTGAGCGGCTAAGCGATCACCGCTGGCCCTTGCGCCAATCATAAGGTGGGATCGCGTCGGGCTCAGACCAGAGGCCGAAACTTCCTGCTCGCGCAGTATCCTCGGCCAATTCATAACTTGTGCGATCCTCCGGCGGCTGTGACTCCGCATAGTAGCGATACCACCACGCCATGCCTGCATTTAACTGTGCGAGATTCACATCCACACCATTCAATATGACTTTGCCCAGCACACGGCCATAGCGGTCACGACGATCTGATAGAACCTGCACTTGTTTGCCTGCCAGAAGGGATGACAGGTGATCACGAGATACCGTGCCGAAGGGCTGCCCCCTTTCGGGTGCATCAATACCTGTGAGTCGAATCTTGTGCTGTGTGTTCGTCGAATCGAGCACGGTGATGGTATCGCCATCGGCCACGCGTACAACTTCACCAGTAATGTCTGCGTATCCTGGGAACGCCAAAAGAGCGGGCCACATTCCTACGGCCAGAAACAGTAATGGCTTCAGGTAGTGGCTCGGTGCCAATAGTTGTTTCATAGGTTTTTTGTTCTCATTAGTCGCGGCTAGCAGCCAGTGCCTTGGTCAGGCGTTGCCAAATTTTAGCAAAGAAGCTCTGCCGCGTCCCAACTCCGATGGTTTCAGAAGTTACAGTTTGCTGATAGCTTTTGACGCGTGGGGATATGCCGATGCAGAGTGGGTGTTGATTTGCAGAGTGTTTCGGATCGGTCTCCAGAAAATATTGTCAGCACCCCAGACGAAAAAAAAGGGCCACATTGTGGCCCCTCGATAAACCCCTAATTGTTGGCGCTTATCGTCGTCGATGGCTGTGTTTAGATTTACGCAGCGATCTTCGTCCTTACTGAACCTTTCATATCCGCGAAACGCTCACGCGCTTCCTCCAGTTTTGCTTCCAGAGCTTTACGATCTGTGAGCTTGGAGAGGTCGATATCTTCAAAAGCACTTTTGGCACTGGACTCCACTTTCTCCCCGCGCTTTACTAGCTCGGCGTACATAACAAGCATTGCCTTACGACGCGCTGCAAGCTCATCCTGCAATGTGCCAAACGTCTCTTGTGCTTGTTCGAACGCTTTGGCGTAGAAACCAAGCGTAGCCAGTACTGCGTTGTGGGCGACATCCTGTGCGCGGCCAGCGAACTTCTCGGTGGCTTTTTCAGCAGAGTCAATTTGCTTCTCTGCTTTGCGCGCTGTTCTGCGTACTTTGCGCTCTACCGCAACAGCTTTGTTCTCTATTGACCGCACGTTTGAACGTACGATGGACTTCGGCTTTTTCTTTGCAGCAGTTTTGCGCTGGGCAGGTGCCTTACGTGTTGTGGTTTTGCCTTTTGGGGCAGCTTTGGTCTTTGTTGCTTTCGTTTGTTCGGCCATGATCCAGCTCCTGTTTAAAAGGTTTGTAGATGGGGATTCCATCCATTGAGAGCAAGGCTACGGAGAAAAATTAGAATAAACATACTAATTGGCCGGGTACTTTTCCCACATCGGCGTCCTTATGTGGCTTCCCGGCATTATTGGCTCCGGTGAAATAGCCTGCTATATACGATTGCCATTGTCGTCTGAGTAACAGAAATGCGTCCCGGTTATAATCAATCCTTGCAACAAAATTAGCCTCCGACAAACCCGAGGCGATTCATTCATGAGTACCCCGGAAAGATAAGGCAAAATTAAAACCGAACTCCGAATTCCGAACTCCGAACCAGGGCCGAGCCGAGCTTCGAAAGTTTGTCGTCCTTTAGAAAGAATTCAAAAAGTTCACGGCAGGATAAGTGGATTGATTTTTTGCAAAGGGGGACACGGGGGGATACTGCTTGTACACATTATGAATTCGTCACCCACAGGATGTGCAGGTGGATATTTAGGTGCAGACGCAATACTCTCGAGGCTGCTGCAGTGATTGACGGAAACCTATAGTCTAAAGGGTCTTGTATTTAAGGGGGCTGGCATAGTTTGCCAGGCACACGCACACGCTGATGGAGCTTCCCACATGATTTTTCACCCTAAGAACGACACTTTCGAGCACCTCGACGAGCAGTCTCGTGAGATCATGCTAAAAACCGTGGCCTTTTTTGAGAATAAGGGCAAAAAAAGGCTCAAACACGACGATCACGAGCGTGTCTGGTATGCGGATTTTCTGGAGTTCGTGAAGCAGGAGCAAGTGTTTGCGACTCTGCTCACCCCTGCAGCTTACGGCGTAGGCAACAAGCGCTGGGACACCTTCAGGAATTGTGCTTTCAATGAGATTCTCGGTTTTTACGGATTGCAGTACTGGTATACCTGGCAGGTCACCATTCTCGGCCTGGGTCCGATCTGGATGGGAGACAATGAGGACGTTAAGGTGAAAACCGCCGGACTACTGGAACAGGGCGCTATTTTTGCCTTTGGTCTTAGCGAGCAGACTCACGGCGCCGACCTGTACTCCTCAGAGATGGCGATTACCCCACTGGCTGATGGCCAATACCGCGCAAATGGCCGCAAATACTATATCGGCAACGCGAACAAGGCCGCGCTGGTTTCAACCTTTGGCAAAAACGCGCAAACCGATGAATTTGTTTTTTTTGTGGCCCAGAGCGACCACAAAAATTATGAATGCGTAAAGAATGTCGTTAACTCTCAGAACTTTGTTGCAGAATATGCGCTTCACGAGTACCCGCTTAGCGATGCCGATATACTCAGCACCGGTCAGGCTGCCTGGGACTGCTCGCTCAATACCATCAACGTGGGCAAATACAATCTCGGCTGGGCATCCATTGGCATTTGCACCCATGCGTTTTACGAAGCCATTACGCATGCGAGCAATCGCACGCTATTCGATCATAGCGTCACCGATTTTACCCACATCCGCCAGTTTTTCGTAGACGCATGGACCCGGCTGGTGGCCATGAGGATGTTTGCGCTTAGAGCTTCTGATTACATGCGTATGGCTTCCCCTGAGGATCGGCGCTACTTGCTGTATAACCCCATGGTGAAAATGAAGGTGACAACCCAGGGTGAGGAGGTTATCAACCTGTTGTGGGACGTTATAGCGGCCAAGGGTTTCGAAAAGGACACATACTTTGAAATGGCCGCGCGGGATATCCGTGCACTGCCCAAGCTGGAGGGCACGGTGCATGTCAACATGGCCCTGATCATAAAATTCATGCCCAACTACTTTTTCAATCCGGCATCATTCCCTGACATTCCGAAAATGGACGAGCCGCGCAATGATGATTTTCTATTTGACCAGGGGGCGACCCGGGGGCTTGGCAAGATCCAGTTCCATGATATCGACCTGGCCTACAACAGCCTGGACTTACCAAATATTGAAGTCTTCAAGGAGCAGATAGGCGTTCTCAAGGAGTTGCTGGCCACGGCCGCGCCGAGCAAAGAGCAGGCAGACGATATCGACTTTCTGCTCAATCTTGGCGAACTGTTCACCCTGGTGGCTTATGGCCAGCTCCTCATTGAAAAAGCAAAAATCGATGCAATGGAAGATGATATCGTGGACCAGATGTTCGACTTCATGATCAGGGATTTTTCCAAGTTTGCCCTGCAGATGTATTCGAAAACCGAGGCTACTGACAAGCAGATGGCATTGTGCCTCAGCATGATCAGGAAGCCGGTGAAAGATCCCGAGCGCTTCAACCGGATATGGAAAAAGCATGTTGCCGTGCTGGATGGCGCGTACGATATGAACCCCTGATATCGCAGTAACCGGGGACAGACCACGGTTTCAGTAGAGTAGTTAATACTGATCGCATTTGATTTGGGGCCATTCTCGAGTAACAGACTGCAATTAATCTGCGGACTGGAGCTGCTTGCAGACTGCAGATTCTGGTAAGGATGTCACTATGCCTCGAAGAGACCATCGACAAGTTGTCGGGCCAAAATGGTTTGCTAACGGCCTCGTCTACTCCGGAAAAACGATCGCTAGTTTTAAGCGGCTAAGATTATCTGCTTTCACAAGTTCTAGTTCAGCCGCGCGAATACGCCCCGCATCAGATTGAACTGATTGAACTTTCGGCATCAACTGCAGGCCGATTTTTAGCAAATATTTAGCCGAGCAAGAGTCTAAATAATGGTCCACGTTTTGAGATCAGATTTACGTCTGATATGTTTATCACCTTTAATTTAATTTGGGGCAAGGTACTGGCTTCATCAAGTCTGGTTGTGCTTGAGTCCCAATATACATGCCAATAATATTAACAGGCGTGTTGCCAACAGATTCACCAGCATGACACCAATTGAGCGCTTCAATAAAGCCTGAACCGGCTTTAAAGGACTTCTTGCCCTTACTGCCGTAGTCCACTTCAAGCTCGCCAGACAGAATAAATGCATACAACGGGACTTTGTGTGAATGAATGTCGGTTGTCTGTCCTGGCTCAATGACGATAGTTTCTGTTATGAGCAATTGATTGCCAATAGGCAACTGATAGTCTTGACCGAGAATCGTAGTCTTACCAGCAGCAAAAAAATTAATCGGCGCAGCGCTGACGCCTTCATAAGAGGTTGGTGCGCTTTGTTGAGCTAGGCAAGCACTGCTGATTAAACTCATCAAAATTAAGCAGTAAATTCTCAAATCATTCTCCTAAGCAATTTATGAACAGTAACTTCAGCGCTTCTGTACTAATAAAGCAATGGCCACCAGCCCCCTGTGTCAGGCTAGTTGTCGCCTCTAATTTTCAGTTAGAGGAAGTAAAAAATGAGAGCTAAATTCACTCAATCGTTCAAAATACAAGCAGTAGAGAAGGCGCTAAGTCGCAGTAATACAACCAGTCTAAAAGAAGTCGCAGATTCCTTGGGTGTTGGTCACTCCACTCTGAACAATTGGATCGTCAAATCCAGGAATCAAGCGTTCGAATCCATTTCAAATGAAGGTGCAGTAAGCGTGGACGGTATGGGAAGAGAAAAAAGACCTCAAGATTGGAGTCCCGAAGAGAAGCTGGGCATGGTCATCCGCTGTGGAGCTCTCAGTGAAGAAGGCGCGAATAAGCTGTGCCGTAAACAAGGCTTATATACTCATCACATTCAGGAATGGAAAGAAGAATTCGTTAAAGCTGTATCGCCGAGTGTCCCAGCAAAAAATTCTTCCGAAGCCAAAGGTCTCAGGCATCAAAACAAGGCTTTGAAGAAAGAGTTAAACCGCAAAGATAAAGCCTTAGCCGAAACAGCGGCCTTGCTCGTGCTCCAAAAAAAAGTGAACGATATCTGGGGAAGCGACGAGGACAACTCACAATGAGCCAAGAGCGGGAACAGATCGAGTTATTGTCAAAAGTGGTGTTTCGCACCTGAGTTAGGCGGCGACCTGGTCAACTGCTTTTATCTCGATTCCATCTTTGAATTTCACTCCAGTAATTACCTGCGCAAGGTAGTTGAAGCCGCGTAAGCGGCGCCAGTTATCCTGCGCACACATACCCAGCTTAAACATCATGTGCAGCATGCCGTCACGAGACAAGCAGCCTTTTGAGCGTTTGGTGCGATGACGGATCGTACCGAAGGTCGATTCAATCGGATTGCTCGTCCTGATGCTCTGCCAGTGTTTCGCCGGGAAGCTGAAGAAAGACATCAGCTCCTCACGGTCTTTTTGTAAACACACTGTTGCCTTGGGGTACTTGGCTTCATAGGTTGCAATGAACAGATCAAATGCCTGCTCTGCGTCCGCCTTTTTTCACCCTGCCAGATATTGTGCAGAGCTTGCTTGGCTTTCGGCTGGGATAACTTGGGCATGTTCATACCGCGGGATTTGAGGTTCAACAGCACCTCTCGCCCGCTCTGCGTGGACTCTCTCACGCCGTCCTCAATCGCCAGAAAGTGCTTCTCGCCGCGTTCGTTTACGCCAATGATG
>Ga0222650_1000931_pt1 | contig 18287 bp, 22 predicted proteins | sample AntAcemetagen367_FD_179820 | JGI IMG/M metagenome (GOLD analysis project Ga0222650, IMG submission 179820) | Saline water microbial communities from Ace Lake, Antarctica - #367 | ecosystem: Environmental > Aquatic > Non-marine Saline and Alkaline > Saline | place: Antarctica: Ace Lake...
GAGACAAATATACAGTGTCTAAATTGATTATAGATTTACAAAAGCTATTAAGAAAATAAAGCAATAGATAAAACCTATGCCTAGAGGAAGAAGACCAGCCCCGCAAGAGGTTAAGAAGCAGCGAGGAACGGCGCGAAAAGACCGCGCACCTGAGCACCCCGTAATAGTTGACAACGCAAAGCCAGTAACCGCAACGCCCACCTTTTTAAAGGTTAAGGGTAAAATGATGTACGAGCGTGCCGTAGGGCACCTGCATACTATGGGCCTGCTCAGTTCTGTAGACGATACCAGCCTAGAGCTGCTGGCTATGGCTTATCAGGAGTGGTATAACGCAGAGCTTATGCTACAAAAAGACGGCAGAATATATGAGACAGTCAGCTCTAATGGCGCGAAGCTTTTAAAGCCGCACCCAGCCGCCGCACAAAGCGCGGATGCGTGGCGGCGTATTAGAATGATGTTAATAGAGTTCGGGCTTACTCCCGCTTCGCGTTCTAGAATGGAGCGCCCAGAGGGACGCATACTAGACATAGACGATATAATAGACGCGTAATGTACGACAAGCAAAAAGCGGAAAGGGTAATAAAATTTATAGAACGACTTACCGGCCATACTAAAGGAGAGCTAGCGGGTAAACCTTTTATACTAGAGGAGTTCCAGAAAAAGGTTATCCGTGATGTGTTCGGAAACATTAACGAAGATGGCAACAGAATTATAAGAGAGGCCTTTTTATTCTGGCCCCGTAAGAATGGTAAAACGAATTTTCTAGCAGCTCTAGGACTTTACTTACTTGTAAGTGATAACGAACCAGGGGCGGAGATTATTGTCTGCGCTGCTGATCGTGGCCAGGCGGGAATGATTCACGAGATTCAAAAGCAAATGGTACTCCAGAGCCCTATACTTATGGAGCAGCTTAAGGTATACCGCAACAGTATAGTAAAAAAAGACGGTAGCTTTATACAAGCGCGGAGCGCTGACGCGGATACAGCCCACGGGTATAACGCTCACGCGGTACTCTTTGACGAGTTACACAGCCAGCCAAACAGAGACCTGTACGACGTTATGAAGACTTCGAGCGGAGCGAGAAGACAGCCGCTTTTTTTTAGTATCTCTACAGCGGGTTTTAATAAAGAAAGTATTTGTTATGAGGTTTACGACTACGCTAAAAAGGTTCAGGAGGGTATAATAGAAGACAAAACATTTTACCCTAATATTTTCGAAGCTGATCCTGAAGACGATATACAAGATCCGGCAACCTGGCGCAAGGCTAACCCCGGCTACGGCGTAACGATTAAGGCAGACTATATAGAAGCTCAGGCGGCAAAAGCTAAGACGCTGGTTACTTATGAGAACACTTTTAGAAGGCTACACCTTAACCAGTGGACTACTAGCGAGGTTCGCTGGGTATCCGATGAGGACTTTATGAGCTGCGCGGAGCAGTACGGCCCTAATGATTTAGAAGGCCGCGACTGTTACGCGGGGCTAGATCTTGCGAGCACAGAGGATTTATGCGCCTATGTATTGATTTTCCCACCTGTAAACGAAGACGAACCTTTTAAAACGTTAGTGCATAGCTGGGTAACAGAGGCAGCGGTAAGTAAAAGACAGGGTAAGACGGGTGCGGATTACAATAAGTTTATCGCTAAAGGCGAGCTAGACGTAACGCCTGGAAACGTAACGGACTACAGATATATAAGTAAAGTTATTCTAGAGACTGCAGAGAAGTATAATATAAAAGCTATAGCCTTTGATAGGTGGAATAGTAGCAGCCTTATAGCTGATCTAGCAGACGAGGGGCTCCCGGTGGAACCTTACGGCCAGGGGTTCGCAAGTATGAGCCCTGCTATAAAGCAGCTAGAGATATTTATAAAAGGCAAGCAAATAGCGCACACAGGTAGTAACCTACTACGGTGGAATGTAAGCAACGTGCAGGCAAAGAGCGATCCAGCAGGAAACTTAAAGTTTGATAAAAGCAAAAGCTCCGATAAAATAGATGTCGCGCAAGCCTGGGCTATGGCGGTGGGCATATGGTTAGCGAAGCATAGAACAGATAACGACGGCGGCAGTATATATGACGAGCGCGACCTTATTATATTGTAAAATGGAAATAGAAGAGGCCAGAGCTATAGGCCTAAAGCTTTTCGACGCAGGCCTTACACCTTGGCTAAGCCAAGTGCCAGCGGGGTATAGCGTTTGTTTTGTTATAGAGGGCGTTAGATATGAACTAAAATAAATGAAAATAAATAGTATTTTATTTGCATAGTTAAAATTAAGCCGTATATTTACATCAGTAATAACAACAAACGCAACTAAATACTACCACGATGCAAATTCTACTAAACACTAAAACAATAATCACAGCGGACGGAGTCCAGCACTACCAACCAGTGCTTTATAACTTCTATCAAGCTGGAAAGTATCAACAGTGGTGCTGTATGTATAAAAGCCCCTTTACCCTTGATACTCAAGTGAGATTCTACAAGAGCGAACAAGGAGCACAAAAAGCCCAGCAAAGAATGATTAAGCAAGGCGGAACAACTTGTCTCGATGCTATCAGAAAAGTTTACATTAACGAGTACTGATATGCAAGACTGGCAAAAGCAGATTTAATATAAGGAAAGCTTTATGAAACTAAAGAGAGTTATACAATATGCCGGCGCTGAGATTATAGAAACCCAGCCCGGCCTATTTACCGCCTTACCGAATACGCCTAGCTTTTATAAGAGCAGGCAATTTAAGAACCTAGCAAAAGCTAAATTTTACTTAAAACAATGGAACAGAAACTAACAGAAGACCAGAGAGACGCACGCAGCTTGCTTATAGTAGCCGCTAGCGCCCTATTATTTTTCCCGGCTATGAGTTTATTATTTAAGGCCGTAAGCTTGTTACAGTACATTCTACTAGGCTATGTCCAGTAAGGTAGAGTACTACTGCCAGAGCTGCGGAACGTATACCGAGGAACTTAGTAACGTAACAACGTTAGAAATTTGTAAAGGATGCTTTACAGAAGACAATTTAAACGAAGACGTAATATTATTTATATGAGAATTATTTTAATAGAGCATAAGAGCTCTAAAACTATAGAAGGGTTTAGAACACTTACCAAGGCTTGCAAGGCCTTAGAGCTCAACTATAGCACCTTAACGAAGGTTATAAACGCTAGATGCAACTACTACGAGAACGACAGATATAAAATTACGCGCCTGCCTATACAATAAAAAACAAAGCAAAGCAAGGAATAACAAATCTTTTTTTGTATATTTGTTTAAAGTATATACTTCTTAACTTTGGCAGATAAAAATAACCGCGGCTTTTTTAGCCGCCTATTTCGAAATTCCCCGGAGAACCCTAGCACGAGTTTAAGCAACCCGTCTGCGTGGCTTACGGGGCTTTTCAATACTAGCGCCACCGGTGTACAAGTAAGCGAAGACAACGCGCTTACCTTTAGCGCTGTTTACGCAGCTACTCGAATTATAAGCGAGACTATCGCTAGTATTCCGTTAAACGTCTATAAGTACGACGGCGAAACCAGGGTAATAGCTAGAGACCATCCTATACAAATATTACTAGCAGAGGCACCTAACCCAGTTAGCTCTACCTTTACTTTTCGTGAAGCTATGGCGGCTAACCTGGTACTACACGGTAACGCCTATGCTAAGATATTTTTTAACGCTGCTGGCCGTCCTGTTAGCTTAGTGCCTCTAGATCCTCTTAAGGTGCAGGTTAAAATAGTAGAAGGCGAAAAGGTCTATATCTTTAATGATAAAGAAACCTTGCTAGATTACGAGATGCTCCACGTAGTAGGCTTAAGCTTTAACGGGTTGACCGGGAAGAGCCCTTTAAGCGTAGCACGTGAAGCGATAGCAATAGGGCTAAGCGCTCAGGAGTACGGCGCACGCTTTTACTCTAACGGTGCTAACACCGGCGGAGTAATTACAGCGCCAGGACGTTTAAGCCTGGAAGCTATTAACCGTCTTAAACAAAGCTGGAACCGCTCGAACGGTGGGAACGCAAACAGCCACGGCACAGCCATACTAGAGGAAGGTATGAAGTACGATAAAATAGGACTAGATCCGGAAGCGGCCCAGTTCCTACAGTCTCGTAAATTCCAAGTAAACGAAATAGCTAGAATTTTCAGAATACCGCCAAGCTATTTAGCGGACTTAGAAAACTCTAGCACGCGAGCTAACGTAGAGCAACAGGCTATACAATTTGTAAGAGACTGTATTACACCTTATGTAAGACGCTTCGAGGTAGAGCTTAACCGTAAGTTATTTAGAGAAGACGAACGCGGCTACTACGCTTATTTTTCTGTAGACGGTTTAATGCGCGGCGATTTAAAAGGCCGTTACGAGAGTTACGCTATAGCGCGTAACTGGGGCTGGTTATCTGTTAACGACATTAGAGACCTAGAGAACCTGAACCCGATTAAGGGCGGAGACGTTTACCTTACCCCTCTAAATATGCAGACGGCAGGCGAAGATAGCACTAACGTAGACGCAGACTAAAGCTACCGAAATGGAAACAAACAAAGAACAACGCCACATAAAAAGCGTAGAGGAAACAGAGACCGAGATTATAATAACTTTTGGTAAAGCTGAGGCCGTAGAAGAGCTACAGCCGGAAGACGTACAACCTGAAGAGCAAAGCAGCTTAGATAGCGGCGCTTTTGTAAGCTGGCAGAATGAAGGCGAAGAGCGCAGCCACGGAGTTATAACAGATATAGACGAAGACGGGTACTACGTAGAGCTGTACAGCTTTAATAGTAAAGAAGACGCTTTTACTAGATCAACCCCACCAGAGCAAACCCTGCTACCTTTAGAGTGCCTTAAGGTAATTGAAGGCGCACAGGTTCGCAGCGTTAGCGAAGTAGTAGAGCAGAGAGCCTACGAAGGCGAGTTAAAAGCAGACGGCAATAGCAGAACCGTAGAAGGTTACGCTAGCGTCTTTAACTCTATGAGTGAGGACTTAGGCGGCTTCCGTGAGATTATAAAGCCTGGAGCTTTTACTAATGCAATGAATGACGACGTAAGAGCCTTATACAACCACGACAGCAACTACCTACTAGCTAGAACCGCTAGCGGTACGCTAGAGCTATGGCAAGACGAAAAAGGCTTAGGTTATCGCTTTGAGATGCCTAACACTTCTTACGGTAACGATATGCTAGAGCTATTTAGACGCGGTGATTTATCACAGTCTAGCTTCGGGTTTACAGTAGAAAAGGATAGCTGGAAGTTAGAGAACGGCCAGCACATAAGATATATAGAGAGCGTGAGCTCTTTGTTTGACGTATCTCCGGTAGTTTACCCGGCCTACGTTAGCTCATCTAGTGGACTGCGTAGCGCTGAAGCCCAGGCGGAAGTAGCTACAAAGGACACACTAGAAACGCAAAAAGAGGAAGTAAACTATAATTTATATAATGCTTTAATTAAACTAGCTAAAAATGAACGCTAAACAAATGCGCGAAAAGCGCGGAGCTCTAGTAGAGCAAATGCAAGGAATGGTAGCAGCTGCAAAAGCTGAAGACCGTAACCTATCTAACGAAGAAAACGTAAAATTTGACGCGATTTCTAACGAAGTAGACGAGCTACGCTCTGCTGCTGCACGTATCGAAAGAAGCGAAGACCTTAAGAAAGAGATGGCCTCTAATGTAGAAGTTAGAAACGCTGCGCCAGTTAAGAAGGTAGAAGCGCGCGACGCTTTTAACTCTTACCTACGCAGAGGGTTTAACAACTTAACGGCAGAAGAGCGAAACGCTATTTCTGAGCTTCGTGGTACAGACACACAAATCACTACTACTGACGGTTTAGGAGGCTTCTTAGTTCCTGAATTGTGGGCTAGTGAAATTAGCGCTACTGACCTTTTCAAATCAGACATTGAAAAAGTAGCCACTATTATCCAGACGCAAGGCGGTAACAAATTCAACCTACCCGGTAACAACGATACAGCTATAGTAGCTGCGATCTTAGGCGAAGGTGTAGCTGAAGGTGTATCTGATATGACTTTTACAAATATCGAATTTGATCCGTATACTTACTCTTCTAAAATTGTTAAAGTATCGCGTCAATTGGTTCAAGACAACGCATTCGACCTAGGTAGCTTTGTTGCTGCTCAGTTAGCTAACCGTTTGAACCGTGGAATAAACGCTCACCTTACTACCGGAGACAACTCAGGTAAGCCACAGGGTATCGTTACAGGATCTACACTAGGTAAAACTGCCGCTTCAGCTACTGCTGTAACCGTTGCAGAGATATTAGACCTTATGTATTCTGTAGACGTTTCATACCGTAACGCTCTTAGCGCTGCGTTTATGATGAACTCTGCGTCTTTGGCTGCTGTGAGAAAATTAGGCTTTGGATCTGCAAACGATAGTCCGGTATTTATTCCGTCTATGGCAGTAGGAGAGCCAGACTTGTTATTCGGCAAGCCTGTTTATGTTAATGAAGATATGGCCGGCATCGCTACAGGCGAGAAGTCTATTATTTTCGGAGATATGAAGCAGTACTATATTCACCAAGCAGGAGGCGTACAGCTTCTAAGATTGGAAGAACGCTACGCTGACGAATTATCTGTAGGCTACCTCGCTTATAAGAGAATTGACGGTAACGTAGTACAGGGTACAGCTATTAAGCACCTTATCCAAGCTTAATTAAGTTAGTAGATGTATGAAGGTTTTATTTAACCAGAATATTAGCGGAGCAGATTTCTATTACCTGGCTGGCCAGGTAGTAGAGCTGCCCGCAGCTACTGCTACTGAGTTTCTTAATGCCGCTTTCTGCGAAGTCGTAGAAGAAAAGCAGGCAGTTAAGGCCGAAAGGGCAGTAAGCAAAAAGACAACTAAAAGAACCACTAGAGCCAAGTAATGAGCTATACTATAATTACCCCAGCAAGTATCCAAGCTTTAACCGTACAAGAGGTTAAGGATTTTTTGCGCGTAGACAGCGACGCAGAAGATGCCCTGCTAGGGGTTCTTATAAGTGCCTCTACAGAGATGTCGGAGTACTACTTAGGAAGGTTCCTTTTAACTACCGTTATAGAAGAGTTTTACGATTTTTTTCCTATGGCTAGGATAACCGCAGAACCTTTTAGAGGAGACAAAAATATTATATATTTAAGCCGTGGCCCTGTACAAAGTATAACTTATTTAAAGTACATAGACGGCACCGGCTCCGAAATAACCGTAGACGCTGCAAACTACCGAACAGACCTAGTAGGCGAGCCCGCGCGCATTATGCCTAAACAGGGCTGGTATGCTGCTCAGGATACGGTAAACGCTGTGGTAACCCGTTATACCTGTGGATACACTCAGGCAAGCGATGTGCCAGCTAATATAAAAATGGCTATGCTTTTAATGATTGGCGAGATGTACGAAAAAAGAATAGACAGCGTACACCGCCTACCTACAGCTTCAGAGTACTTGCTAAACCCGTTTAGAGTATTCCGCTTTGCTTAATCCTGGAGAACTAGATAGAAGAATAACGCTACAGAGTGCTAGCGTAAGTACGGACGGCTTCGGCCAGGCCGTGCGAACGTACAGCACCCTAGGCCTAGTATGGGCTAAAGTAGACTACCTATCTGTAAAGGAAGGCGAAGAGACCGAAAGGCTAACCAGCGTTAATAAAGTACGCTTCACTATACGCTATCGCGCAGATGTTGACGCTACTATAAAAATAAGCTGGGACAGTAAGACCTACGAAGTAGAAGGTGTAAGCCTTGAAGGGCGCGAGCGTTACCTTATTTTAGACACGGTACTCCGGGACTAATGGGAAAGCTAGACGATACGCTAACAATGCACGTAGAGGGTTTTGAAGAGGTTATAAAAAAAATGAACCTTTTAAGCCGGATAGACCGCACAGAGTATAACGCTTTTAAAAAAGGAATAAAAGCCGCTGCCGATCCTTTTGTACAAAATGTTAAAGCAGTAATCCGCACAGGTAGAAGCCGTAAGCCTATAGGTAAAAGCATAGGCGGTAGAGGCGGTAAAAGCAAGAGCGTTACTTATAAGCCAGGAAACCTAGAGCGGTCTATAGGTTATATTAAGGCAAAAGGCAGAAACCTTATAGGCTATGTCGGCCCACGTTTTGGGCGCAAAGCCACAAAAACCGGGGACGGGTATTACGGTGCAATGGTAAATTTTGGAACTGCTAGAGGTAGCGCAAAAGCTAACGTAAAAGAAACTAGAAACGTAGGCTTTATAGATAAAGGATTTATAAAAGGAGTGCCCGCGGCAAATGCTTTATTAGTTAGAGAAGTTTCGCGTATTTTAAACAAAAAACTAATGCAACTAAGCGCCCAGCAAAAGCGTAAAATAATAAAACGTGGCTTCTAATGAACGAGGGAAAAGCTATATATTCAATTCTAACGACAGATAGCGCGGTAAGCGCTATAGTTAGTAGCAGGGTTTACCCACAGATTGCAGCGCAGGGCGCTGTATTTCCGTTTATAGTATACATTATAAACGACATTACACCGAGCGACACCAAAAGCGGGGTAAGTACTTTAGACGAAGCGCGCTACGAAATACTAGCCGTATCAGAAACTTACGCGCAGGCGGCGGATTTAAACGAGAAAATAAGAACGGCTTTAGATCGCTACACAGGAACGGTAGCGGGGGTAGATGTAAACAGTATACAGTTTACCGAGTTAGAAGCTGACTACGATCCAGATAGCGAAACGTACATAGCTAACAGCGAGTACATAATAAGAGTTAAACGATGATAATAACACTAATAAAAAACACTACCCTAGAGAGCGGTAAAAAGCTCGTAAAAGGTACTAACTTAGGGGTAGTGAACGAATACGGCCAGGAGCTTATAAACGCTGGAAAAGCTGTAGAGATTGGTGCTGCGGCACTACTAGAAAACGAAGAAGAACAAATAAATAATTTAGACTAAAATGGCAACTACAGGAATTATGAACGGAACCCTATTAGGGGTATACGTAGGCAGCACTTTAATAGCTCACGCTACTGAGGGCTCTATCTCTTTGTCTATGGACACTAGAGACGCATCTACAAAATCTAGCTCTGGGAGCAGAGATTTACTAGAAGCAACTAAAAGCGGTACTATCTCAGTATCTGCGTTATATGCAGAAGATGCCGCTTACGGTGTTGACGATTTAATGTCAGCCTGGTCAGCGCGCACGGCTCTTACCGTTAAATTTTCTACGGAAGTAACAGGCGACCATTACTGGTCCGCTTCAGCTTACGTTACTTCTCTAGAGGTTAGCGCAGGAATGGAAGACAATGTAACTTACTCAGCTACATTCGAGCTTACAGGTGCTATCACTTACGGCGCAGTAAGTTAATAATAATAACACAAAACACTAAAGCAAAATGGTAAATAAAGTACTCATAGGAGGAGCAGAGAGACCGGTTAAATTTGGCTTCGCTGCTCTAATGCAATTCACGGACGCGACTAACTATACACTCGCAGACCTTGACAAAATAGGCGAGAGCCTAAAACTTAGCGAAGCTTTAGAGCTTGTGCGGGCAGGGTTAGCGCAGGGCGCAAGAGTAGAGGGTGATAAGTTTACAGCAAGCCTAGAAGATGTAGCGGACTGGTTAGACGATAACCCGGAAGCTCTAGAAAAGGTACTAGCATTATTTACCGATAGCTTTACACCGGTAAAAAAGGAGACGGGACTAGGGGCAGGCAAAGCGCCGAAGTCCCGTTAACTTTTGACCGATGCGAAGAGATAGCGCTAGGGCTACTGGGCTATAACTACGCAGAATATTTAGACCTAACCCCGCGCAGCCTTAATAACGCTGTAGCGGGTTTTAGTGAAAAAAGGGAAGCAGCAAGTACAGAGCTTTGGGAAATAATGAGAACCCAAACCGTAACACTAGTTAATATACAGCTTCCTAAAAACAAAAGAGTAACGCCTAGAGACTTGTTTAAATTTCCTTGGGACGTTAAAAAAGTAGAGCGCAAACTAACGACAAAACAAGCTAAAGAGATTCTAGCGAAATGGGAAAAAAGAGCTTAGCACGGACTACCATAAGTATAGGCGCAAATATTGCGGGCCTCCAGCGCGGGCTTAAAACAGCCGGCTCTAGTATTAAAAGATTTGGAGGACAGGCTAAGCGAATAGGAACCACTTTTACCGCTGCTTTTAGTGCGCCTATAGCCGCTATAGGTGTTAGCGCGGTGCGTACATTCGCGGCCTTTGAGGCAGAGATGAGCAAAGTAAAAGCCGTCTCAGGAGCTAGCGCCGCAGAATTTGCAAAGCTAGAAAGCGAAGCAAAGCGACTAGGAGCTACCACCACCTTTACCGCTACTGAGGTAGCCGGCCTACAGGTAGAGTTTGCAAAGCTAGGTTTTACCGCTAGCGAGATAACCAAAGTAACAGAGAGTACCTTATTTTTAGCGCAAGCTGCGGGAACTGATTTAGCGCGAGCTGCTGAGGTTGCGGGTGCAACGCTTCGCGGTTTTGGTATGGACGTTACAGAGACGGGACACCTTACCGACGTAATGGCGAAGAGTTTTAGCGAAAGTGCGCTAGATATGGAGTCCTTCGCTGATGCTATGAAGTTCGTAGCGCCAGTCGCTAACGCAGCTGGAATTAGTTTAGAAGAAACTACAGGAATGCTCGAGCTGCTAGCTAACGCTGGGGTTAAAGGTAGCCAGGCTGGTACTTCTTTGCGTCGTATTATTTCCGAGCTAGGAGCCACGGGCGGCGACGTAGCAGGAACAATTAAAAAACTTGCTAGCGAAGGCTTTAACTTAGCTGACGCTAAAGACGAGGTAGGACGCTCCGCTCAAAGTGCATTAATAATATTAGGAAATACTATAGACACCCTCCCCGCGTTAACCGAAGGCCTTAAGGACGCAGACGGCGCAGCTAGGGGTATGGCTAATACTATGATGGATAACGCAGCCGGTAGCTTTAAGGAGTTACAGAGCGCTAGCGAAGGGGCCAGAATAGAGATAGGAGACGCTATAGCAAATAACAAAATATTTCAAGAGATAATAGATAAGCTTACCGTTAGCTTAGGAAAAATAACAAAGTATATCCGCTCAATGAGCGACGCGGAAGTATATAATAAAACAGTACTAGCGGGGCTTATTGCGATTGTGCCTATACTCATTACCCTTGTAGGGGCCCTTACTATAGCCTTCGGATCACTTACGCTAGCTATGGGGCCGTTATCTATTGCTCTAGTAGCTGTCGCGGCAGCGTATGCGCTTATTAAAAAAAGCGTAAGCGAAACAGATAAAATAATACAGCAAGCTTTAGGTAACGAAAACACTAGGGAAAGCACAAAGCTTTTAAAAGACCGTTTAAAAGTAGTAGATCAAAACTTAGAAAAAACTAAAGCCTGGGCAAAAGAACAGCCAAAGAACGTAAGTTATCAGCGCCAGCTTATACGCTTAGAAGACGAAAGGCTAAAGCTTAAGACTAGTTTATCTGACTTAGAGGCTAGAGACGCAGCGGAGCGATCAAGATGGCAGCAGGATGAGATAGACTATAATAAAGAGCAGTTAGCTATCCAGACCGCCCTTAACGAGTCTAAGAAAAATGCTGTTTCTCTAACTGAAGAACAAGGCGAAAAAACAGTAGACTTAAAAAACAAGACCGCCGAACTAGGAACAGTTACAGCTAATTTAACTCTAGCGCCATTATCGCACGAAATACAGACTACTACTTCAAAAATGGCCTTAATGACAATGGCCGCCGCTGAGTTGTCTCAAAATGTAAATGCTGCTATAAACGCTATGGTAACAGATACTATAGTAGGAATGGCGGAAATAGGCGGCGCTATTTTAGTAGGAGAAGCAAGCTTTAAGGATATGGGCCGTTTTTTACTTGGTCAGTTTTCCAGCTTAATGTCTACGCTAGGACAAATGCTTTTAGAGTATGGCCTAGCGGTAGAAGGTTTTAAAATAGCGTTGGCTATGGGCCCCCTAGGAGGCCCCTTAGCTATAGCCGCGGGTGTTGCTTTAATAGCAGCAGCAGGAGCAATTAACGCGAAGATGTCCGCTGCATCTATGGGAGACATTCCAGCGCTAGCAGAGGGGGGTATAGTTACCGGCCCGACACTAGCTTTAATAGGCGAGGGCCGGGAAAGCGAAGCGGTAATACCCCTAAGCAAACTGCCTCAAATAGCAGGCGCAAGCAGCGGATCTGTTGAGGTATACGGTAAAATAAGCGGGCAGGATATACTCTTAAGCTCAGAGAAGGCGAGCAGAACTAGAAGCAGATACAGAGGTTTTTAAGATATGGCTTTAAGATTATATAGCGAATTTCACAGCAGCACCGATAAACTTTTTAAGGTAGAGATACACGACGAAGATTTTATAGGAACTGCTGAGGCTTTTACAGTAGCCTCTAATGGCTTTGAGCTAAACTATAGCGGAGAAACAGACGACATAGTAAGCCCTATTATAGGTTCTAACTGTACGGTTAGCGCCTATAACAATAGCGATGCTTTTGATACTTTTATAAGCACTTTACAGGGTTACCAGGAAGACCGCTTTACGGTTCGCATATACGCGGAGGCTGCAAGTATTGAGGACGGGCTAGTAATGAGCTACTACGATACCGAGCTACCACCGGATAACGGGCTAGTATTGTACTGGGCTGGAATTGTTATGCAGGATCTGGTAACTATAGAGGATATACATAAGCCTTATATCTTTAATATTACAGCTGTAGACGGTATAGGACACCTAGCAAACAAAGCCTACACTAATACAGTTAACACTACTCTAGAAGGTTTTATAGAGAGTGCGGTAAACGCTATAGGTATAGCCGATCTTTATAGTTCAGACGATCTTTACTATGCTACTAGCGTTAATATATGGGACACGCAGCACACCTATAGCGCTACCGAAGACGTTACAACACAAACACGATTTAACGCTATAGTATACTCTAGCAAAGAGGAAGACGGCACTATAATTTACTCTAATTATCTAGAGGTTTTAAAAGAGCTATGCATAGCCTTTGGCGCTAGGTTCTACCAGCGCGAAGGGGTTTACTATTTTGAACAATATATAGAGCGTACAGAGACTAGCAGAAACGTAACCGCTTACTACAAGAGCGGAAGCAAAGCCTTTACTTCTATGGTTAGCGACGACGTAACCCTCGACGGTACAACCGGCGGAGGGGCACGTCTAGCGGGCAACAGTTTTAACTTCTTACCTGCACTTAAAAAAGTACAGATAGGCTATAACCAGGAGCGAAGTAATAACCTGCTAGCTAATAGATTGACCTACACCGGTGCAACGGGTAGACAAGATCTAGGCTTTGTCGTAGATGACAATAACGGAAAGATACAGGTAAACGGCCTGCTTATATACCAGCTTACCCACAACGGTAACGCGGGTACTGTAGTGCTAGGTAATTGGCGGCCGGTATGGCAGCTCGAGCTACGTATAGAGGACGCTTCTAACCCTGGAACCTTCTACTATCTGAAAAGAGAATGGAACCCTAGCGCCGGAGTTTTATACGGTGCTACGAGCTGGACAACAGTAGCAAGTTATTACCACATAGACGCAGGATCTGGCCGTAATGATTTAGACGGTGCTTATATAAGCAACAGCTTTAGCGTAGTTACTCCGCCTATTCCGGTAGACGGAGACGCAGAGCTAGACGTAAACTACTACAGAGTGTACGACAGCCTTACAAATAGCCTAAAAAGTATACCTACTTACTTCGATGAGACTAACCAGGTAAAAGAGGTTACGGCTACTTACTTTAATGATACCGGGGGCATAAATAATATTACTGTATACAGCGCTACAAACACGGACACGGACATAAACAGTAACCTTATCCTAGATTTAGGAGAGATAAGAGTAAGCGACTCTACAGGATTACAGGGCAGTTTTTACGTATATGATGGCAGCGCCTGGGTTCCGAGTACAGTCTGGCGCAGGGGTAATAGCGGCACATACCAGAGTTTACTTAAGCTTCTTACAAATGAAATATTATCACTACATAAAAAACCTATAGAACGCTATAGCGGTACGATTGTAGGGCCTTACCCCTTTGGTATAAGATATAGCTTTGAGGGCGCTTACTGGCTGCCTATGCAGGGTAGTTATAACGCTAACCTAGATGAGTGGTCTAGTGAATGGTTTAAAGTACAGAAAGACTTAACTAATATTACTATAGGCACTCCGGTAGGCTCTGGCGGCGGCGGTGCTGACTTTGTAGGAAGGGTAAGCGGTCAGTCTGGCACAGACGAAGTTTTTAACGCGGTGCAGATAACCACCACCACGAGCGCAGTAACGAGTAACCAAACCGTAGGCGGCACTTTAGGGGTTACCGGCTTATCAACTTTAGCGGCTACCACCGTAGGCTCTTTTTCCACTACAAGCCAGGTAGCGGTTACTGTAAACGCTATTACAGCAAGCCCGGGAGGCAGCGAAACCCTGGCGGGGACTAAGCACTTTAATTTAGTGAGCTACTCAGGTGCTACAGGTACGTATACTATAACATTACCGCCAGCAGAGGACGGCGTTATAATGCGATTTAAAACAGATGACAGCATAGGAGCTACAAAAACGATAACGCTCCAGGCCGACGAAAGCGAACGAATAGAAGGGGAGGACGTTTACGTTATTACCTCGGCCTTTGGATCTGTAAGCCTGCTAGCAAATAATAACCTGTGGTTTATAATATAGAACAAAGAAAATAAAAAAAATAGTCCAACTTAGTAAAATAATTTAAATAATTCAAATGAATGAGAAAGGCTCGATTTTATTACCTGCTACGCAGAGGCCTATTAACTGGAGCAGCAAGCTTTATAACGGAGGGATTAGTTATGGCCAGTAAATTTATAACCCAGGGCCTAAGTTCCCCAGCCCAAGGCTCGGCCGAGTTCAACGGTTCGAGTGATTACGTTAAGGTTGAGCCATTACCAATGACAACCTTTGATGATTTTACCTATTCCGCTTGGGTTAATTTCGATACGTTATCATATCAAAATATTTTTGGTTTTGGAAACACATCAAATGCTACTCCAGTCTCTTTAATTGAACTGCAAAGCAGTGGAAAAATAAACTTTTTTCACAGAAACGATTCCGCACAATATGGAGCCGCATTATCGATTGATACAATAAGCACCAATAGATGGTATTTTGTAACGGGTACAAAAGAAGGTACATCTTTTAAATTGTACATAGACGGCAGTATATCAAACACTGGAGCCGGGAGCGTTACACAACCAACGCTAAACACGTTTAATATTGGGCGATTAGAAAGAACATCTAACACCAATTATGTAAACGGCAACCTCGCAAACGTCGCAATATGGAACCGCGCATTAACAAGCGATGAGATCAATTCCGTGATGTGGAAACCTTACCAAGCGTTAAGCAGTACGGAAACAAGCGGATTGCAAGCGTGGTATTCTTTGGACAATATAGACGGCTCAACGGTTCCGGATAGCACGGGCAACCATAACGGAACGGCGAACTAGTCGCCATAACTAAACAACTTTTTTTATTATGGCAACAACTACAACAAAAATAAACAAACCGTTAAACCCCCGCGGGAATGATGCAAGCCCTTTAGCTTATAACAAGGCGGCCATCTATTCGGGGAAAGCCTTGGATTTTGATGGGGTGAATGATAAGGTGGACATTACCGCATCAGCGTTTGACCTTTATACATTATCTTTCTATTTTAAAGGTGCAATAGGTGCGGGAACAAATGGTTTTGTTTTTCATACTAATGACCAAACAAATGATGGAGTAGCTATTGGACATATCACGTCTACGTTAACGGGTGAAACTATTGTGATGGGCAATAATGGTATATACACCGCAATCTCGCAATCTTTTGATGATGGCATTTATTTCATTACAATTACTTGGAATGCAACCGCCAGTAAATACGATTTTTATGTGAATAGTCAAGCCGTTGAAACATTTAATAGTGGTTCGGATGCACCTTTACACTCTGGTGTAACTAATCCAAAATTGGGATATCGTCCATCGTTAAACGATTTTTATTTAGACGGCGGACTTTCTAACGTGCGGGCCTTCAACACCGCCCTAACCGCCGCACAAATAGCGGACTTATACAACAACCCGGAAAAAATAGTACCTACGGGAGTGGATGACACCGCTTTGAAGCTATGGCTACCTATGCAAGAAGGCGCGGGGACTACGGCTTATGATGGTAGCGGTAACGGAAACCACGGGACAATAAGCGGAGCGACTTACGTTAATGGCGTAGGTGCGCCAGTAGCACAGACCGCGGTGATTGATTGGAATAAGGGGACGAATTTGCTTGAGTATTCGGAGCAGTTTGATAATGCTTATTATAGTATCAACAATGTATCAAGGTCAGCAAATGAAACAATTGCACCCGACGGACAAACAACCGCTGACAAAATAACGGGCATATCAACTAACGATCATTATGTTTGGAATACAAGTATAGGCTTAAGTGGTCAAAACACTATTAGTGTATTTGCAAAATATAACGGATACAATATCGGTTTGAGGCCGCAAGGAGTAGGAAGCGGTAAAGCATTTGCAAACTTTGATTTGCAGAATGGCACCATTTTAGGAAGTGGCGGAGTTGATTACGATGATTCAAGCATTACAAGTTTTGGCGATGGGTGGTATCGTATATCTTTGACATTAGACCTATTGTCCGCCTATGGTTTAGGTATTTATTTAATAAAAGGAACAACGGCAACTGAATTGCCAAACTTTACCGCAGACGGCACAAGTGGTTTTTATCTATGGGGCGCACAAGTAAACGCTGGCGCAACATTAACGCCTTACGTTCGCACGGGCGCAACCGCTCAAACCTCCCCCGTATTACTCCCGGCGGGCTTAACAACGGGCCGCGATATCACGGGCGTTAATCTATTTGAAAACGTGCGGAAACAAGGGGCGCTCAATCTTGACGGAAATAGCTGGGCAGAGGCGCACGATAATGAGAGTTTGGATTTTGGTAGCGGGATGACATTGGAGGCTTGGATTAAATTAGAAAATTTAAGTCAAGGGATTTTAGGCAAATGGAATTATGGCGGAAACAAAAGAGAATACTATCTATATTATGTTTCTAGCGGTATTTTACAAGCACATTTTGGACACGGGGCAAGCGCGCAAACTGCTACTATAAGTTATGCTGGCGACGGTTCGTGGGTGCATTTTGTAGGTACTACTGACGGCTCAACAATAACGCCTTATCTTAATGGTGTAGCGGGAACAACCGTAGCACAAACAACGCCTTTAGCTGCATCAGATATCGGCGTTACCATTGGGACAGATAATGGAGGGAATGAAAAATTTATCAACCAACTCGCCCAACCGCGCATCTATAACCGCGCGTTAACGGCCGAGGAAGTGCAACGCAACTACGACGCTGGAAAAAACACATACACTAATTAAAACTAAATCAAAATGAGAGGAAATATTTACATAAGTATTCCGGCAACCGATAAAGAAAACGCATTGCCGGCGGGTATCACTCGTTACGATTGGAACGAATACACCTACAACGACGAAGGGGAAATTGAAACTACAACTTTAGTGCATCCTACGTGGAACCAATATGGTGAGAAGTACGCCGCGGACTTTGGAGCGGCCGTATCGGTGAGCGTGAACGATGTTGAATTCATAGTTTATGAGATAGAGGCATCTTGGCAAGATTCAGAAGTGAGCGCATTGATTGCGTTGGGTTCGGGATTATCTGTGCCATCCTACACCTTGTACAACGCAAGCGAAGCGCGTGGATTTATCCTTGCGAACAACGACGTTCAACTTTAAACACAACGATCATGCGGAAAATTGAGAAGATCATCATCCATTGCGCTGCAACGCCGGAAGGCCGCGACGTAAAAATGGAAACGATAAAGTCGTGGCACGTAAAAGGAAACGGATGGTCCGACATCGGATATCATTTCGTGATCGAACTTGATGGCGCAATCAAAGCCGGGCGACCATTACATCGCAGCGGTGCGCATACCAAGGGGCAAAACTCGGTATCAATTGGTGTTTGTTACGTCGGCGGTATGGACAACAACAAGAAGGCAAAGGACACCCGTACAGATGCCCAACGTGAATCGATGGACCAATTGATCGGATCATTATCAAACGATCACAAAACGGCTACCATACATGGACACAATGAGTTTAGCGCAAAGGCTTGCCCATCGTTTAATGTATACAAAGAATATGGCAACATCAATGCACCGATAACGGAATTGATAAAGGAAGCTGTAAAGAATAAACCAACCAAAAAACACAAAGACTAATGAAAAGATTTATTGAAATATTTAAAGACGACAACCATTGGAACGAGAAAACGATTTTAGGATT
>Ga0222650_1000935_pt1 | contig 18256 bp, 17 predicted proteins | sample AntAcemetagen367_FD_179820 | JGI IMG/M metagenome (GOLD analysis project Ga0222650, IMG submission 179820) | Saline water microbial communities from Ace Lake, Antarctica - #367 | ecosystem: Environmental > Aquatic > Non-marine Saline and Alkaline > Saline | place: Antarctica: Ace Lake...
CCTATATTGGGCCTCGGTTGAGGGGTAAGCCCGGAGCAAGGGCTTAAAGAAAAGATCGGAAACATCGGTGTCTCACTGAGAAAGCTTGGCCATAATTTTTTTGAAAATCACGACCTGCTTTACAAGGACATTCGAGCGTTTTTTGGGATACTCAATTGAGTTTCAGGTGAATCTTAGGTCTGACGAACATCTGAGCAAAAGAGCCCTCAGAAGTCATCTCAACGAGCTACACCCCCCATAGAAACGTATTTTCTCACCCGACTTTTCTACACCGATCGCATCTCTCACTGCAACCCCGGATCCGGGGTTCCTGTTCGACAGCTGGACCGGAGATTCCTCCGGTAGCGATAACCCGCTCAGTCTCGTCATGGACTCGGATAAGACGGTGGGCGCGAACTTCGATCCAGACACCTCCGATGCCGATGGCGACGGTCTCAGCGCTTATCAGGAACACCTCATCTATGGAACAGATCCCAATCAGGCGGATTCTGATGGGGATGGTCTGGCGGACGGCTACGAGGCTGGGGTCGGTCGTTTCTCGATGATCTCCGGAGTCTTCACCTGGGCTGAGGCAAAAGCTGCTGCCGAAGGTTTGGGTGGCCACCTAGCGACGTTTACCAGTCTAGAGGAGTGGGACCTCGCGTTGCGCTCCATCGGGTCGGATGCCTTGGATCGAATCACCGGGGCGTGGATCGGTGCCACGGATGTGGAGGAAGAAGGAATTTGGACTTGGATCACTGGAGAGCCTTTTGTCTTCGACAACTGGGCCAACGGGCAACCCGACAATTTTAGTGATTCGGACGTTGCCGAAGTTAGCGGCGGTTTCGGAGGAATGCTGGCCAAATGGTTTGATACCGGTGCCGGAGTCTCGCGCGAAGGATATCTTATGGAGGTCGGGTATACCACTGACCCGACGATCGCAGATAGCGACGGGGACGGTCTATTTGATGGGAAAGAAATCTCTGCCACTCTTACCAATCCAACTCTGATTGATTCCGACAACAATGGGATATCGGACGGTGGAGAAGATCCTGATAACGACGGTCTTAACAACCTTACCGAGGTGAATCTTTATGGTAGCAATCCTTGGAGTGCTGACTCAGACGACGATGGATTTGAGGACTTATTCGAGGTGAATACCGGGTTTGACCCCTCGGACGCCACTAGCACTCCTGACTCGTCATCAGAGATTAGGACGGCCATCGAATTTTCCTTCAATGCCGCAAATGGCGTGAGCTACCGAATTGAAGCGTCTTCTAATCTCGAAACTTGGGAAACCATCGAAGAGCTCATCATCGGTGAGGGTGGACGAGTTGATCGGCTTTACAGCACGCGTAACCAGCCCATGCGACATTTTCGTGTGAGGCAAAACTAAAGAAGGATCAGAAGAGGCCCAGGATTCCAAAGGTTATGACAGCGCAAACAGGGAAGCCGAGCAATCCGCCTCACTCATTCGTAATGTCACCATCCTCGAACGGCTTGGTTGTCTTGGCGCCAAGGGCATGGAGAAACTCAGGCGCGGATTGCATCCTACGATTACCGAAGGACCATACTCCGGGGAGATTGTCACCGGCGATCATATCATTCCTCGGTCCGTGATTTCCGAGCTGGACAACTGCGTTTTCAATCTTGAGATGATGCCGCTGCCGTCGAATCAGAAGAAACCCTCCTAAGTTGGACAACGCCAGATGGATCTCGCAAAGCGTTGGAACAAGTTGGGGATTCTCAGTATGAACGGTCTGGAAGCAGTCTTGAAGACTGGGGAGGCAGCCAATGATTCAGTATGACGTAAAGTTCCAGCCGTGGGACCGGTCGTGGTGCCTAACCGCCATAGGAGCAAGCGGACGACTTTTCTTCCAGTCTGCTACCTCGCTTGGTTGAATGATCCGTTCCGGGAACCGGAAATATTATAGCCACCATGATCGCTATTTTTAGGATAAAATCTAAGCGTCATCTCCGGGATTTCGTCTTTCGTTACCAAGATGAACTCAGATCCTATTTTGAATGGATCGTCTACACTTGGCCAAAGAAAGACGTTCGGTAGTTTAGATTTTTTATCAACAGGTTCTTGTTAGCGGCAAGATCACGTTATCGATCTTGCTTGGTAATGAACGCTTTCCGGAGCTTGTGGAGTTGCAAGCCCGCCTCGAGAGAGAGAGCCCTCTAGGACTGAGGTCCAGAACTCGCCACGGAGAAGTTGCTAGGGAGTGAGGTATATGGTCGAACTGGATGTTCGCTGATTGAGAAAGTGAGGTGTTGTGCCGTCGAATGGATTCGAATAAATTAGGAAGTAACGATCATTTTGGAGGTGCCGAGTTTTACCGGTTGGTCTCCTGGATTACCGGGGTAGTTCTCACTCAGCGGAATATCCCACTGGTAGAAAACCGGCTTCCCGGGAGGCGCTCCGATCACGAGGTCACGTTCACTGATTCTTACGGAGCGCTTCGAGGTGTGGCTTTCCTTGCCAGCCGAATTCCAGCGTGACGCTGGGAACACGATTGGCTGCGTGAGAGATTTGCGAGGCACGGAGGCTGACTCGAAGCGTCCCTTTGTTAGGCAAGCGATGGCCCCGCCAAGGCGAATGTCTGAGATGCTGAGCCACTCCCTTTTCAACACCCTTTTCAGACCAAGCTGGGTCAGACTGAAAGCTACCCTTCGAAGCAATAGAGGCTCTTGGTCGTGCGCAGGTAAAGCTTGTCGTTGAGGGGTATCGGCGTTGCGATAATTCCTCCGTCAAACGTGGCACTGTGGAGCAATTTGAATCCTTCGGGGCCGACTTTTCCGCAAAAGAGAGTTCCATCCTCTCGGCCACAATAGAGGAGATCTCCAGCTAGCACGGGCGAGGAATAGAAATTCTTGCTTGAGCGAGGAAGCTGCTCTTCCCAAATATCCTTTCCCGTTTTGAGATCGAGGCAATGGATCACGCCACGGTCCGTGAGCAGATAGAGACGTCCCTTGTCCGCGACTGGGGAAGGACAGTCCGCGCCGATCCCATTCCTCTCCCAAAGTCGATGCGTCGCGGTAATGTCGCCTCGGCCACCCAGCTTGATTCCCGCTAAAAATTTTGTGCGACCGTAGGGCACCGCGGCAATACCATCACTGAGTGCCGGTGAAGCAATCACTCGCCACATCGCCTTGTCATTGGGATTGAAGCCGCCACAACTCCACACGAGCTTGCCGGTATTGGCGTCGTGCGCGGTGAGATGGTCCGCTCCCCAAGTCATGAGGATCTGAAGCCCATCTTGATCGATAAGCTGAGGGGTGGTGTAGGCTTGATCGGTTTCTGCCTCGGTCTTGTAATTGCGATCTGATTTCCAGGCGACCTTGCCCGTCTTTTTGTCGCAAGCGACCAGATAGGAACTTCCCTCGTGTAACACGGCCACCACGACATGCTTCTCCGTCAGGACCGGTGAGGAACCCAAAGGCCACCACAGGGTGTCTTGGCCATACTTTTCCTGAAGATTGATCTCCCATAGCTTTTCCCCGGCGTGAGTGAAGGAAGCGAGGCGACCGCTTTGGTAATAAGCAAAAACGTGCGTGCCATCGCCCACCGGAGAGGGATTGCTGGTACTTCCGTTTCGATGCTCCCGTTGTCCCTTGCCCTCCGGTCCTAGAGTCTTGCGCCAAATCTCCTCTCCCTTGAGGTTGAGACAAACCACTCCGTCCTTCCCTTCGATCGGGCTTGTCATGAAAAGTCGATCACCGGCGATGGTGGGAGTGGAAGTTCCCTTTCCTGGGAGGTCGTACTTCCAAAGCACATTCTCCTTCTCGCCAAACTTGGTTGGGTATTTGCCCGAAGGGGCAACTCCATTTCCCTGAGGGCCACGCCACTGGGGCCAGTCATCGGCCTGCGCATGAGGAAGAAAAGAGGCCAGAAGAAGCGGAGCCGCAACCAATCTTGGAGAAACGATGAGATGACGGATAAAATGGCGGAGATTCATAGTGGTGAAAAATGCCAAATCAAACCGGACACTGCAAGCTCGACCTTGGGAATCCGGGATTGCGGAAGGGGGGAAGGCGGGACAAATAATTGATCCCGACTTCAGGAACGTGCTTCTGATAGGAGAGGTTGCCAAGCTACGGCTTTACCTTGGTGCTCGGGAACTGGAATGGCAAAGAATGAAATTCGTGTCTCAAACTCAGGACTTCAGTCGGGGGTGCATGGTGAGGAGGAGGGCGGGGTCTGAAGGGACGATGAAAGAAACCTAAAATGCCTGGCATATTAGTTCTGTGCGACAATGCTGCGCCCATCGTAAGTGAGCGTGACATCGGATCCAAAGGCATCGCCGGGAATGGCGGCGACACGGTATTCTTTGACGAGTTGTTTGACCGGGAGTTCGGTGTTCAGTTTTAGGAAGATCTCCTTTATCGTGGATATGAAAGATTCCGGCCTCGCGGGACAGCTCGTTCACAGCCCGCAAATCGCCATCTCGTGATTCAAGTAATGCTAGCAACCTTTGACAGGAGGCCTGTTGTGGAAAGAGGGCTGTGGTCGGGGCGAACCGGTGGGCAGGGTCGGATTTCTTTTCCAAAAAATGGCCCATCGCGGTAGCCTTCGGTTGAAGCCGGGCTTTGGTGGCCCAGAATCGCGATTTTCATGAAAAAGTATCAATCCCTCGAAGAGATTACCGCTGAGAATGCCATCATCGCGGTGGTGATCATCGATGATCCCTTGTGTGCTGGGCCTTTGGCGAAGACTCTCTGGGAGGCCGGCATCAGGGCGATTGAGCTGACCTTGCGCACACCCACCGCCTTTGACTCTCTGGCGGCCATCCGCAGGGAGTGTCCGGAGATGTGCGTTGGGCTTGGGACTGTCTTGACGCCCGCCCAGGTGGACCGGGCCGTCGAGGGCCACGCCGACTTTGCGGTCGCTCCGGGACTGAATTCCCGTGTCGTCGAGGCGGCCCGTGAGTCTGATCTGCCCTTTGCCCCGGGGATCGCCACGCCCAGTGAGATCGAAGCGGCTCTCGAACTGGGCTGCCGGACACTCAAGTTTTTTCCGGCCGAGCCTTCTGGCGGCGTGCCCTACCTCACGTCGATGGCAGCGCCCTACGCGCATCTTGGGGTCTCGTATCTTCCGCTTGGAGGATTGAACGCCGAAAACTTCACGCGCTACCTTTCGCTCGAGATTGTCCCGGCGGTTGGGGGTTCGTGGATCGCGCCCCGCTCGCTGATCCAGGGCCAGGATTGGAAAGCAATTGGCGAGAACGCCCGAACCGCGATGGCGGGATTGCCTTAGAGTGACTCCCCCCTCCCAATCAATGACCCCTTTTAATGAGAGATGAAAACTATTGTCACCTTCGGCGAAATCATGGGCCGGCTTTGCCCAGCCGGCCACAAACGCTTTATCCAAGCGATGCCCGGGACGCACGAACTCACCTTCGCGGGAGCTGAAGCGAACGTCGCGGCCTCACTCGCCCTCCTTGGGGCCAAGGCCCGCTTTGCCACCGTCTTGCCCAACCATACGCTGGGCGACGCCTGCATCAACACGCTCCGCGGCCTCGGAGTGGATACCAGCGAAATCCTGAGAAGCGGAAATCGGCTCGGACTCTATTTTGTCGAGAAAGGGGCCAACCAACGGCCCGGCAATGTCATCTATGACCGCGAATTCAGTGCCATTTCCATGGCCGAGCCCAGCGATTTCGATTGGGAGCGCATCTATCAGGACGCCGTCTGGATGCACACGACCGGGATCACTCCCGCGCTGTCACAGAAAGCATTTGAATCGACTTTAGCCGCGGTGCAGGCGGCCAAGGCTGCCGGCCTCACGGTCTCTTGCGACCTCAATTTTCGTCATAAACTCTGGCGCTGGGAGCGAGATACCGACCCCAAGGTGCTCGCCCGCCGTTGCCTAGAGGAGATTCTCCAAAGTGTCGATATCGTGATCGCCAATGAAGGCGATGCTGACGACGTCCTCGGGATTGCGGCGGAGGGCAGTGATGTGGAGAGCGGGCAACTGGACACCCGCCGCTACCCCGAAGTCGCCCGCCGGATTGTCGAGCGCTTTCCGAATGTCCGCCAAGTCGCGATCACGCTGCGCGAAAGTATCTCGGCCTCTCATAACAACTGGGGTGCCATGCTCTACGACGTCGCATCGGGGCGGGACCATTTTGCCCCGGTCAGCGAGGGAAGCTACACGCCCTATCAGATCCGCGACATCGTCGATCGCATCGGCGGCGGCGACAGTTTTGGTGCCGGCCTCATTTTTGCGCTCAATCAAGCGGAGTTGGAAGCTCCCGAGAAGGCTCTTCGTTTCGCGGTCGCGGCCTCCTGCCTGGCTCACTCGATCGAGGGTGACTTCAACTTCAGCACCCGGAGCGAGGTCGAAGGCCTGATGGCCGGGAACGCCTCGGGAAGGGTGGTTCGATGACTACGAATGGGTAAATAATTCCCCTCAGGGATGGGAAAACGGAGTTGGTTAATTCCGCGTGATCATCCATGATGGCGGCATGCTGATTTTCGATGCGCATCTGGATCTTAGTCTGAATGCCCTTGAGTATAACCGAGATTTACGATTACCGCTGGCGGACCTCCGCAACGTTGAGGACGGCTTGAGGGATTTACAGGGACGGAGTCAGGGGACGGTCTGTTTTCCGGAGATGCGCAAAGCCGGGATTGGGCTTTGCGTGGCGACTCAAATCGGGGGCTGCATGCAACCGCCCGGGCCGGTGGCATCGTGGGCCTCGCCGGCGCAGGCCTGGGCCATGACCCAAGGTCAACTCGCTTGGTATCGCGCGATGGAAGAAGCTGGGGAATTGGTGATGATTCGCACGACGGTAGCACTGAATCAACACTTGGAGGACTGGGCGGCGGATGCCGAAACTACCCCGATTGGTTATCTTTTAAGCCTCGAAGGTTCCGATTCGATACGAACCTTAGCTGATCTGGAGACGGCCTATGACTACGGGCTGCGCGCGTTAGGTCCGGCCCATTACGGCCGAGGCCGTTATGCGTTGGGACATGATCAGGTGGGTCCCTTATCGCATGAAGGAAAGGCCTTGATTCGAGAGATGGATCGGCTTGGTTTCATTTTGGATGTGACCCATTTATGCGAAGAAACTTTCTGGGATACCCTCGCTTGTTTTTCCGGTCCGGTGTGGGCGAGTCATCATAACTGTCGGGCTTTGGTAAACGATCCGCGGCAGTTATCGGATGATCAGATTCGAGCGGTGGCAGAACGCGGCGGGGTCATCGGGTTGGCGATGGATACCTGGATGATTGTTCCCGGTTGGGAAAAAAGAGTGACGACCCCGGAAGCGTCCGGGGTGTCTTTGGACGACGCCCTTAAGCATCTGGATCATATTTGCGAACTGCTTGGAAATGCTGATCATGTCGGGATTGGCACGGACTTGGACGGAGGGTTCGGGACTGAACAAAGCCCGAAAGATGTGCAATCGATTGCGGACCTTGCCAAGATCCCAAGCCTCTTGCGGGAACGGGGATTTTCTGAGTTGGATGTCGAAAAAGTTGCCCATGGCAATTTTCTTGAGTTACTACGAAAGGCATTACCATGAATCAATTTGACGGACTTGAGCGTATTCCTTCTCCCGCGTTATTGCTGGATGTTGGGAAGGTGGCAGCGAATCTTCAGGAGATGATTTCGATCGCGGGGGTCGCTCGTTTGCGCCCTCATCTTAAGACCCACAAAATGCGGGAAGTGGTTCAGTTGCAGATCAAGGCGGGCATTCGAAAATTCAAAGCCGCGACCTTAGCTGAATTGGAAATGGCGGCGGATGCCGGGGCGGCTGAAGTTCTTTTGGCGATCCAGCCGGTCGGTCCCAATAGGGCACGTTTGGCTGAAGCAATCGCCGCGTATCCAGAGACCTCTTTTTCGGCGGTCATTGATGATCTGGAGACAGCTGCGCTGTTGGATCAACAATGCCAAGGACTTGGCTTGTTTATTGATATCGACTGCGGGATGCATCGGACCGGCGTGGCCTTTGGGTCAGCGCTCGATTTGCTGATTCAGGAGGTCGGGAATTTCTCTCAGGCGCACCTGATGGGATTCCATGTGTATGATGGGCACTTGCACGATTCGGATCGGGTCAGCCGACGGGCGTCAGTCCTTGAAATTCATGAGCAAATACAAAAGCACCGCAAGGATGCCATGACGGTGGTCGCAGGCGGGAGTCCGACCTTCGGGCTTTGGGCGGAAGAGTCCAGTTGGGACTGCAGTCCTGGAACCTCCCTTTTTTGGGACCAGGGATATCGGGATTCTTTCCCGGAGCTCCCTTTTGAAATGGCAGCCGTTTTGTTAACGCGGGTGATCAGCAAGCCGGGTGAAAATCGCTTGTGTTTAGACCTGGGCCATAAAGCGGTTGCCGCAGAAAATCCTTTAGAGCAACGAGTCATTCTACCCGACTTACCGCAGGCAAAGTTTCTGGGGCAAAGTGAGGAACACCTGGTGATTGAAGTCGAGGATTCCCATCGCTTCAAAATCGGCGATCCTTTGTTGGCTTATCCTCGTCATATTTGCCCAACGGTGGCCTTGCATCGATCGGCTCATCTGATGCGCGAGGGTCGTTCCCTGAATCAAGAATGGCGAGTTGCGGCGCGGGATCGTTAACCCGTTTCCTCTAAATCGATTTCAATGATTAATTCGATTTCGACCGAAATATTTCCCGGAAGGACATTGGTCCCGATGGCGCTTCTGGCAGAGACGCCGCTCTCGGCGCCGAAGATGTCACGCATGAGTTCGCTGAAGCCATTCATGACTTGCGGTTGTTGAGAAAAATGTTCGCATGAATTCACAAATCCAAGGGCCTTGATGATCCGCTTGACGCGGGAGAGGTCTTCAAAATGGTCTTTCATCGTTCTCAGCAGGGCTAAGCCGGTTTGCCGCGCTGCCGCTTGACCGGCGGCCACATTCATGTCGTCTCCGAGTCGACCGGTGATATATTTGCCATTGCCGAGGTAAGGTCCGTGACCGGAGAGGTAGGCGATGTTCCCTACGATGACGACGGGTTTATAGAGGCCGCCTAAAGGAAGAGACTCCGGTAAGGTTAAGCCCAGGGCCATTAATTGTTCTTCGGGATTATTCATGGGGTCTTTCTTTGGGGTCGAGATCAGTCTGTGTGCATTTCTGCACGTTCTTGCTGCAGTTGCTTTAAAGCCTCATCGTGGCTTTTCTTATCTGGAGGGGTCATACCTGAAACAAGGATGCCGGCCAAGCTTGAGATGACGAGGGAGGGGATGACCGGATTGCCCCAAAGGGTGTGCCACTCCTGGAAGACGAGAGCGGTGACAAAGGCCCCGATTAATGAAGCCAGCGCTCCGGCGGCATTGTATCTCGGCCAGACTCGGCCCAGGACTCCGCACACGCACATCCCGGTCATGAACAAATTGATGATGTTTGAGATATAGCCGAGGATGTTGTCAGAAACCACGGCCATGATGAGGGCCAAGCCAACCGTTAAACCCAGGGCGGCTCGTGAATAGGGGACCACTTTTTGCGGTGCCGGCATTTTTTTAAAAACGCATTGATAGAGATCACGAATCACGGTGGTGACTCCCGCGATCGCGTCGGAGCTTGCACTGGACATGGTGGCGGAAAGCCCTGCGAGGAGAATGAGCATGCCCAGGCTCATGGGGAGCACGCTTGTGGCCATCCAAGGGAAGGCGAGGTTGGGACTGCTTAATTCCGGATGGGATTGATAAGCCGCGATCCCGATGATGGTGGGGAGCAGGGCAAAACCAAGGTAGAGGATTCCGGAGACGATAAACGCTTTCCGGACATCAAGGACGGAGTTCCCCGAATAGATTCGTTGTCGAAATGAAGGGGTTCCTAAAACCCCGACCGCGATTACCACGATGAGGGAGAGGGAAGGAAGGACATCGATATGCTCCATGAGCTGGGCATTGACGTCCTGCAATTTCTCCCAGCCGCCTGCCGCACGAACGGCGAAGAGAGCGGTCAGGAGAAAGCCCACAAATAAGACGACGGCTTGGATGGTATCGGTCCAGACGACCGCGAGGTATCCTCCAATGACCGCGTAAACACCGAAGCCGCCCGCGATCCAGATTTTGGCCCAAAGCGGATCGATTCCGGTGACAAAGACCAAATACATGCCACCGCCAAGAATATGAGCCCCCAGCCAACCGACACTGGAGAGATACGTGAAGAGGCCGACGAGATTTTTAACGGCTCGATTTCCGCCGACATAGGAAGAAAGCTCTTCGGCCATTGTCATGAAGCGGTGTTGCCGCATGGGTGCGAAGAGCCAGGCCGCGATGAAAATACCCAAAGCGCCGCCCAAGCCATACAATGATCCCATCCAGCCATTCTGATAAGCTTTTCCGACCGCTCCCATCGATGACCCTGTGCCGACCATCGTGGCGACGGTCGTGCCGAGAGTGAGAAATAAAGGAAGGGCGCGCCCGCCAAGGAGAAAGTCATTGCCACTTTGTTTTCGGCGGGAGATCCAGCAGCCGAATAAAATCATGGCGAGAATGTAGACAAAGAAACAGGTGAGAAAGAGGGAGGGGTTCATGGTGGTCACAGAGGAATGAATAGAACGGGAGCTTTTGGGCCGTTCTCCGTCGTCACTTTCCAGAACCGAAACGAGCTATTTGGGAAACTCCAAGTGGGGTGAAATTCGCTTCAGGGTGGCTGGTCCGATTCCGGAAACTCCAAGGAGGTCGTCAGGAGTGAGAAAGGGTCGGGCTGCGATGATTCGATAGGCGAGTTTCTCGCCAATGCCTGGGAGCGTCATCAATGCGTCGCGAGCAGCGGTGTTGGGGTTCACGCGCTCGCCGGGAGCTGCTTTTTGATGATCAAAAGCGAGTTCTATTTCCCGGTCGGCTTCGCGTTGTTCGTTGCGCTCGGCAGGAAGGCTCTCCCAGTTGGTGGCCGCCCACACTCCTTCTGAACGCTTCGCCGCTTGAAGTTCCAAGTCTTTTAAATACTCGCGATAGTCGTTGCCGGATCGCTCGTTGTAGGTTTGTCGAGTCACTCCAAAGGCACGTGCAAGGCCGGTCTGGACCAAATGAGCGGACAGATCCTTGCCCTCTGCGGTGATGACGAAGGCGTAGACGCGCTTGTGCTTGCCGTCACCTCGCGCATCGGAGAAGGCGGTATGGATGGTAAATGGTTTGGCCAACTGTCTTCTGATCTCCTCGCCAGCCTTTTCGCCATAGTTCTTGGCGAGCTGGATGGACTCCTTCGCGGTCGCTTTTACTTTGGTGATCCCAAAGTAGCGGCGTTGAGCCCGGAGACGCCTTTCGTCTGTCGCGTCCGTGACATGCCATTCGAGGCAATCGGCGCCATACAAACGCACGGTGAAGTCTTCACCTTTGGCGTCGCGGACAAGGAAGCTGTCGCCATCTGCCCAAGCTGCAGGGAGCATGGTGCAATGAGGAAGCTCCTTTAGGGGTTCACCGGCAAGTTGTGATGCCAGCAGGACATTCAACACGACCGGGAAGAGAGCTCTCCCGAGCCATCGGGTGATGGCTAAAGGGCGCGGGCGTGGGCTTTCCCCAGTTGAAGTCAGGCAGATCTTGAGGTCGCAGAGACGCGCGGTAACTTGGGTGATTGAAGGCACAGGAAAAAGGTATCCATGATGCTGCGCATAGCCAACCTGAAAGAGGGCCGTTGGAGTGTGCCGATGCGATGGGAAGTGCTTCGCAAGGATTTACCTTGGGGTGGGGTGTGATTGGGATTAGTGAAATAAGGTCATGGGTGACGAAAGAACGGTATTATCTGGCGGGAAAACTGTGCTCACTGTTCAGGGGGCGGGTAAATCCTTTGGGGAGGTGGTGGCTTTGGGGCAAGTTTCATTGTCGGTGGAGGTCGGGGAAATAGTCGTTCTTTGCGGTCCCAGTGGTGCTGGTAAGTCGACCTTGCTCTATATGGTGGCGGGTCTTCTTCCTCCGGATCGTGGCACGATTGAGCTTGCCGGGGTTGATCCTTATACGCTTTCAAGGAGTGCACGGGCACTTCTGCGGAGCCGGGAACTTGGGATGGTTTTTCAGGATGCCCGGCTACTTTCGTATCTGGATATCGAAGCCAACATTCTCGCGGGAGGTGGGAGCTCGGACCAGGCGAACGAATTGATCGAGGACTTGGGGCTTGGTGATCGTCGGAGTCATATCCCCAAAAAACTCAGTGCGGGTGAGCAGCAACGCGTGGGTCTCGCCCGGGCCCTGGTCACGCGCCCCAAGCTTTTGCTGGCTGATGAACCAACCGGGAATCTCGATCAAGGGAGCACGGATTTGGTGCTGGCGGGATTGCAAAAATATGTCAGTGATGGCGGGGCTGTTTTGGTGGTGACGCACGATCCGCAAGTCATGAAAATAGCCGATCGGGTCTTCACTCTCGAAAAAGGGATTCTGCAGGAATGAATTACGAGGATTACTATACGTGGCAGGAGGACGTCCCGGGATTTGGGAAGGCATCTCAGGAAAAACTTCGGCAATGCACCGCAATGGTTTCGCGGGTGGGTGGCTTGGGTGGTCCCCTGGCGCTCTCTCTCGCGGCGGCGGGAGTGGGACGAATTATTTTGGTCCACGGTGGAAAATTGCGTCCCGATGATTTGAATCGGCAGATTCTCATGACCCATGCGGGGCTCGGTGGGTTGCGTCATGTTCAGGCGGCAGAGACTTTACGGAGGTTTAATCCAGATCTCGAAATCGAATCAGTGGGTGAGAATATCTCGGAGGAGAATGCCGTCGATCTCGTGGCAAAGGCTGACCTTGTCTTTTCGTGTGCCCCTTTGTTTGAGGAGCGTCTCTTGATGAATCGTGAGGCGATGCGACAGGGGAAGTTTTTTGTGGATGGCGCGATGTCTTCGATGGAAGGACATGTCTTGGCGGTGAGTCCCGGGGAATCAGCCTGTCTGGCCTGTCTGGTCAAAGAACCACCGGCCTACTGGAAACGCCGTTTTCCGGTAATTGGGGCCGTCTCAGCGATGGTGGCGCAGATTGCGGTCTTGGAGGGCCTCAAGTTAGTAACAAATTTTGCCGAACCTGCTCTGGATCATTTGATTCATGTTGATACGATCACGATGCGTCTGAAGAAGGTGAAGCTTTCGCGCGATCCCGATTGTCCGCACTGTAGTGACCTTGTTCCATGAAACGTCCGATCCTGATTCTCTTCTTTTTGTTTGCCCTCTTGGGGGTGGCATTATGGTGGCTTGCAAATGACCGTAACGAGAGCGCGCGGGGGAAGGGCAGTTTGCTGGTTCATTGTGCGGCGGGATTGCGTAGGCCCATGACTGAAATTGCGCGACAATATGAGGAGGAGTTCGGCGTTAAATTGGTTCTCCAATTTGGAGGCTCCGGGGCATTGGAAAGTCAGTTGATGGTTGCCGGGGGGGATCTCTATCTTCCCGCGGATCAAAGTTATTTGCAGTCGGTTCGTGGCAAGGGTTTGCTTCAGGAGTCCATGCCCGTGGCGCAACTTTCGGCTGGCATTGTGGTGCTGCAGGGGAACCCCAAAGGCCTTACCACATTGCAAGATCTTGCCCGCGAGGGGCTGAAGATCTCCCTAGGAGAGAAGTCCGCCTCGGTTGGCAAGTTTACGTGGTCGGTTCTTGCGCAGGAGGGCATGTTGGAGGGCGTCGAAGCGAATGTCGTCGTGACAAAACCCACTGTAAATATGATCGTGGAAGATGTTGCCACGGGGGCGGTTGATGCCGCGATCGCGTGGGATGCGGTCGCGAGAAATTTCCCGGAAGTGGAGTGGATTCCCGTCCCAGAGTTTACAAAGCGTTCCAAGCTGGCGGGGATCGGCGTCTTGACCTCGAGCAAGGATGCCACTGGGGCCTTGCATTTTGCCCGCTATGTCACGTCGCGTGATCGCGGGAGAAAGGTTTTCGCGGAAATGGGGTTTGAGGTTCCTGACGAGGGTGATGCTTGGGAGGACATTCCGGAGGTGACCTTGTTTTCCGGCTCGATGCTTCGACCTGCCATTCAGGAAAGAATTAGGGGGTTTGAAAAGCGAGAAGGATGCCGGGTCAATACCGTCTTTGAGGGATGTGGGACCTTGGTGGGAATGATGAGGGCCGGGAGTGAGCCCGCGGGATACTTTTCCTGTGACATTCAGTTTTTAGAGATGGTCGATGATCGGTTTTTCCCGGGCACGGTAGTGACAGGGAACGAGATCGTCTTGTTGGTCGCAAAGGGGAATCCCAAGAGCGTGTCCACGCTGGATGACCTTACGCGAGCAGGTGTCAAGGTGGGAGTGTGCGATGAACAAAAAAGTGCCTTGGGTCAACTGACCCATGAAATGTTTAGGAGGCGCAATGTCGGGTTTGAGAATATTGCGATGAAGGGAGCGAAGGGGGATGATTTGGTTTCGGCGATGCAAGCGCGATCGCTGGACGCCGCGCTTGTGTATCGGAGTAACGCGCTCGCGAGTCCGGTGACTCTCGAAGAATGTGAGATTGTCGAACTCAATGATGAGTTGGCATTTGCGGAGCAACCGTATGCCGTGGCCCGTAAGACGTCTCATCCTGAATTGATGAAACGCTTGGGCGAATCACTCAGTGGTGCGGACGCGCGTAGTGACTTTGAGAAGTTGGGCTTTACCTGGAAGCTGGAGGAAGGAAACTAAGTGAGGTGAAGGAATCTCGCGAAAATCAACGACCTTGGCGGGTCAAACCGGAGCTCCCTTTCGTGCTCTTCTTAATTGTCGTCCTGATTGCCTATGTCGGGATGCTGGCGCTGATGGTTGGGGCGAATGTTTTGACGGTCTCGTGGCAGGATATTGGAAAGGTTTTGCGAGATCCTGATATTCAGAGGTCGATCAAACTGACCGTTGTCACCTGTACCGCCACCGCTATTCTTTCGGTCTTGGTCGCGGTGCCGCTGGCCTATCTTTTGTCACGCTACCACTTTCGTGGACGGGCCTTCATCGATACCATTCTTGATATTCCGATTCTCCTTCCTCCGCTGATTGTGGGGCTGAGTCTCTTAATTTTATTCAATAGGGTTTCTCCTTCGACCTGTTGTGGGATGATGGCTGGAGGGCTTTGGCTGGCCGCTTTTGTCGGTTTCCTCTGGAGGGTTAAAGGGAGTGGGCGTGCGATGATTCCCGGGTCCTTACTTTTTCTTGGCGGGCTCTTTGCGGTGGCGGCCGTGCTGACCCGTGGCGCGGGTTCTTTGGAGGAGGTGACGAGCGGATTTGGCTTGCCGATGACCTTCCATCCCCTCGGGATTGTCTTGGCTCAGTTTCCGGTGGCGGCCGCTTTTGCGGTGCGGACGATGAGGACGACCTTTGATCAAATCAGCCCGCGATATGAGGAGGTTGCGATGACCCTCGGGTGTCATCGGGGGCAAGCTTTTACGCGAGTTGTCCTGCCCCTGGCTGGAAAGGGAATGGTGGCAGCGGGAACGATGGCGTGGGCAAGATCATTAGGAGAGTTCGGACCGGTCTTGATTTTTGCCGGAGCGACCCGGGGGCGGACAGAGGTCTTGGCAACGTCGGTCTTTTTGGAAATCAACATTGGAAACCTTCCGGGAGCGGCTGCAATTTCATTATTGATGATCGTTCTCGCTGTCGTGATCTTGATGATCGTGAGGTTTTTCGTCGGGAGAGGAGGGGCGATTTGAGGCTGGAGATCAAAGATCTCACCGTGAGAGTGGGTGGTTTTGTGCTGAGCGACTTTTCTTTGGCAGTCGCAGAAGGTGAATGTGTGGCCCTGATGGGACCGAGCGGCTGTGGCAAGACGACTCTGATGGAGGCGGTTTGCGGGCTGCGAAGCGGAGGAGTTTTGAGTGGCCGAATTTTGCTTGGGGGAGTGGACCTCACGGACTTGCCTCCGGGAGCTCGCATGATCGGATTGGTCCCTCAGGACGTCGCCCTTTTTCCCACCCTCACGGTAAGGGAGCAATTGGAGTTTGGTCCCAAGCTCCATCGTTGGGATCGCGACGAGATGAGAGACCGCGTGGAAGGTCTCGCCTCAGATCTAGGCTTGTCGCAATTGCTGGACCGCTTGCCGAAGGGGCTTTCCGGGGGCGAGGCGAGGCGGGTGGCCTTGGGGCGGGCCCTTGCTCTGAGACCGCGCTTGCTTTGTCTGGATGAGGCCCTGTCAGGCTTGGATGAAGCGCGACACGATGAAGTGCTACAGGTCATCCGTAAAATGATCGACAGGGAAGGCGTGACGGCATTGCACGTGACTCACTCACGAAGAGAAGCAAATGCCATTGCGGATCGAGTCGTGGTCATGGGGCCGAGAGAGGCTTAATCATGGCGCAGGATGGTGACGGGATCTTTGGTGAGTGCGTAGAGTGTCGCAAGCCAGGCGCTGGCGGCGCTGGCGAGTGGGATGAGAAGCCAGGTGAGGGGTGGAAATGAGAAGGAGGCTGCCTCCGAGATGACGAAGGCGAAAGATGTTCCCAGAAGTCCGATGAGGGCTGCACGACCGAGGAGAAGAGCGGCGATTTTAAGGTGGCTGACGCCGATTGCTCTGAGGGTTCCAATTTCCGGGAGTCGTTCTCGGACATTACCGAAGGCGAGGTAGGCGAGGGCGAAAAAAGCGCCCCCGGAAATGAGTGGAGTGATGACCGAGGAAAAGCGGGTTCGTTCGGTTCGTGCTGCCTTTCTGTTTTCGAGGATGGCTTGTTTTGCGTCGCGGGCCCGGTCGCCGACCTTGTTCCGGGCCTCGGCGCGAACCATCGCGGAGGAGCCGAGTTCGATGATTTGGACTTTCGGTAAAATGGCGGAAATTTCGCTACGGATTTCCCCAAGCCGGTCGATGCTGGTGCAGTTACAGCCGAGGGCGAGGATGGCGTTGATGCGACCTTTTAAGCCGAATATTTCCTGCGCTTCATCGAGGTGAATCCAAGCGGAGCCATCGTCGAGAAAACTGCGGGGTGGGTGAGTTTGCGCGACGAGGTAATTTTTTTCATTGAGGGTGATGGTGTCCCCTTTTTTTAGCCCGAGTGACTGATGGAGATCGTGTCCAAGATTGATGGATCCGGGTGCCAAGGGATCCATGATCGGCTTCTTTTTGCTGCGGTGTGAAATGGGAACCTGGCCTTCGATACCGATGAGGAGAATGGCGCGTTTTTGTTCCTTCCATTGGATGCGCCGGGAGAGTTGGGGGAGGAGATGATTGACGGTGACAATTTTGCTTTCGGCGAGCCTGTGGACCGAGTCCTGGGGCATCGTCTTTTCGGAGTAACCGCGTTCTTTGATTTGCCAGAGTTCTTCGCCGGCGGGGAAGAGGAAGACGTTGAAGCCAAGTCCTTTCATGGTCTTGCGGATGTCGTCCTCGAGGGCCTTCATTTCGGCAGTGGTTTTGGTCTCAAGGGAGGCGAGTTGGATCTCGGTGCTGCGGTCGAAGTCGGCGAGGCTGGACTTGGCGGTGAGCCAAACGGCGACGGCGGCGGTGACGGCGAGGGTGGCGAGAATGAAGTTGAATTTTCGGTGTTTGATTTCGGCTAGGAACATGGCGGGGAGAATAGACGAGTGGGCGATTGCGGAAGGGATGACTTGCTTTGTTGCGGGGAGAGATTGCCCCCAGAAAAGGAACGGAAGAAGGAAAACTTGGTTGAGGGGGCCCGCGGGGCGGCGGAAAAGCGAAGTTTTTCAGGATGATTTTCTCATGATGAGAATGGTTCCGATAATGAGGGTGAGGACGATGACTGCGGCGATGAGGATTGGGGAGATGGGAATAAAGTAGGTGTTGAGGGCACTTTGATGGCGGGATGACTCAGGGGGATCTGGGGGGGAGCTTTCCTCGTTGAGGGTGGGGAGAATTGAGGGGAGTTGTTTGTCGATGACGATGAGGCCGGATTGGAGGTTTTTTTGCCAGTGGGCTTGGAAGAGGAGGTCGTAACCGGGGTTGCCACTTTTGACTTGGCAGGAGCACGCTCCGCAGAGGTATTCGCAGGCGGTGAGGATGGCTTCGGGGGTGATGCTACTGCCGAGGAGGGGGCCGGGGGTTCGGCCCCGTCCGAAGATGGGGACAACGAGAGGTTCTTCTGGAGGAGCGAGGCGGTTGGCGGTGAGGATGCGGAGGAAGGCTTGTTCGGCGGAGTCGTCGCGTTTGATGCGTTCGATCTTGAAGGAAATTTTGAGTGGGATGGTGGAGCGGAGGACGTCGTCGAGGCTGATGTCGGCGCCTACTTTTCCGACTTGGTTGGCTTGGATGATGCCTTCGGGGATTTTGATTTGAGATTGGGCTTCCTTGAGGGTTTGCTCGAGTTGCTGGAAGGTGGCGTCGTTGGCGGATTGGTCGCGGCCTTCGATGAGGACCCAGACGGTGGATTGGCCGGCGAGGAGGTCGGCTTTGATGCGCTGGCGGGCGGGAGA
>Ga0222650_1000936_pt1 | contig 18246 bp, 12 predicted proteins | sample AntAcemetagen367_FD_179820 | JGI IMG/M metagenome (GOLD analysis project Ga0222650, IMG submission 179820) | Saline water microbial communities from Ace Lake, Antarctica - #367 | ecosystem: Environmental > Aquatic > Non-marine Saline and Alkaline > Saline | place: Antarctica: Ace Lake...
CCCCGTGGAGGCCCCCGGTGGTCCGGCCCGGAGCTACGGTCGCCTCGCTACGCTCACCGCCCTCCGCTCCGGGCCGGACCACCGGGAAGAATGCCGGATCTTACCCACAGATTCTGCGGAAGAGGCTAAAATATTAAAAGCGAGTAGCCTCTTTGCGATAGGAGCTTCGCAAATGCTGGAAGCAAGTGATTTGATTGCTTATTGGTCCTTTGACACGATTGCCGACGGATATGCCGTTGATGATCAGGCTGGCAATGTTGGCGTTTTCCTCAATGGACCTCAATTCACGAACGCTGGGACCGGGCATTCCGGTGATGCTGCTGATCGGGCACTCCTTTTGGGCAATGGCCAGCACCGTATGCAGGTTCTCGATGCCTCGTTCTTGAATGCTGCCGGAAGTGCAGACGCCCTTTCGATTTCTTACTGGCAGAATCTCAGTCAGATTCGTAACCAGTTTGCTTTTTGGGCTGATTCGGTCACTGCCACCAGAGCATTTTCTTTAGCAAGTCCTTGGTCCGACAATGCCATGCATTGGGACACCGGAGGCGGATTTGTCGAGGGTGTTGAGCGGCTCACCGCTTTTCCTGCTGAAACTTGGTTGTCGAAGTGGGTGCACGTCGTGGTCACCAAGAATGGTGAGACCAAGCGAATTTACGTGAATGGAATTGAAGAGACGAACGGAATCAATACCGCGGTATTACCGACAGACTTCACGGATTTCATCATTGGAAATAATTCAACATCATTCACGGAGGCCCTAAATGGAACAATTGATGACGTTGCGATTTACAGTCGGGAGATCACCCCCGCGGAGGTGACCTCTCTCTTAAACGGTGATTCTCCAGCGTCCCTCGTGGGGGACAATGATACCGATGTCGATGGCCTTCCTGACGACTGGGAAACACGAGTCTCAGGGGACCTTGTGACTCTGGAAGCAGGAGGTGATCCAGATCTTGATGGCCTGACTAATGAAGATGAATTCACCGGCGGGACTAACCCGACCAGTGATGACACCGATGGTGACGGAGCCAAGGATAATGAAGAAACCAGAACCGGAATTTGGGTCGATTCATCCGACCGGGGAACCAATCCGATCCTTGCTGATACTGATGGTGATGGCGTCTCCGATGGTGCTGAGAGCAATACCGGGGTTTTCTTAGATCTCGCTGACACCGGCTCGAATCCTCTCTCGCTTGATTCTGATGCGGACGGATTTAGTGATGCCGCGGAGGTGATTTTCGCTTCTTCCAATCCTAATTTGGCGACCTCGATTCCACTTCGTCCGGGCCAATTAGACCTGTTGGCCTACTGGAACTTTAATGACGATACTGATCCCGCGGCAACCTTCGACGAGGTCAAGGGATTCCGTGGTGAACTCAAGCCAGGGACTCTGATCTCTGCTGATGCGACAGGCCGATCACTGACGGTTGGCGATCGGGCGCTCGATATGGGCACCGCGGCAATGGCCGGGACCGGCGTGATTGTTGCACAAGGAGGGTTTCTCGACCTCGCGGGAGCGCAGGACCAAATCGGGATTTCCTTCTGGATTAACGTGCCAAGTCTCCAGGAATCCTATGGAGTTTATGCCAGCTCTCCGGCGGTGGAGCGGGCCTTCAGTGCTCACGTTCCGTGGAGTAATGGCCAGATCTATTGGGATACCAATGGATGTTGTGATGGAGCGCGTCAGCGGACAAATTTCCCTGGCGGAGTAACTCTCAATACGTGGGCGCATGTTGTCCTGAATAAGAAGGGCGATACCAAGGCGATCTGGGTCGATGGCGTAAAACTATTTGAGCAGGAAAATACTGATAACCTGCAACAGACGTATACCCGTTTCTTTATTGGAACCGATTCTTTGATCGCGAATACGGTGGGCCTCCTTGATGACATGGCGGTGTATGCAGATACTCTGAGCGATGCCGAAATTGCTCTGCTGGCATCAGGAGTGGCACCCAATGATTCTTCTCTCGTGCCGCCGAACAGCGATACCGATGGTGACGGGATGCAAGACGCCTATGAGGACGCCAACGGGCTCGATAAGAATAGCGACGATCGACTTAGTGATCTTGACGACGACGGCGTGAACAACATCACGGAGTTCATCAACGGAACTCTTCCGAATGATAATGATTCGGACGGTGACACTCTGCTCGACGGAGTCGAAGACGGAACAGGTGTTTGGGTAGACGCGCAACAGACCGGAACCAACCCTCTCAGTGCCGATACCGACGGAGACTTTCTTGGCGATGCGGATGAGAGCAATACGCGAATCTTTGTGAGCTTAACGGATACCGGGACCAATCCCAATCGGGCGGATTCCGATGGCGACCGTTGGAGTGACTTCGATGAGATCGATTGGCCAAGCGATGCCAATGACCGGGAGGATTTCCCAAGTATCGACCCTAATCAAACCACGCTGCTGGCTCTGTGGGATTTCAACGATAACAGTGATGAAGGCAGTGCCTTTGATTGTGTTCGTGGTTTTGAGGCTGCGTTTTTTGGTGCTGAAACTGCTTTCAGTGATGATGCCGCCGGCCGGACTGAGACCGCGGGTGATCGGGCCCTAAATCTCGGCCCCAACGGGGGGAGCAACGGAGCCTATGTCGACAATGCCCGCTGGTTTGGATTGGGCATTCCCAAGGGGCAGGTGATTGAGAATCTCGGCTCAATCGGATTCTCCGGCGATATGACTGTCGGGGCGGGCTCTCTTGGGACACCCGGTGCTCTTGCGGGCGATGGCGACACCGCGCTCACCACGGTGACTCCGAATAGTTCGACCCGAACTTTCTATGATCCCGCTCTCAATCCAGCCGATGTCTGGTCAGCGGAAGTTTGGCTGAAGCCCTCCTTGGTCATGGATGCTGGAGATTTAAGGTGTGCCATTGCCAACGGCGACTTTGGAGCTCCCCGCAAAGGATGGTTGATCTACCAATCAGATGCAGGTTGGAACTTCCGGACCTACTATAATGATGGCTTCGCGACGGCTGTCAATATCACGGGGACAAATGGAGCTCCTCCGGTCGCCGGAGAATGGACGCACCTTGTCGTGACTTGGGACGGGACCATCGGCAAAATCTATGTTGATGGACTTTTGTCTGACACGAGTATCCCTCAGACCTACGTGCCTGGAATCGCTGGTGGATTTACGATTGGAGCTCGTTCCGATGGTCCTTTCCAATGGTCTGGTGATGCCGATGAGGTCGCATTTTACGGGACCGAATTAACTTCCGATCAAGTCGCCGAGCACTATGCCAATGCGACCAATCCAAGTCCGGCTGTTTCTTACGAATCTCTGATCCAAAGTCGCTCTCCTTTGGGCTACTGGAGAATGACTTCCGATGATCCGGAGCCTAGTCCCGATCAGGTTGCGGTCTCATTTTGGCAGCGCCTGGACTCGACGGGGAACAGCAGTGCCTTCTGGGCTGCTTCAACCTCAAGTGGCGGAAATGTCCGTGGCTTTCAGGCACATAACCCTTGGGGCGATGGCAATTACGTCTTTGATACTGCCGGGGGTGCCGGTGATGAGAGAATTGTGGGCATTGCGGACGTTGTTCCCGGGGTGTGGGAACATTTTGTTTATCAAAAGGAAGGCTCTCGCAAAGAAGTCTGGAAGAATGGTGTGTTGGTCCTTTCCGGGGATTTTGCAGGTCCCATTCCTGATGACTTCTTTGGCCTTACGATTGGATCGGAATACATTGATCCAGTTTCGGCAAGGAATGCCACTCGTGGACTGATTGACGACTTCGCTGTTTTCGGGAATGCCCTCACCGAGGAGGAAATTCTCCGCCTCGCAGAAGGAGAATCGCCCAAAACAATCAGTGGCTCGGCAACACCGTTGGCGATCACTTCGATCGAGTTGAACGACACTGAAGTGGTCTTGACGTGGAACTCCCGCGCGGGTCGAACCTATGCCGTTGAGTCGAGTTTGAACCTCGGGGGCGTTTGGACCGAGTTGGCGGACAATGTCGTTTCCGAGGGAGACACCACAACGTTCCGGCTTCAGATTGGCTTCATTCCGGACTTCGGGCCGAAGCTATTTTTCCGAGTTTCCGAAGAGTAAGAAAGAAGCCTGTTAAATCCAAATTCAAATACGCCGGACTCGTCATGGGTCGGGCGTATTTTTTGGGACGGGCGCCGCAGTTTTTACTACTGCCCTCAGGGGGAATGGGGTCAAACAGGGAGTCGAAAAAAGCCTTGGACGACCTTCTCGGTCATGGTGGCAATGTGCTCGAAAGTTTCGCCACGGTGAGCGGCGAGGGCCTCGGCCGTGAGACGGGTGAAGGCCGGTTCGCAACGTTTGCCACGGTGGGGAGTGGGGGCGAGGTAGGGCGAATCAGTTTCAACCATGAAGGAACCCGCTGGCGCGGCCTTGGCGGTATCGACAACCGCGTGGGCATTCTTAAAGGTCGCGATGCCGGTGAAGGAAATGATTCCGCCGGCAGCGAAGACCCTTTCGGCAAGTTCAGGTGGGCCCGGGAAACAGTGGAAGACGGCGCGGACCTCGTCGGAGAACTCGCGGTAAATTGCGAGGGCATCGTCGAAGCTTGCGGTGTCTTTTTTGTCGCGGGTGTGGAGGACGATATTGAGACCGGCGGATCGGGCCAGTTCGAAATGACGGCGGAGGAAGTCACGCTGACGCGCGTGGTAGGATTCATCTGTCCAGCCCTCCGGAGCGGGGTGGAAGTAGTCCAGTCCGGTCTCACCGACCGCGGCGACCTTGGGGTCGGCAAGATGCGGGATTAGGAATGACTCGAAGTCATCGCGTGTCTCGTGGACATCGCAGGGGTGAATGCCGATACAGGCCGAGACCTCCGGGTGATCGTGCGCGATGCTCAGATTCACTGCCAAATCACTCTCATCGGTGGCGAGAGTGATCATGCGGTGAATTCCGGCCTCCTTGGCGCGCGCGATGATGTTTGGAATTTCGTCCGGTGAGAACTTATGAGAGCCGAGATGGCAGTGCGAGTCGGTGGTTTGGGGATTCAAAAATCAGGCCTCGAAGAGGTGGGGCTTGTGTTTTTTAAGATCCTCTCCGCACATTGTGGTATGATTGGCAGCAGCCTTGATGCGGGAGTGATGGTTGATGTCGATGAAGTCCATGACACTTATGATTGCAGGTAGGTTTTCTCTCTGTAGAAGAAAGCGAAGGGCACAAAGACGATTGCGGTGACGAACATCAGAATGGTGAAGAAGCGGAAGTAAGCAGCTCCTTCGAGTTCGGAGCCACCCCCGACCGATGATTCAACTTTGAAGAAATAGGGCTGCTTTGAGTCTACTTCCTTCTCTTCGATTCCAAGTTCGGTTTTACGTTCATCGAGCCATGAAGTTTCGGGGTGAAGGACATCGGCCCATGATTTCTCTTCTTTGGTCTCAGGGTCAGGAAGAGTGAGAGTCATATTGAGATCCCATTTGGACTTCTCTTCCTTATCGGGGCCATTGGAGGATATTCGGGCAGTTTGCGAGTTAAGCTGACTGTAGCGGAAAGGATTCCCCCAAGGGTCATTGGGAAGATCTACTGAGTCGGGGAAACTTCCGGTTTTTTTCACCTCGGTGGAGAGCGAAGCCAAAATTGAGGCGAAGCTTTCGTTAAGATCTGCGGTCGTAAATTTGTGAAGAGAATGTTTTTCCTCTTTCTCCGGCACGATGATCTCGTCGCCGGAATTTGCCTTGCCATCGAAACCATCTGTCATCTCATTTGCGGAAGCATTGGGAATAATAATGCTCTCGTTAACGACAGCGGTAAGTTCGTTGCCAGCCCAGACCGACATGAGGAAAACCGCCATGGTGAGAGACTTCATTTTGCGCGGTGACTGCGTGTAGTAGAATTCGAGGCCGACGATGGAGACCATGACCTCGGCAGCGGTCATCAGGGTGTAGGCCAAGACCTGCCAACCGATGGATGGCTTTTCGCCCGCGTCGATCCAGCCTTGGGTCATTGTGATAATCAAAAATGCGGCGGATGCAAGAAAGAGGCCGATACCGATTTTTCGAAGTGGGGTGAGTTTGAAGACCTTGTCGATGGCGGGATAGAGGACCATCGTGAACAACGGAATGAAGGTCAGGATGAGGAGCGGATTGATGGCCTGGATCTGTGAGGGAAGCCATTCGATGCCGAGGAAATTACGATCCATGTCTTGCGACTGGAAGACCCACGACGAGCCGGTTTGATCAAAGAGAGCCCAGAACATGGCGAAGAAGGCGAAGAGTGGCAAAAGTTTGCCTATCGCAATGAGGCCTTCGCGAGAGATCACTTCGTGAAAAAACTTCATACCTCCGGGAGGAACGTGAATGAATTTGTGACGTCCTCGCCAGAAGAGGAAAGTGGCGATGGCCATGAGGACGCCAGGAATGCCGAAGGCCCAGTGTGGACCATACCATTTGAGGAGCCAGGGTGTCATCAGGGTGGAGACGACAGAACCGAGGTTGATCGAAAAATAGAACCAATTAAAAATTTTGGTGAGAAGATGGGAGTTGCCCTTACCGAATTGGTCCCCGACGTGGGCCGAGACGCACGGCTTGATCCCGCCGGCTCCAACGGCAATCAGGAGAAGTCCGCCGAAAAGCCACCATCCGGAGGTTCCCGTAACCCCCATGAAGGCGAGAGCGGCATGGCCCGCGCAGTAGACAATCGAGAGGAGGATTATGGTCCGGTATTTACCGAGGAAAACGTCGGAGAGCAGGGCTCCGATTAAGGGGGTGAAGTAGACCCAAGCGACGAACTTGTGGTAGTAGGCGGTTGCCTGTGTTTTACTCATCTCTTCACCGCCTAGGCCATCCATGAGCCAGAGATACTGGGTCATGAAGATCACTAGAATCGTGCGCATCCCGTAAAAGGAAAAACGCTCGGCGGCTTCGTTTGTAATGATGAAGGGAATGCCGCCGGGCATGCCGGTGGTTTCGGTGGGGGTGCTTCGGTATTCTGAACTCAAAGTAGTAAAATGCGGTTGCGGGGCATTTCATGCTATGAGAAGGAGGGGTCAATCACCGAATTTTGTAGAGATGAGTGAACTTACGACGCTGGGTATGAAAGAGATGATTCCCTTGCGGTAGACCTTTCCTTTGAAGTGAGCTCGTCAGATTGGTCGGCCAGTTTGAGCAAAGCGGCGTTGGCGGCTTTTTAGGAATCATTACGGTCCAACCTTCCGCCTGAGTGAGGGGACAGGAGCCCTGCGTGGTGGTGACGATGGTCCCATCGATTCGGCGTCCTCGGAAGCGGGTTTTGCCATTTCTCCTGACGGCAATCGGCCATTTGTGAGTGACAATCGTCTCACCACTCGATGGTGGCGGCGGCCCAGGTCAGGCCAGCTCCGAAGGCGACCATTACGATCTTGTCGCCTCGTTTGATTTTGCCTTCGCGGTGAGCTTCGTCGAGCGCAATGGCGATGGCGGCGGCGGAGGTATTGCCGTATTTGTGGAGATTGATGAAGACGCGGTCGCTAGGAATGTCGAGGCGGCTAGTAATGGCATCGATGATACGGAGATTGGCTTGGTGGGGGATCACGAGGGCGATGTCCTCGGCTTTCAAACCAGCGCGCTCGATGACGGTGATGGCGGAGTTTTTCATCCGGGTGACGGCGTGTTTGAAGACTTCCTTGCCCAACATGGCAAGTGTCGCGAGGCCTTCTCCAGCATTTGCGGTGGTGATGGGGCAGGCCGAGCCGCCTCCGGGGATATTGAGAAGATGGGTTTGCTTGCCATCGGTACCGATGTCGGTGGCTAGGATTTGGCCTTCGCCTTCGCGGGAGGCCCTGAGAATGGCCGCGCCGGCACCATCGCCGAAGAGGACACAGGTCGTGCGGTCTTTCCAGTCGATAAAAGCGGAGAGTTTTTCGGCTCCAATGATGAGTGCATTGGCAAAGGCGCCGCTTTCAATCATGCGCTTTGCGATCTTCATAGCATAGAGGAATCCGGAGCAGGCCGCTGAGATATCGAAGGCAACGGCATTGAAGGCTCCGAGCTGTTGTTGGACATAACATGCCGTGGCCGGGGTAAGGGTGTCGGGCGTGATCGTCGCGACGATGATCAATTCAACTTCGTCAGCGGTCATGCCGGCCTGTTCGAGGGCCTTGGCGGCGGCTTTGGAACCAAGATGAGAAGTGAATTCGCCTGCCGCGGCGATTCGGCGTTCCTTGATCCCGGTGCGAGAGACGATCCATTCATCTGAGGTCTCCACGAATTGAGAGAGTTCCTCGTTGGTCAGGACTTTCTCAGGCAAATAACTGCCTGTCCCCGCGATGGTGACACCATGAATCATAGGCGGAGTGAAGGCGATGAACGCTTCTGCGGCAAGCCTTGAAAAAGAAGTATTTTAGATTTCTTAAGTCCCTTGCGAGGTCAAAAAAGGCGGCTATGATCGCGCATGACCGTTGAATGCACTGCACAAAGCTGCAAGGCCCCCGATTGGATGAAGTCCGCTCTTAAGCTTGCGGGATTCTATAATATCCTTTTCGGGATATGGGTGATTGGTTGGCCCAATGCTTGGTTTCAGATCTCGGGAATGGAGCCAGCGCGGTATCCTTTCCTCTGGCAGTGTGTTGGGATGATCGTGGGGGTTTACGGAATTGGCTATCTGGCGGCGGCCTTGGATCCGCTTCGCCATTGGCCGGTCGTGTTGGTCGGTTTTTTGGGGAAGGTCTTTGGTCCGATCGGTTTTGTCTTCGCAGCCTCGCAGGGAGAATTGCCGTGGCAGGCCGGCTGGATGATCGTCTTCAATGACTTGGTTTGGTGGATTCCCTTCGCAATGATCTTGTGGGCAACGGCGTGTCAGATGGTCGGCCGCCCGGCCGTTGGAGAGCCTTTGTCGCTTGAGAGAGCCGTGAGAGCCTTTCGTCTCACTTCGGGCGAAACTCTACTCGAGGCTTCCCAAAAGGACCAGCTGGTCATCGTTTTTCTACGACATTTTGGTTGTACCTTTACCCGCCAGCTCCTTCGCAATCTCAGGGAGATGCACGAGCGGGCGGAAAAGGAAGGAGCCAGGCTAGTGCTGGTGCATATGCTTCAGGAAGGAGAGGAAGAGGAGTTTGTCAAAACCGATGGAGTGGCTCGAATTGCCGATTTTCGTTGTGATCTTTACCGGGCTTTTGGGCTTGGTAAGGGTGGTTTTCTAGAGCTTTTTGGGCCCAAGGTTTGGTATCGAGGGGCCAAGGCTTTCTTCGGTGGTTGTGGTGTGGGCATGCTGAAGGGCGACGGCTTACAAATGCCGGGGGCTTTTCTTCTGAAGGACGGTAAAATTCAAGAATCACAAAAGGCCCAATCGGCCTCGGATCTTCCGAGCGTGGAAGCCTTGTTCGGCGCGAAGGTCTCGTAATTTGTCGAACTTGGGCTCGGGTTAGGATTTGAGAATAAGCTGAAGCAGCGGGCGGGGAGGGATTTAAAGATGCCGATGTTGCCGACTCGGTCGCCATGTCAATGGGGATACTGAGGTCATTTTATTTAAGGAGCTCTAAATAAGCTCTTTCGCCTTGAGTTGGCGCCAACATGCTACGGCGATGATCTGCCGCCCTTGTGAGGCCTCTTCACGTTCGTTGGGTTAGGCCGACGAGGTCTTGTTCGACGTGCGCTTTTTCTTTCCCTCTTATCGAAACTCTTTGGTATCCCAGCCCTTCCTTAACGATCTCGAAGAAGGGTTCGACGGTTTCTTGCGGCAGTTTGTAGAGGGCCTTGCCAACTGCCGTTTCAAGCCGATGGACGATGGGGCTTTTGGGGACCCAGTCGCGGAGATCGCTTGGAAGCAACAAGAGGCCAAGCAGGTGCTCGCGAGCCGCGAGATCAAGGAACTGCTCGCCTCGGTTCGCGAGTGGGAAGGACGCGACGTGTTAGAAGCGGTCGCTCTCATGGTTTGGTGCGGGCTCGAGGATCCCCATCTCCTGGAGCGCCTCTGCGCATCCGCCGATCCCCGCTGCCGGGCCGATGCGGCACGCGTTGCCGGGCGGTGGGCGCGCTTTGATCTCTTGGCCGTTTCTCGCGAGGCGGGTGTCGAGGCCGCTTCCAAAATCCTCTTGCAGGACAAGCCTCTCGCCATAAGTCGCAACGTTTTCCAGGTCGTTGCCGCAAGTGAGGGTTCCCCGCAGTTGCTCGTGGGCCGATTTGAGCGGGGTCAAGCGAACCAAGAGCAAGGCAAACGACTTCGTGCCGCCTGGATCGCCGCCGGGGTCGTGCCTCCGCAACTGGCAGCCCGGATCGACGATCTCGCGGGGGGCACGTTGGCAGGAATGACCTACAGCGAGGACCTAGTTCGTGAACTGGTCGCGGCAGCCAAATCGGGAGATCCCGACAAAGGTGGGGTTGTTTTCACTCCGCCAACATGGGCTGTGCCGCTTGTCATAAGATCGGCGACTCCGGCGGGATCATCGGCCCGGATCTCTCGGCCGTTGGAAGCGGCGTGCCTGGAGAGCGCATTGTCACCGAGGTCCTCTGGCCGACCCGCCAGGTCAAGGATGGATTCTCACTCACGCTCCTGACCCTCAAGGACGGCAGCGTGCTCCAAGGCTATCTGATCAGCTTGCGGGGTGAGCCCGTGGCCGACGAAGGCTTCACCTCTTCGATCAACGGAAAACCGGCCTCGCAATTCACGGATCATGCCACGATCGGGCGTTTCGAGTCAGGCGGAATCGCGCTGCAAATCCACGACAAGGGAATGATCGTGGAATTTAAAGAGATACGACTCAAGAAACTCAGATGACCACGATCCATCCATCAGAATGGTCCGAGCGTTTAGGGCGTGACCGATTCGACCGGCAAAGAAAGGCCGGGAGTATTTTTCGACGCCAAAGGAATCCCTTAAGGGAGCGGCTTGTCGAGGTTGTGAAAAGGAAATTAGTCGCCATCAAGGAGGTTGCCGATACCACCGAGAACGGAGCCTTCTCCTTTCCCCGAAGCGCCGCGGGCGGCGAGAATACGATCCGCCATCCTTGAGAAGGGCAGGGATTGGATGTAGACCGTTCCGTGTCCGCGCAGGGTCGCAAGGAAAAGGCCCTCGCCGCCGAAGAACATGCTTTTTAAGCTACCCGCTCGCTCGATGCTATAATCGATCGAGGGGGAGAATCCGACAAGGCAACCGGTGTCGAGTCGGAGGGTTTCGCCCTTGAGTTCCTTTTTAATAACATGGCCACCCGCGTGAATGAATGCCATGCCGTCACCCGTGAGCTTTTGGAGGATGAAGCCTTCGCCTCCGAAGAAACCCGTGCCGATCTTCTTGTTGAATGCGATGGAAACCTTGGTGCCATAGGCTGCACAGAGAAAGGCATCCTTCTGGCAAAGGATTTCGCCACCAAATTCAGCCATGTTGATCGGGATGATTTTGCCGGGATAGGGCGCTGCGAAAGCGACCCGCCTCTTGCCGGTGGTTCCGTTATGGGTAAAGTGAGTGATGAAGATTGACTCCCCGGTGAGGGCACGTTTTCCGGCGGAGAGGAGCTTCCCCATCATGCCTTGATTGGCTTCTGATCCGTCGCCCATTTTGGCTTCAAAACTGATCTCTTCTTCGAGGTAGTTCATGGCGCCAGCTTCGGCAATCACGGTCTCGCGAGGATCAAGCTCGATCTCGACAATCTGCATGTCGCCGCCCATGATTTCGTAATCAATTTCATGACACTCTTGGCCGATGGGGTGACCAGCGGAACGTCCGGCCGGAAGTGGCGGAGGAGGGGTCGCACCCACGCCATTTTGAAAGAGCGGGGGTAGGACTTCGGCAGCCGGGAGCCATTCCGCCATTCCTTCCGTCCAAAGCTTCGTTCCAGGCTCGATCTCTCCGGAGTTGACGAGTGGAACAAGTTCTTCTTCGAGGATCTGTTTGGGTCGATTCTGTTGATCAGCGTAGTGCCATGTTTGCATGAAGGAGGTCTAGAAAATTGAAACTGGACTGACGAGATCTTTTCGTCGGTGGTGGTTGCGGTGATACTTTCCCTGACGATACTATCGCATCAGTGTCTCGCTCAAATGAACCAGTCCTCGACAAACTTTTCAGTGATCGATCTTTTCTCGATCGGGATCGGCCCCTCGTCATCCCACACCGTGGGACCGATGAGGGCCGCGGCGGCCTTTGTTTCGTCCTTGGGAGATTTGCCCGTGGAGGTCGTCCGATGCGATTTATTTGGCTCGCTCGCGGACACGGGGAGGGGGCATGGCACGGATCAGGCAATCATCCTGGGCTTTCTTGGTCATGATCCCAAAACGGTGCCGGTGGACGCAATCAAAGGACTGTTGAAGCAGGTCAAAGACAGGCAACAGCTTACTTTGCCAGATGGGCGGACCGTGGCTTTTGTCAGTAAGGACCACCTCGTATTTCACCGCGGGAAGACGGTGGGCAAGCATACCAACGCGATGCATTTTAGCGCGTTGGGAAACGATGAGCAGATTGTCGCCGAGGAGTTGATCTACTCGGTCGGTGGTGGATTTACGATAAAGGACGGGGAGGTCTCGGTGAATGAAGCCGAGGCGGTCGAGGTGCCTTATCCGTTTCACAAGGCGACGCCGCTATTAGAGATTTGTCGAAAAGAGCACCTCGCAATCAGTGAGGTCGTTTTGGCGAATGAAGAAGCGTTTCGCCCGGAGAAAGAAACACGCGAGAGGATTGATGAGATTTGGGCGGCGATGGATGCGTGCATCACGCGTGGACTGGAAGCCGAGGGCGTTTTGCCCGGTGGCTTAAAGGTGACTCGCCGAGCGCGGAAGTATCATGAGGCCTTGACGACATCCGGGGAGGAATCGGACAGCCTTGCGGTGATGGATTGGGTGAATCTTTATGCACTGGCGGTGAACGAAGAAAATGCGGCCGGAGGACGGGTCGTGACTGCTCCCACCAATGGTGCAGCGGGAGTCATACCGGCCGTCTTTAAGTATGCCGAGCAGTTTCGCCGATCACCCCATCCTGATGCCAAGTATCGTTTTTTTCTGACTGCAGGAGCCATCGGTTCGCTTTATAAAAAGAATGCTTCGATTTCTGGAGCGGATGTCGGCTGCCAAGGAGAGGTGGGGGTGGCGTGCTCGATGGCAGCGGGCGCTCTGACCGAGTATCTTGGCGGGACGGTCTTGCAGGTTGAGTTTGCCGCAGAGATCGGGATGGAGCACAATCTTGGGCTCACCTGCGATCCCATTGGGGGATTGGTGCAAATCCCCTGTATCGAGCGAAATGCCATGGGCGCGATTAAGGCGATCAATGCTTCCCGCCTTGCGATGAAGAGCGCGGGGATTCACCACGTCTCGCTCGATAAGGTGATTGCCACGATGAAGGCGACCGGTGCCGATATGCTCTCCAAGTATAAGGAAACGGCAAGGGGAGGGCTCGCGGTGAATATCGTGGAGTGCTAATCTGACAAGTTCTCCTCTTGTCCGGACCAGAAGTGCCTCTATCATCCTCACGTGGTAAACATGAGAAAAACGCGGATTATTTGTACGCTTGGTCCCGCGACCGAGTCACCGGAGATGTTGCGCAAGATGATCTTGGCGGGGGCAGACGTTTTTCGGCTGAATATGAGTCATGCAAGGCATGATTGGTGTCGTGAAATCGTGGTGCAAATCCGGGAGGCTTCGGCGGAAATTGGGCGAGCTGTCGGAATTCTTTTCGATCTGCAAGGGCCCTCAATCCGGACAGGCGATGTCGAGGAGAAGATCATTCTTGAAACAGGCGATCTGGTGGAGTTTCGGAATCGTGGCACGGAGCCACAGATCGAGAAGTCCACGACGGTGAACTACCCTGGTCTCATGTCGGATGTTTCAGCGGGCGACGACCTGACTGTCGATAATGGTGAGCTTTTGATGAAGATCGAGCGGATCGAGGAAGATCGGATTGTTTGCTCGGTCGTGACCGCGGGGAGTATGGGATCTAGGCGGCATATTAACTTGCCGGGCGTGCGTTTGAAGCTACCCGCTCTGACCGATAAGGATAAAGCTGACATTAAGATCGCTGCTGAGTGCGATGCCGATTTCGTGGCGGGTTCATTTGTGCGGGATGCCGGCCACGTCCGTGAACTCCGGGCCGCAATACGGGCCGAGGGTTGTGAGGCCGAAATCGTGTCAAAGCTGGAGGATCAGGAGGCCATTCGCCATCTCGATGATATTATCCGGGAGTCCGACGTCATTATGGTGGCTCGCGGAGATCTTGGGATTGAGGTCCACATTGAAGAGCTCCCCATCATTCAGCGCCGGATTGTGAAACGTTGCCATCAACTCGGACGCCGGGTAATCGTGGCCACCCACATGCTCGAGTCGATGACCGAGAATCCCACTCCGACCCGCGCCGAGGTCACGGATGTCTCCAATGCCGTCTACGAGGAAGCAGACGCCATCATGCTCTCGGGCGAAACGACGGTTGGAAAGCACCCGGTCCGTTGTGTCGAGTTGATGGATCGTGTGGCACGTCGCATTGAGCGATCCGGCGGTCTGGGATATGGGAAAGAAGCGGATTTGCGGACTGAAAAACAAAAGACAATTCTAGCCGCTTGTGGCCTCGTCGATTCCATTCCCCAAGCGATTTTGGTGGTCTTCACCCGATCAGGGGCGACAGCGCACCAAGCGGCGCTCCTCCGTCCGCGAAGCCCGATTTTTGCGATCACGCCGGAATCTTCACTCTGTTCCAAGTTCACTCTTTCCCGTGGTGTCCGGTCATTCAGGGTTCGGTTTGAGGACGATCCCCGGGCCACCATCGCCAGCGCCGTCGATCTTCTCCGCGAGAAGCGGAACTTGGAAAAAGGAACTCCCATCGTCGTTGTTTCCGAGATTCATCGCGAAGGAACCTCAGTTGACTGTATTATGGTCGAACACGCCTAATCGAGCCGATGGGGCGGTGATTCCCAGACTTTGTGAAAAAATTCACAAAGTGTTTGAGGCTTGCCGGTTCAGGGCTATCCTCACGCCGAAGCCATGACGGACGAAACTCTTACGGTCTCCCACGCCGCCTACGATTCTAAGATCGAGGGAAACATCATTTTTACGCGTCTCGACGCTGCCATTAACTGGATGCGAAAGAATTCGCTCTGGCCCATGCCCATGGGATTGGCGTGTTGCGCCATCGAGTTAATGGCGACGGCCTCGTCCCGCTTTGACATCTCCCGCTTCGGTGCGGAGGTCATGAGATTTTCGCCACGCCAGGCTGATGTCATGATTGTGGCAGGCACCGTAACTTATAAGATGGCGCTCTCCGTGAAGCGGATCTGGGACCAAATGCCCGAGCCGAAATGGTGCATCGCGATGGGGGCCTGCGCTTCTTCCGGCGGCATGTATCGTAGCTATGCCGTGCTTCAGGGAATTGATCGCCTGATCCCGGTGGACGTTTACATTTCAGGTTGCCCTCCTCGTCCGGAAGCTCTTATTGAGGGGCTTCTTAAGCTCCAGCGTAAGATCGACACCGAGGAGTCATTCAAAGCGCAAAAGCAGGAGACTGTGACCGCCTAACTTTATCATTTCATGAGCATCGCAAACGACCTTAAGGCTCTCGGACAGACGAATCCCGTTGTGTTCCGCGGCGAAACAACCATCAATGTGGGGCTTTCCGCTCTTTTTCCCATCCTCGAGCGCTGTAAGGAATTGGGCTACGAGATGCTTCTCGATATTTCCAGTCTCGATCATTTGGGCCTAGAGCCTCGTTTCGAGATGGTTTATGAACTCGCCACTCTTGATGACTCCAAACACCTCCGGGTGAAGACGAAGGTTGCCGAAGGGGTGGACGTTCCCACCGCAGTGAAGCTTTGGAAAACGGCCAACTGGCACGAGCGAGAGATCTACGATATGATGGGCATTAAGTTTGCCGGGCATCCCCAAATGGAGCGTATTTTGATGTGGGAAGGCTTTCCCTACTTTCCCCTGCGGAAGGATTTCCCGCTCGCCGGCAAAGAGAGCATGATGCCCGAAGTTGCCTTCAGTGGTGTCGCTCCTCTTGAAGGGGGACCCTTTGTGACCAGCCCGGGGTCGACCCGCGAGTCTGGCGAACCCCGCGCCAGGGGTTAAAACGCGATCAATTCTACCTCATCTTTTCCAAAGATCCCGCTTCTGTCACCGGAGCGGTATTTTTGTGTGGAAAAGCTTTGTCATTGCAGGCATTGACACGCAACGGCGGCGAGCTATTTTCCGCTCCCTTCAAAATTTTTAATTTAACTTATGAGCGAACCACAAACACAATCGTTTCAAGCAGAAGTCCGTCAGCTTCTTGATATCGTCATTCACTCGCTATACACTGACAAGGAGATCTTTGTCCGCGAGCTTATTTCAAATGCCTCCGACTCACTCGAAAAACTCCGGCTCAAGCAGTTGACCGAGAATAGCATCTATCAAGGTGACCTTCCGATGGAGATTGACATCACCACGGATGAAGAGGCCGGCACCATCACCATCGTCGATCATGGCATCGGGATGACTCGGGAGGAACTCACTGACAATCTCGGCACGATTGCGCGTTCCGGATCAAAGGAGTTTTTGGAAGCACTTAAGGAAAAGGGCGATACCAATGCCTCTGTCATCGGGCAGTTCGGAGTGGGCTTTTATTCTGTCTTTATGGCCGCTGAAAAGGTGGAGGTCTTCACCCATTCGTGGGACGAATCCGCCGAGAGTCTGAAGTGGGAAAGCGACGGGCAGACCGGGTTTACGGTATCCGAAGTGGAGGAAGAAAAGCGCGGGGCGCGCATCGTGATCCACCTGAAGGAAGACGAGAAAGACTTCGCCAAAGGAGACACCTTGAAACGGATTATCGATAAGCATTCTCGCTTCGTATCCTTCCCGCTTTCCCTGAATGGTGAGCGTGTCAATACGGTCGAAGCAATCTGGCTCAAGTCTAAGAACGACATTAGTGAGGAAGACTATAAGGAGTTCTACCAATACACCGCGCATGCTGTTGATGAGCCCCGCCACACTCTTCACTTCAGTGCGGATGCCCCGATTAACATCAATGCTCTCCTCTTCACGCCTGATGAAAATCACGAACGATTCGGGTTTGGTCAGATGAAGGCAGGCGTTTCGCTCTATTGCCGTAAGGTGCTCATCGATGCCGAACCACAGGGCTTGCTTCCCGAGTGGATGCGCTTTGTAAAAGGAGTCGTCGATAGTGAAGATCTTCCGCTGAATATCTCCCGCGAGACGATGCAGGATAGTGCTTTGGTGAAGAAGCTGAACAGCCTCCTCACAAAGCGTTTCATCAAGCAACTCGCTAAAGATGCCAAGTCAAACCCCCAGAGGCACGAGGAGTTTTACGCACGTTTCAGCCGCTTCCTGAAAGAAGGAATCGCGGCCGGTCACGAGAACCACGAGGCTCTCGCTGGGCTTCTGCGCTTTGAATCCAGTCTCTCGGAGGAAGGGAAGGTGACCTCCTTCGAGGAGTATCTCACTCGCGCCAAGGATGATCAGGAGTCAATCTATTACCTCGTCGGTATTGATCGTAAATCAATGGAGGCCGGACCTTACCTTGAGGCCTTCCAGAAGCGTGGCATTGAGGTCATTTTCCTCACCGACAACATCGACGAATACATCATGGAGACCCTCGGCGAATACAAGGGTAAGAAGCTCGTGAGCGCCAACCGCGCCGAGATTGAACTCGATGAACTCCCCGATGGCGAGGCCAAGCTCAGCGAAGAAGAAAGCAAGGAACTCGTCGAGTGGCTTGCGAAAACTCTTGGCGATAAAGTTGAGAGTGTCGATATGGGCAAGCGCCTCGTTTCCCACCCGGTCGTGGCTCTTACTCCGCAGGATGCTCCCAACGGGCAAATGCGTGCGATGATGGAAGCGATGGGTCAGGCTGGTCCAGAACCCAAAGCTCGCTTGGAGTTCAACCCGAATCACGAAATCGTGGCCAAGCTCAATGGACTTCGCAAAGAGAATGAGGAAGTGGCCGCCAAGGTCGCCGACCAACTCGCTGACAACGCTCTCATGGCTGCTGGCCTCGTGAAGGATCCTTCCAAGGTGATTGCTGGCATGAACTCCTTGCTGAGTGCCCTGATGAAGTAGCTATCGTTTTTGATATAATTCGAGAGCCCCCCCAAAGGGGATTTTCAGCCCCGCATGAGGTAAGGCCTGATGCGGGGGTTCGAGTGGACTTTTCTGAAGGACAAAGTGAGAGGCTGTTCTTATTAACGTGTGTCGAACCGCTTCACTGGGGGGAGGGGTGAAACTGAAATGCCAAAGTGCTTAACTGTAAGGTAAGCGTCCGAGCGGCCCAGTCCCTGTCGGGATTCTTGAAGGCTTGATTTTTGGGTGGCCTTTGCCGCTATGCGGCTGCCGGAGTTTCGGAGGGGGCAGGAGCTATCGCGGCTTTGTGGGTCGCTG
>Ga0222650_1000937_pt1 | contig 18213 bp, 26 predicted proteins | sample AntAcemetagen367_FD_179820 | JGI IMG/M metagenome (GOLD analysis project Ga0222650, IMG submission 179820) | Saline water microbial communities from Ace Lake, Antarctica - #367 | ecosystem: Environmental > Aquatic > Non-marine Saline and Alkaline > Saline | place: Antarctica: Ace Lake...
TTGGGGGAAAACAGTATCACCATTTTCTCCATCAATAACAACCTCGTTGTTTCTAAATATAACTAAATGCTTTTGAAAACCAATAGTACTGTCTTTTCTTGCTTTAACTTCTTTAGCATCAATAACACCCCATCCTAACAACTCCATATCTTTAATTACTTGTGAAGTTGGAATGTGAGTATACTTACTTGAAGTTGAATCAGCACCCTTCTCAGTAAAAATACTTGGAGCAATTGTTTTTAATTCTTCTAAACTTAGAAATTCTGTGTTTTGAGTGTTTAACATAACCTTATATTTTAAATTTGTATCGCTCGAACCATTCGAACACGTAAATATACGAACTGCCTGTCGCGTAGCCTAGTTTCCTATGCATTACTTTTAATTACTTTACGTATTCAAAGTATTTTTTAGTTTTTACATTTCTATCATCTAAACCCTTTGTACCTCCATTAATACGCTTAGTTAATTTTAAGATAGAAGCATCATTTATTCCACCATCACAAATAGACCAAAGTTTATTCTTATCAAAAAAGAACATAGCTGATTCAAATGAAAATTCTGTTGCAACTAAATCGGGGTTAGTCATAATTTCTGGCTTACCTAAATAATTAGAGAAAGCTTGGTAGTTCGCCTTACCTGTTAATTGTAATGCTCCTCTACCTCTAAATTTCCAACCATCACCTGATGCCTCATCTCCATTAGACATACGAGATGCATAAACTCTATTAGCAATCATCTCTGGTTTTCTAGCATAGTGTGTTGCAAGGTCTTCATTTATAAAGTATTTTTTAAATGTACCTAATAATCCAGATGCCCCATAATTTAAATTCTCTGAGAATAATTTAAAGTTTCCGGTTTCGTGTGCTGTTTGGGCAAAGAAGTGGGCTGCTCTTAGCGGAGTTAATTTATAGAACTCCATAGCTTTTTTCATTGTACCTGGTCCAAATATTCCGTCAGCAGTTGTTCCAATCTTACTCTGTAAATTTTTTAAACTCATAACTTATTTATTCTTCATTCTTATTATTCTCTTCCTTATTTCTAGTTCCAAAGATTTTACTTGCTTCTGCTATACCAAAGGATCCTAAGGTAATTATTACAAACGAATTGTATATCAATTCATTAATTACTAAATCTTTTCCAAATAATCCGGATACTATATCTGCTGTTGCAAATATTACCATTATTGCGAATGAAGCAAAACCTACAATAGTTTTTTCATTAAGGTCGTTACTGTCTTTAAATATGTCTTTGAAAGCCATCCAATTTTGTTTTATTTTATTAAACATAATATAACTTATAAATTAAACACTTAGGTTTTGACAATAAATATGTAAAAGGGGGATATGGATTATAAACGAACTATATAATCATCATCAGGGTCTTCTTCTACTAACCCTAGTTCACGGAAATGTTCTAACATATTGTCGTCCATTTCCCAATCAACTTGTTGAGTAGTTGGTATATGTTTATCTTCTTGGATACCTTCGATTTGTTTTTTATCGAATACATCTCCAACATATAGGAAGTAACAATTGTAACATAACATTTCTATGTTCCCAATCTTCCAGTTCTTTTTGTTATAATCTTTAAATGCTATTAATAGGGGTGATTTGTAGTCACTGACACGTTGTTCTTTATGTCCGCATCTGCAACATTCTTCTTTAAATACACCCTCTTGTACTAATCTAGCTTTATATCTATTTAAATCATATGAATCAACATATGTTTCACCGGACATTAGTTCTCCTAGGTTAGGTTCTTTACCACCAAAGTGTTTTCGTATACCTTTACCTTGTTGGTTTTTATGTAGTTCAAATAAAGTTTGACCTGTCGCATCATCTACAAATACTTTAGCAAATTTTCTATAGTGTTGTGGGCTGCAATGAAGGTATCTACTAGCAGCGGCATTTGACTTAGTTACTTTCATCGCCCTAATTATATCCTCTTTAGATATTGGACGTGGTTTTCTACCTTTTCCCATCGAAAATATCGGGTTTTACTTTTACAATTAACTGCCAAAGTTCTTCAGCATTTTCAATCATCATCTCTTCATTAGTTTCCTCTATAACAATACCATTTTGGGTACCATCTGGGTTCCAACGTTCGTAAAGATAAAATGAAAGTAGTTCATAGACTTGCTTGCCAAAGGATATTAGTATAAGTGAATCTATGACTTGATAGAAGTTTTCCTCGTACTTAGATAAATCTATGTCAAAGTCTTTTTCCATTAAATAAGATTTGTGTACGCAGTATTCGAGTTGATTTACTAAACTAATAAATAAATCTTTCTTTTGGTCGAATTCTTTTTTATTTTTTCTCTTAATTGAAGTATCAGCCTGCAGTAACTGATCCAGAGATTGTTTGAGCGAGTCTAGTGGGTCTTTTTTCATTTCGTAACATTTTTAGTGTGAAATTAATTTCTTTACACTTTTCAAATTCATCTATTGATTCAAAGTATCCTAGTGATGAGCTTAGAGCATTTTCCCATCCCGTTTTTTCAATAGTCATTAAAGCACTAGTAGTATTTACATTACATATATCAGCAACCGATTTATTAGTTCTTATAGCGTGTTTTATACCTGCAAAGGTTTCACTAAATAATGAACTTTTATTCTTATCAATGAACTCTTTTAGATGCTTTTGAGATGCACCTACTACTCTTACGTTCATTAATTTTCTTTGGTTAGCCATTTATTTTTTAAATACTACATTAGTTACAAATGATACAAATGAAGATAATGGGATTTGGAATGCTGCTACATTTTTTTCGGGTGCGTCTTCGTCTTCATCAAATTCAAGTTTGAAATCATTGAATTTAGGAGCAAGTGATACAGCAATATCGTTTTGTAAAGCAGCTAGTTGTTCAGGGGTGGGATTTTGTATTTCGTTACCGGCTTCATCTAATGGGAAGAATTTTACCTTAATACCCATTTTTGTGGGGTTCTTATTGACTGCAAAACGCATTTTATACTGCTTTCCACCTAAAGTTATTTTATATGTTAAAGTACCATCAGCCCCCTCATCTTCATTTAAAGGATCATATAATGAAGTATCATTAGTGACGTTTACGTCTTTAGTATAGTCTTCACTTAAAAAATATTCTGCCAATCTGCTCATTATATATGTATTTGCTATAAATATTAAAAAATTTCATATTCAATTTCAATAGGTTCGAACCCCCATGTATCAGCATTTTCAGTTTTTTCTTGAGCAGTAACAGCCCTATACATATCGTTTACTTTTCTATTAATACCATCTAAAAACCCACCCCCACCTTTACCATGGTAGATATGAAATAGTGCTGGGGAGTATATTGCCTTAAGTTCAAATCCGTGTTTGATGACTTTCTTTTGGACATTTGTGTCGCTATATAAAACATATATTAATTCTTCTTCAAAGCCTCTAATTTCATTCCATATATTCTTATGTGCTAGTTGAAAATCACCACAGCAATTTATAATGCTATAGTTATCACCTTCAACTACTGTTTCTTCATACTTACGTTCTTCACTATTTTCGATTAAATGGTCTCTTAATTCACGCCATTCACCATATTTCCTATCACCACCATGAAACGCTTCAATGTCCTTCCATTCAATGTGTCTACGTGATATAGTATAGAAGGTATTATCGTTTAAATCGTTTAATATCGTTTCCTCCAGCACATCTCTACGTGGGGCAATTACATCAATGTTAGTTGATACAATATAATCACCTGTAGCACGTCTAATGCCAATATTGCGGCCTAATACTTCATTACATACCTGAGCATGTGGGTCGTTGTTGGTAAGTAAGGATGCTATTTCAGGGGTAATTACAATATGTTTTAAATTATCTTTGTTTTGTAAGTTATCTTTTATATCCCAGAGTAAGGGTCTGTCGTTTGGTGAATTCCAATCTACAAGTATTACCTCATCGAATGTATCGATTAATGAGTTGAGACAATATGTGGCACGAGAGTTTAAATTTTCTCCGTAATTGTCATTCCTACATACTACTACCGCGCTTAATTTCATTTATAATTTATTATGTTATCTGAACATACTCCTATATGTTCCTCTAGATTATAATTTTCGGGAGGCATTACTGCTATACTGTTCCCACAGCATATATTTGGGTAGGCCCACAAATATCCTTTAGATGTTATTGTTACATCATCTTTTTGATGCCAAAAATAATTTAAATAAACACCTGTTTTGTCTAATATATTAAGTTGTGATATGGCCTCCAAATTTTTAGCATGAATCCATAAATTTTTTGAGTGGTATTCTAATAAACCTAAAGGAAAATCGTATTGGGGCTCATCATGTCCTAGTTTAAATTTACCTTCTATAAACCAAACATCAACTTCAACATGAAATCCTTGTTTAATAGCCTCAAAAATATAATTAGGGTGGTTTTCCTTATCAGATTGTTGACCATCAAGGTTTCCTCTATGTGATATTAAAATCATATTTCCCCTTTATAATTGTTTAAAAAGTATTCAAGATCAGTAGGTGTCCCGAGGCCCCACATTTTTTTGATGTTGAATGTTCTGATTTTTTGATAATGTTCTATCGCCTGATTAAATACAGGACAAACATAAAATTCACCATTTACTCTGATATCTTTTTCTATCATTTCTTCGGCATACTGTACAAAATCAGAACCATGTTTCCAATAGTAAAAACCAACTGTTGCGTTATCTGATATTGGATTCTTTTCTGCAACTTCTAATACATATCCTTTATCATTTACTTTTGCGAATGACCATTTTGGATGTGTTGATTTAAAGGTTACAATACCACCATCTGCATCAGTTTCATTCATTTTGTATAAGAACTCATTTGAATCCCATTCTACAAATTGGTCAGAGTTAGCAAAGAATAGAGGTGCATTGGAATCTATAAATTCTTTAGCCAATAATGCAGTACAAGCAGCACCTTCAGTCATTCCGTCTGTTTCTACTATTTTACAATTTGGGGTAATTAGGTTTAATAGTGTATCTAAGTTATATTTTTCCCTATGTTCTTTTTGGACAACATAAATAAAGTTAGCATCGATGTTTAGGTTTTCAACTACAACCTGTATCATTGGTTTGCCTTTAACCTCAATTAAGGGTTTGGGGAATGTATAACCCGCTTGAGCAAATCTACTACCCGCACCTGCCATTGGTATTAATACATTTAATTTACCACCTTGCCATTTTGGTATTTTATTTGTTTTATTCATATTGAGTTTTTCTAAGATATTTTTTATAGTTACGTCTTTAGGGCTATCTACTCTTAATACATCAGCTCTTGAACGTGCTGCTGCTAATAAACCCGCAGGTGAATCTTCTATTATTAATGTTTCTTCAGGAAGCACATTCATTATAGACATTGCTTTCCAATACATTTCAGGGTGGGGTTTACCATTTCCAACATCCTCATTTGATATAATTAAATCCATTTGTTCAATTAAATCTAATTTAGATAGTATAGTTAATACTGAACGTCTAATGGAATTTGAACAGCAGGCTATTTTATAACCTCTGCGTCGTAGTTCCTTAAGAGTCATTTTGATGTACTGGTCAGGAACTATATCTTGCAATTTATCTATAGTAATTTCTTGTTTTCGGTTCCAAATTTGATTATGGAGATTAGATAATAAACCTCTTTCCTTAGTAAGAATTTCAAGTTTTTCACTTGTTTTTAACCCGTCAAATTTTTGTAGGTGGTCTTGCTTACTAATTACATATAAGTCATCTACTTCTTTCAAAGCAATGTTGAGTGCTTCATAGTGAAGATCCTTGGTCGATACAAGTACTCCATCTAAATCAAATATTATTAATTTTTTACCAGTCATATACAGTTCTATCTTTATACCAATCTACTAAATTGACGTTACGTTTTAACCAATGTACACCTACTCCCTTGTCTAAACAAATATCTGTGAAGAAACTTATACCGTTATCTATTAAGTGTTGGTAGTTTAGTTTAAATTCCATACCCTTACTGTCCATATAATTCCAAATTATAAGGGACTCTGGGGGGATTTGTAGCATTTCATCTATTTGAAAGTCAAACATTAACAACATATCTTCCAATTTGCCATACACAACGTTATCAGCAGGATAATCATGTGATGTATGATAATAAACTAAGTCGTATGCTAAGTCTTTTCTAACACCTTCTTTACAAGTAGCCATAAATGACAATTGTCTACCTTTTAAACCATCTAATAAAAGGTCTAAATTAGATATAGTAGTATCACTTCTAACTTTTAATATCTCATCTACTTTACCTTCTAAGGCTTTTATGCCTTCAAATGTAGATTTGACTTGCATATTAACATTTAAATATCCAGGGTATGTGGGTTTTTCTACTAATATCACTTCTATGCCTTGAGACTTAATATAGTCTAAGTTTAATTTAGATTCATCATCCCATGTAGCCCAAACTACATTATCAAATTGGGAATAATGGTCTGCTATTTCTTTATAATAATTAGTAGGCCCTTGTAAAACTATTCCTTGTTTCATTAGTCTTCTAAGTTATATAATTTCATTATACCATCTTTTAATGAGGTTTTAGGTTTCCAATATTTTAAAATAAAGCGATCTGGTTCGTTCATAGCATTTCTTTGTGTTTCGTCTTTCCTATCTGAAGGGATTACTTTACAACTTGATATTACATCTAAAAAGTCTGCTATTTCTTTAACCTTATTCCATTCAAAACTACTTACATGGTATTCTTTATCTTTGGGTAATTTAGACCAATGTTTAGCTAAGTGAAATAATGCTTCACAAGCATCTTCGGCATACAAAAATTGCCTTGATTCGGTTCCATCGGTTCTCATTTTTATAACACCATCATTTTTAGCCATTTTAATAAAGTCAGTTATAACGTGAGATTTTTCTTCATCATGTTCTTTACCATACACATTCCAGAACTTAACTAATACACCTTTTCTATCTTTAGTTATTTTTTCACCTAATGCCTTTAACATTCCATAACTAGAATATGACATTTCTGCCATTTGGGATGAGGCAAATATAAAAGGTTTACCTGATTGCCATATGGAATCAAATGTATTAGACATTATTTTCATATTATTTAATATGAATTCGCTTGTATCTTGATATTTTTCAAGATATTTAGCCCCACCTACATCAAATGCTAAAAAATATACTATATCACACTCAACTAGGTATTCATCTAATATCATGTTGTCTTGTATACGTAAGTCTTCCCATTCATTGTTTAAAATATCCATTTCATAGACTTTTTCACCTTGTCTTTTAAGATATTCTACTAAATGTGAGCCAATTTGTCCTGCTGAACCTAATACTAAATGGGTCATATTATTTTTTTATCTTGTAATTGTTTAATTCCTTTATTTAGATATTCTTTCATTTTTGATTCAAATACTTCCCTTTGATTTGGAACATCTTTTAGTGTAAGAAGATCTTTATAGTATTTTGAAAAGCCTCCATCCTTTAAAGGGCCCACGGAGTATTCAAATATAGTTTCTCCTCTCAATACCCATTGTTTAAAGTCAACTCCTTGTTGTTGAGCGTATTCGGTTAATATCAAGGAATACCAATCGTGTGGGCCATACCCTTTCCAATCGTCCTGTATGGGGCATAATTCTTCCATAAATGATTTACTACATAAATCGAACCAGCCCGCCCATTTAGATTTTTGTGTTTCGTTTAATTCTATATCTTGTTCACTTACTTTAGAATTATATCTAACATCGTAAATATCTACGTCATTCCAAGTATCGTAAGTTGATTTAACGTTTTCGTTTGATATTTCATCCCATGTTCCATCCCATAATTTATTAATTTCAGGTGTGATAACAAAATACTTATTAGGTGCTTGTTTAGAGGCACTTATTAAATACGAAAGTAAGTACTCGCTAAAGTACATATCAGGGCATACGTTAATATAAAAATCTACCTCTTTGGATACTGATTCTCGTTGGAAGTCTAGATGTCCATATAGTTCATCTCCATCATATATTTTAGGAGTGTATTTGTAGTCAACTAACAATTTAGATAATTGGTTAAACTTATCTATAAAAAATTGTTTAGGTAATTTACTATTTTCCCAATCAATTAGATATGAAGATAAGTTTAGGCAAGCCGATACTTCAATTGTGTCATCTTCGGTTAGGTGGTATTTTGATTTTTTAAATTGGGTAAAGGATAACATCGAGTAATCTATTTCCCAAGGCATTAAATGATAGACAATTTTATAATTCATTCCACATTTTTTTTACACCAGCTTTTAAACCTTGAACATTAAACATTACTATGTCGTCTATCCCAATACCACTACCTATATAGCTACTACCTCTTTTTTCATCATTAATATTAATACTAACCTGAGATTTTGTGGTTTGTTTTAATAAGGTGGCTATGCTAGATAAGGTATGTTTCTTGGAATATACTAATTCTACTTCGTTGTCCAAAGGATATTCGGGATTGCTTAGATAATATTCTATAACACTAATTAAATCGTCTATATAAACAAAATCAAATAGTCGGTCTTGGCTAATTTCAATTGGTAGGTTTTGTTTTATTTTAAGTAAACTTGATTTAATAAACCTAGTATCACTTTCATCAGTCCCAAATACCCCATATATTCTAAAATTATAAGCCTTTTTATCACTTCTAAGTATTCGGCTTATTATGTTTTTAGACATCCCATAATAATCAATAGGAAAATAATTTTCTACTGTTTTATTTATAATACGGGGAAATACACCCCTACGTCTGTCAAACTCCGCACCCGAAGCAAAATTAAAGAATTTACCAAATCTATCCCTATTATCCATTAGATGGAAAAACATAGATAAATTTTGGTACATAGTTTCTGAGGTATCAGGTTGTAAACGGCTTCCACCTCTTATAGCACAATGTATTACAACATCAAAGTATTTAGTTTGTAAATACGTTGTTACTTGTTGGGCATCAGTTAAATCTAATTCACTACTACTTGGGGAGTGTAAGTCGTGTTTGTCTTGTAAGGATTTTATTAGGTTTCTACCTATAAAACCATTACCACCTGTAATTAGTATTTTCATCGTTTTAAATTTAAATAACAAGCATTATCTCCAAGTATAAACTTTTTAAATATTTTCTTTGTTAACTCTTCAGGTTTAAATTTATCAATGTTACTAAATACACTTAATACATCTAAATCTTCTTCAGCCCAATGTGAGAATCCTAAGTAACCATATTCTTTATCCCTACCTCCCCCCACTAGTTTAACGGGAACCCTTTCATGGTTTAAATAATTTCTAATCCACTCAAATGGGCGATATAGTACAAAAGGGGTGATAGAATATACTACTGGGATTTTATCCTCCATAGCTAAACCACAGGCTGCTCCTAACATAAGTTGTTCTGAAGATAAGGTGTTGATAAATCTGTCTGGGTAGTCTATTTTAATTCTGTCCCATAAACCATATCCTAAGTCACCTGTAAGTAAGTAAATGTCCTCATTGCGGGACATTTCAGAGTGTAGTAATTCTGCGAATTGTTTTCTCATAATGATTCGTAATCTTCTTTACTCATTACATGGTAGTGAGCGTTAATACCTTTTAAAAATGGTGCTTGGTTAACAGTAGTATAGTGTAAACTTATGTTAGGTAAGAATGCTTTTAAACGTGTAGTTAAATATTCTTTATCTACCTTATCGTATGCCGCATAACCATTTATATTAACATGAACTTCAATATTATTAACAGGGTATTCTTGGATAAAACGTAGAGATTCCCAAATTGAACCTTCAGCACATTCCCCATCACTAATTAAAACATAAACTTTACGTTTAGGATTTCCTAATGCCCTACCAACAGCTATTGTAATACCTGTTCCTAAGCTACCTGTTGAGCAATATATTCCATCTTCTTCTGCTCTATGAGGGTGCCCACCATATTTTTTAAATAGTTCTTCAGCATCTTTACCTTCATATTTTTCTAATACCACATAAAGTGCTAGGGCAGCGTGACCTGAAGATAATATGAATATATCATCTTTATGCTTTTTAGAGTATATTTCATCTATAATTTCTACACTTGATAAAAATGAACCTAAATGTCCTATTTTATTTTTGTAGGCTATATCTAATATTCGTTTTTTTAAACCTACCATATAAAGTTTTTAGTATAGTATTCTACAATTTGGGGTAATTCGTTATCAAATGTAGCTTTAGATTCCCACCCTAATGCCCTCAATTTACCGTCATTTAGGGCATATCTAACGTCCTGGCCTTTTCTTGAACAGGATAAATCTAAATAACTATACAGCTTTTTAGAATCTCCATAGTATAATTTAATAATTTTAGATACAGTAGCCAAGTTAGATTGCTCATATCCCCCGCAAATGTTGTAAATTTCATTTTTAACACCTGATTCAATAATGGTAATTACGGCTTCTGCTGTATCTTTAGCGTGTAGCCAGTTACGTATGGGGGTTCCTTCGTTATGTAATGGTATTTTTTTATCTAATGTAAGATACTTAATAGTTTTTGGAATAAGTTTTTCAACATATTGTCCTATACCATAATTGTTAGTTGGGCGTAGTATTACATAAGGTAAGTTATGTGTTCTACCCCAAGCTGTAATTAATTGGTCTGCTGCTGCTTTGGTAGCGGAGTATGGGTTTGAAGGTTTAAGCATGTCAGTTTCGATATGTTCCCCTTCTGTAATGTCTCCATATACTTCATCTGTTGAAAAATGTAATAGTATAGGTTTGTTTTTGCTTTCTCCTCTATAGTTTTTTAGGAGTTCGAGTAAATTGTGAACTCCATTTATATTAGATTTTACAAATTCATCACTTTTAACTATTGAGTTCCCAACGTGAGTTTCAGCGGCAGTGTTAATTACATAGTCACATTCATATAAAAATTCTAAATCGTTTATATCCGTTTGTTCAAATGAAAAACGTGGATGTTCCATAAATTCATCATATGAAGGTTTATGGTAAGCATAAGTCATTTTATCAACACCATAAACATACCAGCCCTTAGCTAAACACGCTCGAGTTACGTGACTACCTATAAAACCAAAACATCCTGTTACGTATACTATTTTTTTGTTCATTATTTTGCTTTTTGCGCGTTAAAATAAATCCAATAGGGATGTACATCACCTGGCCCTGTTGGGCCAATTAAATAATTAAACCAAGGAAAGCCAGCATTATTTAAATCCTTTTTTAGTTGGTTTGGGTGTTCAATACTAGTATCAAATGCTCTATTAGTACCAGGGGCATCATAGTAATTTTCATGATAAAATACTGTGGAAGGGGATGGTGAGCCAAATCCCATTTGAATGCAAATTACACCACCAGGTTTTAAAATTCTATGAAATTCTTTAAAATAGTTCATTCTAATATCCCAAACACTAATATGTTGTAAAGCAACAGTACTAATTATTAGGTCATAACTCTCATCTTTAATAACATCTAAATCTATACCATTACATACAAATAATTCAGAATTAGTTATTCCTTCTTTCTTAAGATATGCTTTAGCATTTTTTATATTATTTTTACCAATGTCTACACCATCAATTTGTCCAAATTTATCTCGATATTTAACTAAGTTACGGCCGGGACCACAAGCAAAATCCAATACCTTAAAACTAGAATAATCATTACCACCTAACCTAATAAACAAAAGATTGTAATCCCACCATTTATTATGCTGGTCAAAAGATCCTACTACATTATCCACGGTTACACCATCACCGGTTGCAGCCGCTTCTTCATAGTATTTTTTTTGCATTTTTGTGTACTTATTAGTACTTTTAAGTTTATTTTCCACGGCCACTCTTTTTTACGTTATTTTGTTTTTTAACATTAGTTCTACTAGAAGTAGAGTTTTTTGTATTAGACTTTGGAGGTGGGTTATCACTACGACTTGAAAAAAATTTACTGCCCATGTTATTTATTTTTAATAATAATTAAATGATAAACTTGTTCTTATTACATCTTCTTCTGGGGAAGGAATGATTTTGTGTATTAACCAAAAAGGAAATAAAACTAGCAAGCCTTTTTGGGGTTTTATATTATAAAATTGGTTGGATTGAACATCAGATTCAACATTAGGTTCAGTAGCTAATATTAATGAAGTATTAGGGTGTGAGAAACTTAAAAAACCTGCATTTTTATTAGCTCTTATATAATATGTTCCACAAATAGTACTTTGAGGATGACAATGAGAACTATGACTATTTCCTTTTTTATAATCTTGTATCCAATAATTTATTCTTTCTGCTTTAAAAATATTACTTTCTTTACTATATGATTGGGCTATATTTTCTATATATTTTAAAAAAGGATTTATTTCTTCAAAAGAAACTAAGGGTTTTTCAGTATGAAATGATGTGTATACTGACGCATCACTATCATATTCATGGATTAGTTTTAGGTTGGGTACTTTAGGGGTGATTATTTCTTCCATTTTATCCGACATATATTGAGGGATAAGATGGGTAAAAATTTGTGTAGGGAATATATTTTGTAGTGGCATAATTTAATTAAAAAATTTATCTACTATTGTTTTAATATAATCTATTTGTTCTAATGTAATAACCGGACTACACCCTAAGAAAAAGGTATCAGTTGTTACTTTTCTTGCTATTGGAAAATCATTAATTACTCTTTCGGCATCTATCAAATGAGAGTAGGCTGGTTGTAGCATAATATTACCGGCAAAATAAGGGCGGGTTTGGATTAAATTATCCTCTAAATATTCGCAAAATTCTGTTCTTGTAAACCCTGCTCCGTCTTTTACTGTAAAGGCGGCAGCGAACCAATCAGGATCGGATTTGTCTTGGGCTTTAGGTAATATAAATTTATCTGTATAGGGTTTAAATATATCTACTACCGCAGCATGGTTACGCCTACGTAGAATCCCAATTTCATCTAATTTATTTAATTGGGCGTTACCCATTGCGGCTTGAAGTTCTGTGGGTTTTAAATTGTACCCAATTTCTTCATAAATGTATTTATGATCAAATATTTCTTCAGGCAAACTAGGCATCCAATTATTAAATCTACACCCACAACTTCCATTTCTTAAGGCATTAGCCTGTCCAGCACAATAACAACCTCTACCCCAATCTCTAAAACTTCTTAATATTCTTTCGGTATCTAAATCATTACAAGCTACAAATCCACCTTCACCCATAGTAATGTGGTGTGCTGGGTAGAATGAGCATGTGGACATTTTGCCAAATGAACCCAATAATTTACCATCGTAAGTTGTTCCTAAACCATCGCAACAATCTTCTAATAGAATTAAATTGTATTTTTCTACGATTTCCATTAACCTATCCATATTGGGTGGGTTACCTAATACGTGTGCGAATGTAATAATTTTAGCATCAGGATTCTCTTGGCATGCTTTTTCAACTTGGTCTAAGTCTAAATTTAATGTTTCCAATTCAATATCAACAAATATAGGCTCAAAACCTACTTGGATTGCGGGGGAAAGGGTAGCTGGGAATCCAGCTATAGGAGTAATTACTTTAGTTCCTTTAGGTAAGTTTAAGCCACGTTTAGAGGTTAGAGCTAGCATCATAAGTAGATTAGCACTTGAACCACTATTTACTAATACACCTAATTTTTTACCTAATTTTTTTGGGAACTTTCTTTCAAACGCCCCTCCTTCTTTACCTAACACGAGCCAACCTTCAAGCATAGTTCTAACTACAGCTTTATATTCTTCCTCGTTAATATAAGGACCAGCATATTGGACTAAATCCTTACCTGCTTCCCATTTAGTTTCCTTTGCTCTAATAAACTCTCCTACTTGATCTAAAATTTCTTTCATGGAATATATGCTATAAATTGTCCACCTGTATTTGGGTGGACGTTCGTTTTTGTAAATGTATAAAGGGGATTGTGGATAGCCAAGGTTTCTTTAATCCATTCTATACCACTTTCTCCAATGTAGGCCCTATGAACATCGTCTATTATTATAACATGGTCGTTTCGTTCATGTTTCATTATGGCTTCGATTTCTAACTTAAAGGGACTGGATGCGTTAATTCCACCTTCATGGGCATCTATCCAAAACATACATTTTCCATTAACCCATTCTTGGGTTAACTTTTCAATATTGTCTTCAGTTGAACCTAAAAATAACTTTACTTTATCCCAAACATCAAGTAGAGAAAAACGAGACATACAATGCTCATAAAATCTTTCATCTATTTCAATTGATATTATACGTTCAAACCCTAAATCTAGAGCATCTTGTACTGAATCTCCCATGTGGGTTCCTGTTTCAAAGAACACTGTACAATCATTTTTATATTGTTCAAATAATTTATTATACGGCCAGTATCCCATTTTCAGTAAATAATTTAGTTATAGTGTTAACTATGTTTTGTTCATAATCAACATATTTTAATGCTGTTTGATAATTTTCTTCTATAGCTTCTCTATGATTTTCATAAGTAGTTTTATCTAAACTATTAATAGTGTAAGTTATATCATCTACATTACTACATTCAAAAATTCCATAAGGATTAAAGAAATCACCAATATTTGAACAACCCCAATATATTGGAATTGTTTTAAGTAAGAATAAATCTAGGATTTTTTCTGTAAAATACCCTCTATGATTAGTGTTTTCAATCGCAACCCCAAATTCACTTCCTCCAAATACTTCAACTTTACCCTTTCTAGCATCATCAATATAGAATCTACTTCCATATGTTTTATAAAAATTAGTTGGTGATTTTAATTCGTTTTCTCTAGCTGTTAATTCGTGTCTAAGTGAATGCCCATATGTTTTATTTAAAGCACCTGCTAAATGGGATACTTGAAATGTTTTATCATATGTTTTTTCGTATTCTTCTTTTCTAAACCAAGTATGCCCGAAAGGTAAAAACATTGCGTTATCGCAATTGTTTAAAACCTTATCGTCCCATGTTAATATAACGGAGAAGTAGTGTTTGTTTGCTATTGCCCAATCGTGTAAGCCGAAATATTCATTTGGTTCTTGTAATACTAAAACATTTACTTCGCTTAAATCTTCTTGAGATTGAGGAATATCATCTACAAATAAAGTAAAAGCCACATCCTTAAGATGTTCCATCTTAGCTTCAAAAACCTTAGCATCAAAATGTTTTATTTTTAATTTCATAATTTTTTTACCCAATATTCAATCATTTCATCTATCATTGCCTCAAATGTATATTCAGGTTCCCAACCGGTGGCTTGTTTTAATTTAGAACAATCACCTTTTAAATCTACTAATTCTTCAGGGCGTAAAAATTTAGGATCTTGGGTAACGTATTGTTTCCAATCTAAACCTAATTTACCAAATGTATATTCAACTAAATCCTGTACGGAATGTGATACACCTGTAGAGCATACAAAGTTGTCAGGTTGGTCTAGTTGTAAGATCATCCACATAGCTTTAACATAATCTTTTGCGTGTCCCCAGTCACGGGTAGCTTCCATATTACCTAATGCTAAGTTATCCTTTAATCCTTTTGAAATCATTACAGCACCCTTAACTACTTTATTTGTTACAAAGTTAGTTCCTCTTCTGGGTGATTCGTGGTTAAATAAAATTCCATTTGAGATAAACATACCATAAGAGTTTTTATAGTTGTTACAAATGTTGTATGAATATACTTTAGCACATCCATAAGGTGAAACAGGGGATAGGGGGGTGGTTTCTCGTTGGAATCTATCTGTATCAATATTATTTCCAAACATCTCACTACTTGATGCTTGGTACATTCTAACATCAGGTTTAGTTAAACGTATAGCTTCAAGTAAATTCAACGTTCCAATGCCCGTTGCTTGTGCTGTATATATAGGTTGGTCAAATGATATTCTAACGTGTGATTGCGCCGCTAAATTGTAAATTTCGTCGGGTTGTGATTGTTGTATAACTGAAATTAGTGAGGCTAGATCGGTTAAGTCAGCGTATTGTAATTTACCCGCTAGTTGGGGGTAGATTTCGTCTAGACGTGAGGTTTGGTTTTCAGCTACGGAATTGCGTTTAACAGTTCCCCATACTTCATATCCTTTCTCTAATAAAAATTCTGCTAGATAAGATCCATCTTGACCATTTATACCACTTATAAGTGCTACTTTTTTCTTATTTTCTTGCTGTTTCATAATTATCTATAAACCATTTCACTGTTTTCTTAATTCCTACCTCGAATGGTGTGTATTCGAAATTTGGGTAAAGTTCTTTAATTGTAGAGTTATCTGATGGTTTTTTGAATTGTCCATCTGGTTTAGTATTATCAAATATAACTTTACCTTTAAAGTTAAATTCTTGAACTAATAAATCTACTAAATCTTTAATACTTACTTCACTATCACCACTGAATATTAAGGGGTCTGTGCCTTTATAGTTTTCAAGTGTCCATTCTGCTAAACGAGCAACATCTTCGGAATATATGAACTCTCTTAATGGTTTCCCACTACCCCATACAGTAAAGTCTGATTTGTTTTCTTTAGCTAAGTGTAATTTATGGATTAACATAGGCATTACGTGCCCATGTTCTAATGAAAAGTTATCATTAGGACCATAAATGTTGGAAGGTATAACCGATGTATAGTTTAGACCATATTGTTCTCTATATGCTCTAATTTGAACATCAGCCATACGTTTGGCGTATGCGTATGGATAGTTTGAACTATGTGGTTCTCCAGTGTGGATTTGGTCTATAGTTAGTGGGTATTTTACATTATCTGGGAATACACAGGTAGATAAAAATGCTACTAATCGTTTTACACCTGCTTTACGAGATGCTTCTATTACGTTAGTATTAATCATTAAGTTGTCATAAAAATATTCGCCCTTAAAGTTCATATTTCCACCAACACCTCCTACTTTACCAGCACAATGTATTACACCATCTGGTTTAATAGTTTGAAATAAAGTTTCGGTTTGTCTTCTATTTGTTAAATCGCAATATTCGCGAGTTAGTTTTAATTCGGATTTCATAGCTGAACCAACCATTCCTCCTCCTCCGGTAATTAGTGTTTTCATAACGTTGAATAAAATTCGTTTTGTGCTCTTTGTCTATCTATATCCTTAATATGATATAAGGCATATGAATCGTCTTCGCAAGGTAATTCTGCGTATGTCTTCCAACCTACAATTTTTTCATGGACTTTGTTTTCCCATTTAATTTCTGGTTTGTTTCTAAAGATTCTATTTTGGAAATCAGGGAAGTTTACCCAACCTTGATTATTTAATCTCCAACCCCACTTTATTACGTCACTCTGTTCTAAACCCTTAACAATATTAATACGGGGTACAGATATCAAATCAATTTCCTCGTTAGATTCTAATACTTGGTGTAGAATATTACAGAATGTTTCTGATAATGTCTCGTCGCTATCTATTTGGAATATCCATTCTTTAGTACAATAACTTTTACCATTATTTTTGAATGAAGCAAAATCTCCATTTAAATCGAAATGGCATTTTTTAATTTCAAAGTTATCTTTGTTTTTTTCGATAAATTCATCTACTAAAGTAATTACTTCAACTGTAGCTTTATTATCTAATTGAATAACTAATTCGTCAGTATAACTCATAACTTGAGTTAATTGAGCTAAAAGACGTTTTAAATCTTCGTATTCGTTATATGCTGTTACAAAAAATGATATCATACTATTCTTCAAAAAAGTTAATGTAATCGAGTGCTTCTATAAAGTCTTTCCTTAAAAATTTTTTCATAGATTCCATATCTGTTTTATGTGAATAAAAATTATCAGTACCCGGTATTTTAAATTTACCTTTTTCTGCTTCAGATACCTCTTTAACTTTTACACCAGCCCATTCCCAATTTGTAGCATCTGTTCCATGAACAAATACTGTTCCTTTATTGTGAATGTTTATTGTAATAGGATACCAAACACGTGTTTCGTCATCTGCTACTTTAATATCTTTATAAAGTTCAGGGATGGTTTCTTCGTATTCCTCGAAGTTAAACTCACCCTGTTTCATTAAGTCGTTTGTCTGGAATCCACACCCAAAACAAAAGTAATTATTATTGGTATTATTGAGGGGGGTTACGTAGCAGGCATCTGAACCACATTTTCCACATATATCTAAGCTGTCTTTCATTATGCTAATTTTTTAGGTAATGATATTTTTTTAATATTGGGTAATTTAATTTCTACCTTCTTTGGTGCATTCGCATCTATTATAGCTTCTAATTTTTCTTGCATTTTTTCAAATGAGAAATTAG
>Ga0222650_1000946_pt1 | contig 18091 bp, 14 predicted proteins | sample AntAcemetagen367_FD_179820 | JGI IMG/M metagenome (GOLD analysis project Ga0222650, IMG submission 179820) | Saline water microbial communities from Ace Lake, Antarctica - #367 | ecosystem: Environmental > Aquatic > Non-marine Saline and Alkaline > Saline | place: Antarctica: Ace Lake...
TATTGGGAAGTAGAAGTAGAAGAACCTGATTCGCCAATCGTATCGTTTAATCCGAGTGCGCCAACATGTAGTACCGATGTGGTTGTGATGCAATTCGACACATCTGTTCCGTGCGATTCTGTTTACACTGGTGCTTTCACACTTTCGGGCGGACAAACCATAACCAACATCACACCGCTTAACTGCGCAAATGGAGAAGGAACTCAGTATGAACTGACGCTTAGTCCGGGGTTAAATGAAAGCGCTACGTACGATTTAGAGTTCATTTATAACTGTTCAGATGATTGTGATAATGAATTCACGTTAGAGGTTGAGGGACAATTGGTGGTGAATGATTGCCCATTACAGGTAGAAATTCTTGAAGATGACGACCAAATTTGCCGTGGTGATTGTATTGAAATCTGGGCAGAAGTAACTGGCGGAGACGCTAACACCTATAACTACGCTTGGAGCAACGGCCTTCCCAACTCAGCAGGCCCGCATTTGGTTTGTCCGAGTGCAACTACATCCTATTCAGTTACTGTAAGTGATGCAAGTCCAGCAGCTTCAGCTTTCGACCAAACCACAATTACGGTTATTCAACCACCTGTTATCGATCCAATTCCAACGGTTTGCAGAAACGAAGCTCCGTTTACAATCACAGCTAATCCTACTGGAGGAGATTGGAGTGGCACGCACATCAACGATCCAATTGGCATTTTCAGACCCGATTCGGGCAACGGAACACCATGGACGATTTATACCGACTTGAACGGCTGTTCCGATTCAGTCCAATCTCAAGTGGATGACATTTGGGCAGGTTACGACCAATCTGCTTGTCCAGGTTCTGCTCCCTTTCAGTTGAATAATGGTACGCCAGTTGGCGGAACATGGTCTGGTCCGTTTACAACTCCAGATGGAATGTTCAACCCATCAACATCTGGCACATACAATATCACCTATACAACTGCCGAAGGCTGTACAGACATTAAAGTGGTTCGCGTGGATGGTATAACCATGCCTGCCGACATGACGGTATGTGAATCTGACCCACTATTCTACTTTAGTGTTACTCCTTTTGGAGGCGTTTGGAGCGGAACAGGAGTTGCAAATTGGTATTGGGCATCGTATAATCCCGCGGTAGCGGGGCCTGGAACGCACACTATAACATACGAGCTAAACGGCTGTTCGGAAACCTTAGATGTAACCGTAACGGGAATTGATGCTGGTGGCAATTATGTCATCTGCCCAGAAGAGGCTCCAATCCAGTTAAACGGAAACCCATCTGGCGGAACATGGAGCGGAATTGGAGTATCCCAATCTGGTTTATATGACCCAACCATTGCTCCAGATTTGACGAATGATACATTGACGTATGCGATAAATGGTTGTTCCGACACGCGTATTGTTTACGTTCAGCAAACTGGCATTCAGTTGAGCAACTTAGAGTTTTGCATCTATGATGATGAGATTACTCTTGATTGGGCGGGGATTCAGAGGTACCCGGCTGGTGGCGTTTGGTCGGGCCCTGGAACAGACAATAATGGCGATGGCAATTTCAACCCAGCCATTGCTGGTGCGGGTACGCATACACTTCTCTACGAAGCCAACACCTGCATAGATAGCACCGTGATGATTGTGCATGAAAACACAATGGTAGACACGTCCATTTGCGAAGTGGGCGACCCTATTCAAATGGTAGCGCAGCCTGCAGGTGGCATGTGGGCAGGAGATGGCATCATCGATCCGAGTGGGATGTTTGACCCGCAGGAAGTTGGTATTGGAATTCATTGGGTTTATTACCAAGCACCTACCGGATGCTGGGATTCTTGTATGGTGGATGTTTATCAGCTTCAGCCAGCGGAAATTATTGGGCTCGTAAACACATACTGTTTTATCTATTCTTCCATTTCATTGATTGGACTTCCCGCAAACGGAGTTTTCTCTGGAAATGGCATAAGCGATACGATTTTCAATCCTTCCTTGGCAGGAGAAGGACTTCACACCATAGCGTATAACCAAGGTGCTGCTGGCTGCGAAGTGCAGGAGCAAGTTTTGGTTTCCATCTCCCCTCCTATTGTTACAACCAAATTTGGTCAAGGCATTGTCATTTGCTTGGGCGACCCCGTTACCGTTGGTGTAGAAGCTACTGGTGGTGATGGCACGCCATTTACGTACGAATGGAGTCCGAATGTAACGTGGTTTCCTACTATTGAACTTTACCCAGACTCCTCTACTTCCTATGAGATTATCACTTCGGATGGATGCTCAGATTCGGTAACAGATACCGTTGACATGTACGTGTATCCTGAGATTAGTGCCACATTTATAACCAGCGATACGCTGTGCTACGGAAACACAGGTTTTGCAACTGTTGAGGGAATGCCCTACTCGCCCAATTATGTTTACGAGTGGAACACTTTTCCGCCCGTAATTGGCGACACGTATTATGGTGATGTAGCACAAACCTATCAAGTTACCATTACCAACCTCCACGATGCTGGCTGCACGTTTGATACAAGTATTACCATTCCCTCTTTTCCGAATGTTACTGCGTTTTTCACGCCAAACCCAAATGGATCTTGCATGCCTGAATCAGACCCAAATGCGGAGTTCATAGACCTTAGCCAAGGCGCTGTGCGAGGAACTTGGGATTTTGGTGATGGCTCCACGGAAGATTACTTCTTTGGCGTATATCCAACACACGAATATCCCGATACAGGAACCTACACGGTTACGCTTTATGTAGAAAACGAAATGGGAACGTGTACAGATAGACACGCGTTTGATGTGTGCGTTGAACCTGAATTCACACTTTGGATTCCGAACTCGTTTACGCCTGATGGCGATGGATTGAATGATTTGTTTGAAATCGTCTCAACCGGTGTTGTAGAATTTGAATTACGAATTAGAGGCAGTTGGGGACATAAAATTTACACGATGAATTCCATTGACGACCCATTTTGGGATGGTACGTATAAGGGAAAACCAGTGCAACAAGACCGCTACATTTATGAAGTTGTTGCCAAAGGACTAAACCTAGGTGGCGTCAAGTTCCATAAAGGAAGCGGGTACATTCATGTGATAAGGAAGGGAGAGTAAGCAATTACCTTACTTTTGATAGTGTCATTTGATACTATCAATGAAACCGCCTTATCAGATTACTTCTTCAATTTTAGCTCTTGTTGCTTCCATTTCTGAGAAGCTGGGACAAACCAACGCCATCTATCTTAACAGGCCATCTCCGCAGTTAAGGAAACAAAGCAGAATACGAACCATTCATTCATCTTTAAAGATTGAAGGAAACACCTTGACCCAAGAACAGGTTACGGCCGTTGTGGAGAACAAGCGAATCATTGGGCCAAAAAAGGATGTTTTGGAGGTGTTGAATGCTATTTCAGCCTACGAGAATCTGGGTGCTTTCAAGCCTACATCGTCCAAATCTTTTCTTACAGCTCATAAATTACTGATGACTGGGCTTATTGAAAAATCAGGAAAATATAGGACGACAGGGGTTGGCATTATGCACGGCAAAAAACTGGCGCACCTTGCCCCTCCTGCCGAAAACGTAGCGTTTTTGATGAAAGGTCTTTTTGAATATCTAAAAAATGGAGACGACCTGACGCTGATAAAAAGTTGCGTATTTCATTACGAAATGGAGTTCATTCATCCATTTATAGATGGAAACGGAAGAATGGGAAGACTGTGGCAAACAATAATTCTAATGCAGGAAAACTCTGTATTTGAGTTTCTTCCGTTTGAAACAATGATTAGTGAAACCCAGAACAACTATTACCAAGCTTTGGCAAAAAGTGACAGTTCGGGTAGTTCAACTCCCTTTATAGAATACATGTTGGGCGTGCTTGACAAATCCTTGAACGAGCTTCTTCAATTCAATGGAAGAACCATCACCCAAAAAGACCGACTACATCATTTTTCTAGTTTAGGAAAAACCAAATTCTCTCGGGCTGATTACATGAATGTTTTCAAGGACATCTCTTCAGCAACCGCTAGTAGGGATCTAAAAAAAGGTGTAGAAACAAGCTTATTTCAAAAAACGGGGAGTATGAATAGGACGATGTATCAGATAGTTTTGGAGTAAACCCCGTACAACAAGACCGCTACATCTATGAGGTTGTTGCCAAAGGACTACATCTAGGTGGAGTCAAGTTCCATAAAAGCAGTGGGTATATTCATGTGATTAGAAAGGGAGAGTAACTAATCTATACTCTTCGAATCCACCAGAATAGTAACTGGCTCATCATTTACCAGTTCCGCATCCATCATAGCGCCAAAAGTGCTGCTGGCTACAGGCTGGTTTCATGCCAATAGTCTCGCATTTAGTTCGTTATCTTTGTTTACATGGAACTACACGACCTCATACATAGCGATAAAGAAACACTTGGAGGCACACCCGTATTTGTTGGCACCCGCGTTCCTGTAGAATCCCTCTTCGATCATTTAGAGCAGGGTTATACCATTGACCAATTTATTGATGAGTTTCCTTCTGTAAGAAAAGAACAGGCGAAACAAGTTCTTGAGCTTGCGAATAAGGCCTTGCTTTCGGGTAATTACGGTAAAGTGGCATGAAAATCTTGCTGGATGAAAACATCCCTCGCAAAGTAAAATTCAGGCTTTCTGAGTTCGATGTTTCAACCGTTCAGGAAATGGGTTGGGCAGGACTTAACAATGGCAAACTTCTAAAGCAGCTTCTTGAAGCTGATTTTGCTGTACTAATAACTCTTGATAAGGGATTTAAATACCAACAGAATTTTGGGCGTTATACGATTCCAGTAATAAGCATTAATTCTGGTAGCGGTACGTATGAACACATTCTTCCGTTACTGGATAAGGTGAAGGAATTACTTCATTCTAATCAGTTAAAAAATGGTGTAAATACCATAGTAGAAGATTAACCTCACTCTCTCCCCCCGATGGCGCGCGTTTACAACGCGTGATCAAACACCTAAAAACAAGCACGCGTTACAAACGCGCGCTATCAAGAAGTATGTTAGGTATTTCGTTCACTCCCTCCTCTTAGAATCAACCAGAATAGTAACTGGTCCATCGTTTACGAGTTCTACATCCATCATGGCGCCAAAAGTGCCGCTGGCAACGGGCTGATTTAGCATTCCCGAAAGTTTAGTTTTGAATTGCTCGTACATCGGTTCGGCTTGCTCTGGTCTTGCAGCTTTTAAGTAAGAAGGTCGGTTGCCCTTTTTGGTGCTGGCATGCAGCGTAAATTGAGAAACAACCAACGCCTCTGCCCCATTCTCTTCCAACGATAGATTCATTACGCCTTCTGCATCATTGAAAATACGCATACGGCAAATCTTGCCACATAGCCAAGCAATATCTTCTTGTGTATCGGCTGTTTCTATTCCGAGTAAGATGAGCATTCCAGACCCCACGCTGCCCACTACTTGGTTATTTACCGTTACCGAAGCACTTTTAACGCGTTGTAGCACCACTCTCATGCTGCAATAATAAACAGAAATGGTAGCTGTATGTCTCTAGCGGAATAAGTTGGGTGCTAAGCAAGCGGTCTTTCTCCTCATTCTCAAGACAATTATCACCTTGTTGCTCCTTCTACTGCATGCTAACGCTCTGCTGCGCACGCGTAATTCCTTGCTCGTTCCGCGTAATTCCCTGCTCGTTAGGCGTAATTCCTTGCTAAGTACGCTCTAGTCCCTGCTCGGTACGCTTCAGTCCTTGCTCGGTACGCGTAATTCCTTGCTCGTTCCGCGTAATTCCTTGCTAGGTACGCTCTAGTCCCTGCTCGGTACGCTTCAGTCCTTGCTCGTTACGCGTAATTCCCTGCTCGGTACGCGGAGTATCTAGCTAGATACGCGTTAGGGATTGCAGCGGCATCCTTTTTTCTAACCCTGAGGTTCTCGAAGGGTGTTGGAAAAAAGATATAGCGGAAAGCCCGGCACCACCACGCCCCGAAACGGGGTGGTGCAACGCCCAAATTGTTTGACATTTTATAAGCTGATTCTGGAAGCGCCATGCCCGATTGAATTGCATATTTTTGAACCGATGACAAAACCCACTCCTGATCAGCTTACGCTACCTCTCACGCAGTTCGCCATAGTTGATATTGAGACCACAGGAACCATCCATGATGGGAAGATTACGGAGATAGCGGTTATTATACATGATGGCGAAAAGGAGTTGGAGCGGTTTACTACGCTTTTGGATCCGCAGCGAAAAATTGATTGGTACGTAGTAAAACTTACTGGAATTACCGACCAAATGGTGGCGGATGCGCCTTTGTTTGCCGAACATGCCGAACGCATTTTTGAAATGACGAAAGACCGTGTGTTTGTGGCCCACAACGTTTCGTTCGACTATGGTTTTCTGAAGAAGGAATTCGCCAATTTGAAGATGGAGTTTAAGCGCGAAACGCTTGATACGATTGACATTTGCAAGAGGATTATCCCTAATCTTCCTTCGTATAGTTTAGGGAAATTATGTGCTTCGGTTGGTATTGAAATGAGTTCGCACCACCGTGCGTTAGACGATACGGCTGCCACGGCCACGCTTTTCCAAATGCTTTTTAAGAAGGATAGCGAGACGGTTTTCAGTCGCATAAGGCCTGACATTCCTAATGTGAAAGTGCCGCCCAATTTACCGCCTTCCAATTTGGAGAATATTCCATCTTCAGCTGGTGTGTATTATTTCTATGATGGCGATGACCAGATTCTATACGTAGGCAAAAGCATAGATCTTCATAAGCGTGTGCTAAGTCATTTTCATCCGAAGGAGAAGAAGAAATGGGCTGAGTTGTGGAAGAAAATCCACTCTATTTCTTACGAAGAAACGGGAAGCGAATTGGTGGCTTTGCTGTTGGAATCTCAAGAAATTAAGAAGCTACAACCCCCTATAAATAAAGCTCAAAAACTTCCTTATTTCCCGTACGGAATATTTGAATCGAAGGATGAAAACGGCTACATCAGTCTGAGTATTAAGCGTAAGAAAAACCTTGAAGGCGAACCGCTGGTAGAAGTGAAAGGCTACAACGAGGGTAAACGGCTGTTGCTGAATCAAGCTAAGAAACATCAGTTGTGTCAATGCCTGTTAGGGCTGCACGACATTAAAGGCAATTGCTTTCAGTATCAGATTAAGAACTGCAAAGGCTCTAAAATGGGCTTAGAAACTGCTGAGGAATACAACATTCGGGTAGTTGCGGCCATAGCCTCTTTGGGTATGCCGATGAGCAATACGCTGGTAATTGGTACAGGAAGAACATCCGAAGAATATTCGTTAGTACAAATTGAGGATGGAAAGTATGTCGGTTATGGTTTCATAGAAAAGGAAGAAGCCAATCAGCCATTAGAGAATTTATTGGAGTTTGTGCGCAAGCAGAACGACAATCCAGACACGCGCAAGATTATCCGTAATTACCTCGCCAAGAACAAGCGAGACAAGCTTATTGAGTACAAAAAAAGTCCCGACCAAGGCCGGGACTTTTAAACTCAGTCGTCATTGCGAGGACGAAGGACAAAGCAATCTGTACTTCGTAGAAATTAAGATTCCCACAAATTCAACTCACCCCCGCTCTCGACAGGTCGAGACCTCCCCATCTCTTCCAAAAGAGAGGGGGAAGTTCAGCTTGCTGAACGGGGATGAGTTGAGAACAGTTTGCTAGTAATTATTAATGTATCTATCCAACTCGCGGATGCTGCTTGAGAACCAAAACACATCATTCACAACATGATAGTTCCGTGGGTCTCCAACAAATTCATAACCGAATTTGGCAATCTCTAGTCTGCTTGATTCATGACTTAGGACACGCATAATCTCAGCTACTTGCTCAGACGAAGCGCCATTTCTACGAATAATCTGCTTCGACACACGAATTTGGTCAGAATCGAAAGTGGCCAAGTCAATGCTTCTTAGCGCGCTGGCAAAAACATTCGGATGCATCCCAATGTAAACAGGTGCACAAACCACAGGCTCTATAGCAGGCTGGTGTTGTGGATTAATGCTCACAAAGCCACCATTTCCGTTCGGGTTTGGTGTATGATGCCCGCCATTTCCATGCCCATTGTTGTTATCCCAGTAGCTACCACCGTGGCGTGCCAATGGAATCGCCTTCACGCTCATTCCTCTTCGGCTTATAACCGCATTTACATCAGATTGGTGTGGCACCTTAATCATCCCGTTAAAAACCACTCCGTGATCACCCCAATGTGTTGGTCTCAAAACTTTAACTGGGTAATTTCCAGGTTGTAATCCGTTCAATTCAACAATATTGTTCATCGCGTTGTACTTCTGACCGTCAATCACAACCAACGTGTTGGCTCTATGGCCCATCACTTCAATTGTCAATTTCGATCCTCTCGGAAACGCCATCATCACAGTAGCTGTTAAAACAAGCGCTAATGTTGTTGTAAAAGTTTTCATGGCTTCTAGTTTTTAAAGGTTCACTTAGCCTAAACCAATTGACGTGCCAAACGCATTTTACGTGTTTAATCTGCCTGCATTGACTTCAATCGAAGTGGGCGTGCCCCAGCAGCATCCTTGGTTGAGCGCAGTCGAAACCGTGGGTTACGCACTCCCATTTGGCACCACAAAAACCGTTGAGTTGCTGGGTCGGGTCGTCCGCTATATCTTTTTCTACCAACCCTTCGAGTTCCTCAGGGTTTCCAGAAAAAGGATGCCGCTTCCACCCCTCACGCAGAGCCATCTACCAATCTTAGCACAAACTCAAAGATGTCCTCAGTTTACAAGCACAAGTTTTTAGTACACCTTTCAAAAAACCTCGATTGCAGAAATTATTAACTTCGCACCCGCAAAAAAAATTAAAGGATGGCATACGATAAGATTGTAGAATTACTTGGAAGCAACGCAGATTCATTGCTTAACCACAAAAGCACAACCATCCCAAAAGAAATGCTCACGCTGCCTAGCGGAGATTTCGTTGGAGACGTATTTGCCAATAACAATCGCAGCAATCAAGTACTTGGAAGCATGCAATCTATATACGGCAATGGCCGTTTAGGCGGAACAGGTTACGTTTCCATTCTTCCAGTAGATCAAGGAATTGAGCATTCGGCAGGAGCCAGTTTTGCGCCAAACCCAATCTATTTCGATCCAGAAAACATCGTAAAGCTTGCTATTGAAGGTGGTTGCAACGCAGTTGCTTCTACCTACGGTGCCTTGGCTTCATGCTCTAGAAAGTATGCACACAAGATTCCATTCATCGTTAAAATCAACCATAACGAGTTGATGACTTATCCGAATACGTTTAATCAAATCATGTTCGGAGACATCAAAAGTGCTTGGAACATGGGAGCAAAAGCAGTTGGTGCAACCATCTACTTTGGTTCAGAAGAAAGCGAGCGCCAAATTCAAGAAGTTGCAGAAGCATTTGAATACGCACACGAATTAGGAATGGCAACAGTTCTTTGGTGCTATTTAAGAAACCCAGGTTTCAAAAAAGATGGTGTTGATTACCATGCAGCAGCTGATCTTACCGCACAAGCAAATCATATTGGTGTTACCATTCAAGCAGATATTATCAAGCAGAAACTTCCAACTAATAATGGTGGTTTCAATGCTATAGGATTTGGCAAGACACATCCAGATGTTTACAGCAAGTTGAGTTCAGACCACCCAATTGACCTTTGTCGTTACCAAGCAGCAAACTGCTACATGGGTAAAATTGGACTTATTAATTCTGGTGGAGCATCTGCAGGTGCAACCGATCTTGCCGAAGCAGTAGAAACAGCTGTAATCAATAAGCGTGCTGGTGGTCATGGATTAATCTCAGGTAGAAAAGCATTCCAAAAACCAATGAATGTTGGTGTGGAATTGTTGAATACCATTCAGGATGTTTATCTGGACGAGAAAATCACAATCGCCTAAAAGTAGAGTGACATACAGATTTTGTGTAGCTTCATCTAACTAATCTAAAGCCTGAAAGCTTGAGCTGGTTTAAACGCATAAAAGGCGGAATTACTACTTCTACAAAGGAGAAGAAGGAAACACCTGAAGGTCTTTGGGTCAAGTGTCCTGGAAAGGAATGCGGAAACATTATCGCAACAGGTGATAACGAAGAAAATCTTTGGGTTTGTTCAAGTTGTGGCCATCATCAACGTATTGGATCAAGAGAGTATTTCCATATCCTTTTTGACGAAGGTCATTTCGAGATTTTCAATGAGAACTTGACTTCTGCTGACCCTCTCAAATTTGTGGACAGCAAGCCGTACGTAAAGCGACTAAAAGACACTACGGAAAAGACAAAACTTAACGATGCTATTCGCACTGCCATTGGTAAAATGGAAGGCGAAAAAATTGTGATTGCCTGTATGGACTTCACATTTATTGGTGGTTCTATGGGCTCTGTTGTTGGAGAAAAAATATCGCGTGCAGTAGATAAGTGCTTAGAAGAAAAAGTTCCATTGCTAATTATTTCAAAATCAGGCGGTGCACGAATGATGGAAGCGGCATTTAGCCTAATGCAATTAGCCAAAACCTCTGCTAAGCTTGCTCTATTGGCAAACGCCAAACTTCCGTACATATCAATGCTTACCGACCCAACAACTGGTGGTGTAACTGCTTCTTATGCCATGCTTGGCGACCTCAACGTTGCAGAGCCAGGAGCGCTCATTGGTTTTGCTGGACCCCGTGTAATCAAGGAAACCATCGGCAAGGAATTGCCAGAAGGATTTCAAACTTCTGAATTCGTACTTGAACACGGATTCTTAGACCTGATTATTGAGAGAAAGGAGCTAAAAGCGAAGCTAGCTCAGGTCCTACAACTTCTTAGAGATTAAGCTTTTAAGCCTCATCCCGAATAATTTCCCAAGAATAAAAGAGCCCCTTTGTTCCTCAGGGAAACAAGGTAAAACCCGCAAAACATGCTACTTGCTTCGCTGACGCAGGAAGCGTCTCACGAATGATTGAAAGTTTCTTTCCAACCATTCTGTATCAATCAAAGCTAAAAGTGCGCACACCAAGAAGGGTAATGCTGGCACTTTGTACCTGACTATCGCTCCAAGTACTGGTGTCACTAACCCTGTCAGAATTAGGATTACCAAAGCGAACGATAGGGCGAGAAACCACGTTGCCGAACTCGGTAAGGGAGTATGGCCATACGCCCCTACAATTGCTAAAATCAGCAAGACAACTATCAATATATTTTCCAATCCTGATAGCGCCATAAACGGAGAACTAATCTCCCACGGAAACGGTCGGAAAGTGGCATTGGTTAACGCTATTGGTGACGCTTTCAGAACGCTCCATAAAGTTGGTTCCAATCTAGGAGTCTCAATGGTACTCCCAGTTTTACCATAATCAAGTAGCACGGCTAATTCTCTTCCTTCTACCAAAGATTGGCTTGGAGCCGTTTCCTGTTTGGCGGCTTTCCAATAAACAGCTTTCACCTCCGCTTTCAGCACAACTTTTGCCCGATTCTCAGAGAATTCGAGAAAATCGTAATCCTTGGCATCTATGTAAAGTGTATCGCTAGCGTTCGTCTTAACATACGTTCCACCTTCCGCTAATTGGTAAAAGGCATTTTGCTTTTGCACCAATCTCTGTAACGGATTATTACTTGGCATAAACTCGCCTACAGCAATTACCGCCACTACTAGCAAGCCATAAACAATAGCAAATACAAATGCAGGCCGAATCTTTGCAATACGAATGGAAAGCTGCCACGCCAGCAACCCCGGAATTATTGCAATCAGCACATAACTCTTTACTGTAAAAAGGAAAAATAGGCTAAGACAAATAATACTGAGCTTTCCAATTGAAAAGTCATCATTTTCCAACCTAATTACGGCATAAAGAAATAAGCCAAGCCCGAAAAATAGCAGCGGTTCTTTAAGCACGCCCGAAGCCCAAAACATCATTCCTGGCATGAGAAAAATACCAGCAAAAAACCATTTCTCTTTGCTCGGTGCCATTTGCTTTAGAAAATGAAGAATTCCTGTCAGTCCAACCAATCCAAGGAAATTAGCAATCACGCTGTGCACGTTATAATGCCCAAGCGAAAACAAGCGCACAAAAGCATTGAAACGGATAATGGTGTGTGTATCGTTCGCAATACTGCTTCCATACGGACGATACCAATGATTCATCTCATCATAATATGGCTGAAAATGTGATGTGTCATTCATCACTCCAAACAGCATTTTAAAGTAGTCCACTGGATGTTCACGTAACGCAGAATACATCACCATTCCATCGTCATAATATTTCCAGATATCAGCCGTGGAGCGGTCGGTGTAGTAATAGGTGTAAATGAGATACAGCAAGAAACCACTCAGCACTTTCAGCACAAAAACACCTTGAAACCAGCTGGTTGGAATGTTACCAATTCGGAAGAATTTCATCCTCCGAATAAGGAACAGAAACAGCGCCAAATAGCCGAAAGTGAGAACTGTTCCTGTGAGATGATACATGGTTTCAAATGTAAGCACGCATTATACTATGATAGACTAATTGTAACTTTACGAAGAGATGAAAGAGATTACTATAGACATAGACAAGACGAAAAGTCCAAAGGAAATCTATGATAAGTTAAACAAGGAAGCCCCGAAGAAAGGTGATCACTTGAAACTATTCAGCTCCGAAGAGAGTCGACAAGGCTTTCTTTTGTTTGTTCTAGTGATTATTCTATTGACGCTCTCAAGATCCATCAAGTCCTACGGTGATATTGTAATTGACAAAATCTTCGGTAACTACAAAAGCGAAAAGGACTTAGAAGAGGAAATCGAAAGAGAATACGGCATTAAAGTCACAGTAGAGACCAAAAAAGACTCCGAGCGCGAAGATTGGATGAGGATGTCAGCGATTGAGTTTGAAAAAGGTTATTCAGATCCAGATGATGATTACTCTGATGTGCCAGTCAGAGAACCAAATCCAGATTATATTCCATGGAAGAAGGGGATATAGTAAGAGTTGACCTTCCGCAAGCGGATGGTAAAACAAAAGTTAGACCAGCACTTCTACTAAAACAAGTTCCACCATACGGAGATTGGATTGCTTGCGGAATTAGTTCTAGTTTGAGTCTAGAAATCAAAGACTTTGACTTAATAGTCGATAAATCCGAAGCAGAATTCTCCCTCACAGGATTAAAGCATTCTAGCCTTATTCGACTGGGGTTTATCAGTACCCGACCGAAAACGAAAATTAAAGGGAAGATTGGTTCTCTTAATAAGGAAACTCACAGGTTGCTTTGTAATCGATTGGCTGACTACCTCAGAAAATAGCTATTTCCTTATTATTTATGTTGAAAACTATGGATCAAGCCTTCGCTCTTACAACAGAAATCAAGGAAGCGGTTGGTTACTTTTGCGATACAATTCAATCTTGATTTTGCTAAAATGAGCAACGCAACAACCAACCAATTGACCACCGTAGAAACTGCTAAAGACCTTGGGGTGCTTCCTGAGGAATTTGAAAAGATTAAAGAAATTCTCGGCCGCACACCAAACTTTACTGAGTTGAGTATTTTCTCCGTTATGTGGAGTGAGCACTGTAGCTACAAAAACTCTATCAACTGGTTAAAAACGCTTCCGCGTGAAGGGTCTAAAATGTTGGTTGAGGCCGGTGAAGAGAACGCAGGTATGGTGGACATCGGTGATGGCTTAGCGTGTGTATTCAAGATTGAATCGCACAATCATCCTTCTGCTTTAGAGCCGTACCAAGGAGCCGCAACTGGTGTTGGCGGAATAAACAGAGACATCTTTACAATGGGTGCGCGTCCAATTGCGCAATTGAACTCACTTCGTTTCGGAAATCCAGATTTGGATAGAACTAAATGGTTGGTGAAAGGTGTGGTGAAAGGCATTGGAGATTACGGTAATTCTTTCGGTATCCCTACGGTTGGTGGCGAGGTTTTCTTTGACGAATGCTACAACCAGAATCCATTGGTTAATGCCATGTCGGTGGGAACATTAGAGGTAGGAAATATGGTTTCGGCAACTTCGCACGGAACAGGAAACCCAGTCTTTATTGTTGGTTCTTCTACAGGAAAAGACGGAATTCACGGAGCGGCTTTCGCAAGTAAGGACATTACTGAGGAAAGCGCTGGCGATCTTCCAGCTGTGCAGGTTGGTGATCCATTCCAAGAAAAATTATTGTTAGAAGCTTCGCTTGAAGTGATAAAAACGGGAGCTGTTGTTGGAATGCAGGATATGGGTGCGGCAGGCATTACTTGCTCCACTTCTGAGATGAGCGAGAAAGGCGGACACGGAATGGATATCTGGTTAGATAAAGTTCCAACACGTCAGGATAATATGCTTGACTGGGAAATCCTTCTGAGCGAATCTCAAGAACGCATGCTGATTGTAGTTGAGAAAGGAAAAGAAGAAGCTGTTCTTGCTGTTTTTGACAAGTGGGATTTAAACTGCGTTGAGATTGGCGTAGTAACGGAGCCAAATCTTGGAGAAAGAGGTGGAACACTTCGCTATTTCATGAATGGCGAATTGAAAGCCGAACTACCAGCTTGGGATTTAGTTCTTGGCGGTGGAGCTCCAGTTTACGACCGTGAATACAAGGAACCAGCTTACTATGCTGAATTCCAGAAATTCAACATCGATCAACTTTCAGAACCAGAAAGCTTAAAAGAAGCCGCTTGGCATCTTATCGGCAACTTGAATATTGCCTCTAAAAATTGGGTAACCGAGCAGTACGACAGCATGGTTGGAACTGTGAATATGAGCACAAATGCACCTTCTGATGCTGCTGTTGTGAACTTAAAAGGAAGTAATCGTGCCTTGACAATGACTGTTGATTGCAACGCTAGATACGTTAACGCAGATCCAGAAAAAGGGACTCAAATTGCAGTTGCTGAAGCGGCAAGAAACCTTGTTTGTACAGGTTCGGAACCAACGGCTGTAACCAACTGCCTCAACTTCGGAAATCCTTATCAACCAGAAGTCTTCTGGCAATTTGTAGGCGCCATTAAAGGAATGGGCGAGGCTTGTAGAAAGTTCGATACGCCTGTTACCGGTGGCAACGTTAGTTTCTACAATCAGTCGGTTTTCGGAGATAAAACCGAACCTGTTTTTCCTACTCCAACTATTGGAATGGTTGGAATACTAGCCGATAAGAATGACAGGATGACACTCAACTTCAAGAATGCTGACGACCTTATTTATTTGGTGGGAACAGCCAGAAACGATGTGAATTCTTCGGAGTACTTATACAGCTTCAGAGGCGTTAAAGGTTCACCAGCTCCGTACATGGATTTGGATGAAGAACACACGTTCCAAGCGCAAGTTCTTGGTTTGATTAAGGAGAAAGTCGTGGCATCCGTACATGACGTTTCGGACGGTGGTGCTTTTGTAACTGTTCTTGAATCAGCATTGCCAAATGGCTTTGGTTTTGAAATTGAAACAGACGAAGAAATCAGGAAAGATGCTTTCCTATTTGGTGAAAGCCAAAGCCGAGCGATTGTTTCTGTTTCTCCAGAAAATCAGGAACGTTTTGTGGAATTGATGTCTGCTTCAGAAATTGATTTCTCTCTTCTCGGAACAGTCACTTCGGACAACAATATGTTGATTGATGGTGAAGATTTCGGAAAGGTGAGTGAAGCCTCAAATACTTACAATTCAGTCCTCAGCAAAAAGATGAACGGCTAAAACCGCTCCCCTAGGGAGTAAGGTATTGCGCGCCTATATCCAAAAACGTTGAAATACCTTGTTTATACCAAGACTCATAATTCTCGTTCTATCGTGAGGATTTTCCAGTATTCTCTGTGGCAATATAAACGAGCGGAATAACCAACGGAATGAGTCGCGGAAACACCTATTTACTGCAAGGTATATCCATATTTAAATCAATGATATGAAGACCATATCACACCCGAAATAACGAGCGGAATCATCAACGGAAATTGCATCAGAATTCGCTTACCTTTGAGGCATGAACCTCTACAGTTCGATAAGTACGATGGAACCCCATTATCCTGACGACAGGAGCGGAGAGCTAGACAGACTGGCAGAGCTACTCATTCGTAAGGCATCGGCTCTTGGTGATGCCATGCACCCCATTACACGTGCAGCCATGGCCGAATTGGTGCGGCCCATGAACAGTTATTACTCCAACCTCATAGAAGGTCACGACACACACCCCATCGACATAGAAAGGGCTTTGCGTGAAGATTTTGCCATCAACGATAAAAAGAAACGCAACCTACAGCTGGAAGCCAAGGCACATATTACCCTCCACAGATTCATAAGCGAGCTGTTTCTTAAAAATCCGAAGGCAGAAAGTCCAGCTAGTTCCGAATACCTCAAACGCCTCCATGCAGATTTTTACGTTCACCTTCCAAACGAATTCAAACGGGTGGTAAGTGCAGAGGGAACGGTGCGCACAGTAGTTCCCGGTGAATTCCGTGATTGCGGTGTAAAAGTAGGCCAACACACGGCTCCCGCCCACAATGCCATGCCCGATTTCATGGTAAGATTCAATACTGTCTATGACCCCAATGCACCGACCAACAGACTGCTTACAAGACGGATTGTGAACATCGCAGCCGCTCACCATCGACTGGTATGGATTCACCCGTTTTTAGACGGTAATGGACGGGTTGTGCGACTCTTCTCCGATGCCTGTTTCATGTATGAGCAATTGGATGCAGCAGGGCTTTGGTCCATCTCTCGCGGATTGGCCCGCTCAAAAGACACCTATCACAGGATGCTGGCCGCTGCCGACAGCCCAAGACAGGGAGACCATGACGGGCGCGGAAACCTCTCAAATGCACAACTCGTGGCATTCTGCAAGTATTTTTTAGAAACAGCCATAGATCAGATAGATTTCATGCACCACTCCTTCCAGTTGGACGGCATACTCAAGCGGCTTGATGCCTATGCGCACCGTGGTGTGAGCAAGGGAATCCTGCGTGCCGAGGCCAGATACGTGCTGCAAGAAGTGTTTTTGCGCGGCTCCATTACCAAGCCCGATGCAGAACGACTCATGAACCTGTCCGATAAAACAGCCAAGCTCGTTACCGACAGCCTCATTCAACTCAGACTTCTCAAACCACAGAAAGAAGGAAAGATAATGCGCTTCTATGCCAGCTACCCTATAAGCATCTCTCCTTGGATTCTGCCCAACCTTTACCCCGATGCCAAGGAAGCAGAGATGATGAGCCTTTGATCCAAATAGGCAAAAAAACAGTCGTCAACTTTCTAAAAGTTGACGACTGTAAATCTCAAATCAGTTACACTTGACCCTGTGGCGTAAACCAAACAATCCGCCTGAAGTAGACTTCGGAACGCTTGTCGGGCCGAATACCCGCACTCGCTTGTCTCGCTGACTGCCTGTCCTGAGTTTTTATCGAAGGAAGCATCTCAGCTCTCCAACAGCACGCGTTACGCGAAAAGCTAAACGCACGCCATCGGGCGCAGAACCTCTAAGATCAGTTACAAACTGATTGTGTCTTGTTCCACACGAGTGACGCTGCGCTTAACACTCGCGCGGGCAATGTCATTAAGTTAAGGGTTTTCAAAGGACGTTTCTTCGGTTGTTGAACTGTTTGGGTTTTTTGCGTTTACGGTATTTATCTGGCTCTCTTTTGTTTTTACGTCCTGGCCTTATGGGTATCGGGTTTCTGATGAATAGTTCTTGAAGTTCCTCCATTATAGCTTCGGGTTCTTTTTTAGAGCAGTAGATAGCTATCAGTCGTTCTCTTATGTATCCCAATGATAATGAGCTGTTCACCTTGTAGTAGTATTTTCTGTCCTTGCATTTTTCATCCACCTGCTGTTGAGCTTCTTCAGTAAATATGGTCTGCATGTTGCTCATATATAGCGCACAGTTGAACTCTTGTTGAATGAATTGTTCGCTGGTTCCTGAGAAGCATTCTACTCCTATGATGTTCTTGAATCGATCATAAAATGTCTCAACCTTCCATCTCTTAAAATAGAGCTCTTTGAACTCAGCGTATGGATATTTCTTGCTGTCAAGTAACGAGGTCATTAATATTTCAACTCCTCCTTTATCGAGTTCTACACGAATGAGCCGAACAGTTAAAGTGGTGTCTTTTGAATAAGGCTTGTCCTTGAACGACCCGTTCTGTTTTGACTTGATTTGGACGGTCTGCTCTTTTTCTCCAGAATGATGGAACGCTTTTACCACATTGGAAAAA
>Ga0222650_1000947_pt1 | contig 18083 bp, 18 predicted proteins | sample AntAcemetagen367_FD_179820 | JGI IMG/M metagenome (GOLD analysis project Ga0222650, IMG submission 179820) | Saline water microbial communities from Ace Lake, Antarctica - #367 | ecosystem: Environmental > Aquatic > Non-marine Saline and Alkaline > Saline | place: Antarctica: Ace Lake...
CCCGCCCTACAAGACCGATTACACGCCGACCGAGGAACTGGCGCTGATCGCCTTTCCGACCGAAGAACTGTTCGTCGACAAGCTGAAGGATTTCGACCTCATCATCTTCGACCAGTATGAGCGGCGCGGCGTGATTACCCAGTCCTATCTCGCCAACATGGCGCGCTATGTGACCGATGGCGGCGCGCTGCTGATCGCAGCGGGCGAGCCGTTTGCCGGGCCCGGCAGCCTGGCGCGCTCTCCCCTCGCGGCTGTCCTGCCCGCCTCGCCCACCGGGACGATCCGGACCGGGGAATTCGTGCCCAAGCTGACCGAAGCGGGCAAGCACCACGCCGTGACCGCGCCGCTGGACGGGCAAAAATGGGGCGGCTGGATGCGTTCTATCGAGGCGACCGCGCAGGCCGGGGACGTGCTGATGAGCGGGCCGGACGACAAGCCGCTCCTGATTGTCGACCGGGTGGATAAAGGCCGCGTCGGCATGCTGATGTCCGACCAGATCTGGCTGTGGGCCCGGGGCCATGATGGCGGCGGGCCGTTTTCGGAACTGATCCGGCGGGTGGTCCACTGGATGATGAAGGAGCCGGAACTCGAAGAACGCCGCCTCAGCCTCGTGGCCGAGGGCGACACGGCGAAAATGGAGCTGCGCACGCTGCTCGACACGGCCCCGCCGCTGCAGCTGGAAACGCCGGAAGGCCGGATCATAGAGCCGGCCTGGACGCAAAAGGCGCCGGGCATTTTCAGCGCCGAAGCGCCGATCGACCAGCTGGGCCTCTACCGCGCAGAGGCCGGGGGCCTTGAGGCCGTCGCCCTGAACGGGCCGGCCAACCCGAAGGAATATGCCGACCTGCAATCGAGCACCCAGATCATGGAGCCGTTCGCCAAGGCGACCGGCGGCGGCGTCATCCGCCTGAACGCGGCCGGCACCAACCTGCCGGACATTCGCCGCGTCAGCGCGCGCGGCAATGCGGCGGGCGGCAACTGGCTGGGCCTGCGCGAACGCGGGGCCTATGCGGTGCGCTCGTCAAAGAGCCAGCCGCTATTGCCGGGCCTGTTGGCGGCGGGCCTGCTGGTGATCTTTTTGATTCTCGCCTGGCGGCAAGAAGGCAGGTAGCCTTGCGCTTGCGCGCAGCGGTCTGGGGTGACGCCTTTCTTTTGGCGCATCTGTGACCGGAGCGGCAGGACTGTCCGGCAAAAAATATGGAAAAAGGTGGGGATCAGCACGTGTCATTCCACGATTCCAGCCCGGCATTGACGAGGCCCGGCAGGGCGCTGGCGACCATGCCCAGTTCGGGACGCAATCGATAGGCGCCCGCGACCGGCAGGCAGACGGGGGGTGGCAAGGGGGTGGCGGGACCCGGGCGCGCGGGGGCGGACGGGCGCGAGGCGAAGTGAGAGCGCAAGCAGCAGGACCAGCCGCCGGACAATCACTTCCAGCAGCTTCAGCCGCGCCCTTGCCCGCTGCGCCACGCCGCGCCGCAGGGTGAGCGGCGCGCGCACCATGTCGGTCAGGTTGCGCATGTTGAGCAGGGCGTATTCCGCCTGCTGCAGCCCATGGGCAATGAAATCATCTGTCGCGCTCATGCGGGCAGTATAGCGCGGGATGGATCAGGGTTGGATTGAGGGGGGTAGAGAGACCCGTGCCAGACGGCGCGCCGGCGCCTGTCATTTGAACCAGCGGCGGTGTTGCCGCGACCGGACCGTTTTCGAATGTCCCAGCATGTCGACAAGGGATGGCTGCGCGGCCCGGACGGCATTGATGCCTGCGGCGATGCAATCGCGCTTGTGCCTGAATTCCAGCATGCCGACGGGGCGGCCGAAATGCGGCTTCAGGACAAGGTCGGCTTTCTGGTGGCGCAGGCTGGACAGGGCGTCCTGGGTGAGCTCGACTGACCGCAGGAACACGTCGAGCCCGTTGCGCGGGTTGGGACTGCTCCTGTCCTGGCTCGGGTCGACGGAAATCACGCGGTCAATGCCCGCCCTTCTCAGCGCATCGACCGGCGAAATATCGACATACCCGCCATCGACAAGCAGGTGAGTGCCGTCGTCAAAGGGCGGCAGGATGCCCGCCAGCGCCGAACTGGCATAGACCGCATCGACCGCATTGCCGCTGGTCTTGATGACCATGTTTCCGGTGAGGATATCCGTTGCGGCGACATGGACCGGCACGCGGCCCTCCTCGAGATTCCTGTCGCCGGTCAGCTGCGCGAGGACACTGCGGCCCCAGGCGACGGTGTCTTCGCCGGCGCCCCAGCCATAATAGATGTCGCTCAGCTCATGCCCGGTGAGATAGAGATTCCTCAGCCGCGACACGATGCCGGGGCCATCAAATCGCGGCACGACCGGGAAGCCTGACACGTCCATGGCGACGAGGTCGTCATACCAGTTGTCGTTCAGCGCATAGGTCGCCCCGACAACCGACCCCATGGAATAGCCGGCAATCGCGCTGGGATAATAGCCGAGATGGTTCAGCGCCCTCAGCACGCCGGCATGGGCCATGCCCCGCGCGCCACCGCCGGCGAGGACCAGTCCGAACTTGTGGGTCATGCGTACCCTCCTGGGCGGAAAATCTTGTCATATACCGGCCCGTTGCAAGTGGGGTGGATCAGGCGCAGCGCAATGCACCCTGCGCGTGCTGCCCGAGGTCCCGGCTTTCGCCGGGAGGGGGCAGCGGGCCAGGGCCGACATGACCCGCGGCGTGGCGAGGCTCAGGCTTTGGCGACGCTGTCCGGCAAGCCGTGAACATGGACATCGGCACCGGAATGCGCCTTGAGAATCCGGGTGGCCGTGGCTTCGTCGGCCGGATTCCAGGTGCGGACCCAGACAACCAGGCCGCCATGCGCGAGCTCGTCGGCGATATAGTCGGCGTGGTGTTTTTCAATCAGCCGCGCCAGAAGGGCGCCGATCGTGACGCCGGTTCCGCCGCCGACGCCCAGCGCAATGAGCGCCGCTGCGAGCGCGCCGCCCCCGGCGACAATCGGAACGAACGCCGCCAAGGCCCCGAGATAGGCCAGCGTGCCGATGACTGCGCCTTCGGCGGCACCCGGCCCCTCGATCGTAGCATAGGCGATGGTGGCGGCGTCAGGATCGTCTTCCAGCGCTTTCACCGACCGGTAGCTGTGACCGAGCTTGGCCTCGACGGCCTCTGTCGATGCGAGCAGGCTGATTTCCGCGCGGTCGAATCCATGGGTCAGCAATTCGTCGATCGCCGCCTGCATGTCTTTTTCGGTTTGAAACACCCCGACCGCCTCACGGACCAGTGGCTTGCCTGTTTCTGTCATGACCTGTCTTCCCTATTCGCTGTCAGACACCGTCCGACCGGCACCTGTTTACACGCAAATCCGGGAGCGTCCCTCGGGGGTTTCCCTTAGTGCGCCGCGTTGAACGGACCGCAACAGGGGGCTGGCGCGCGGCCCTTCCCCGTTGGCGGCCCGCTTCACTCTGTCAGCTGCATCTCGCACAGGCCGACCAGGAAAATATCCGCGCCGGGTTCGCAGCCTTCCTGTGTGAAGGTGAAGGCGCCTGAGCGACGGTCTATGTGAAGCGTGGTCCGGGCCCTGGCGCGCCAGCCGCAATAGGGCGTGTCGACTTCCTGCTCGAGGGTGAGCCGGTCGTCTGTCATGGACACGTCGCAGAGCCGTGTGCCGGCCTGGGTGCAGACATTGTCGGCGCCGCCGGTGTCGTTCTTGACGAACAGGAAGCGGTCTTCGAAATGGAAGAAGACGCGGCGGTCTGTGCCGGGCTGGGCGGCATCGGGCGCTTCGCAGCTGAAGGTCACCTTGTCGCGGCTGTTGCCTGCGCTGCAGCCGACAAGGACGAGGCCGATCGCCAGAGCGGTCAAGGATCTCATGCTGCGTGCCATCCTGTATGAGCGGGTTGCCGGGCGGCCATGCGCCGCGTGGCTGATTCTGTAGGAGCCGTGGCGGCCATCGTCAAACGCGGGAGGCAGGGGCCGGCTGCGCCTATTTGATCCCCCGGATCGGGTCGGTGCCGTCCCAGCCCTGCGAGACCTTCCGGATGTGCGCGAAGGTGCGGCCCTTGGTGCCGGAAATGTCGGAGATTTCGACCACTGTACCGGGATGGGCCTCTGTGTCGAAATAGGCGAAGCGGCCTTTTTCACCGCCGATGCAGCCTTCGTGGCCGACCTTGTAACCAAGTGAGAGGGCCTTGTCGTAGAGACCCTGATAATCTTGCGTCCAGTAGGACATGTGCTGGAGGCCTTCATGGCCGGAATCGAGGAATTCCCTGTACATGGAGGGCGCGTCGTTGCGCTGCTGGATCAGCTCGATCTGCAGATCGCCGGAATTGGCCAGCGCGATCGACATTGTCACGTCGGAGGGTTGTCCGCGATGGCGGAACCAGTCTGTCTTCACGTCCTCGATATAGAACCAGGGGCCGACGCCCATGACGGTAATCCAGTGGTCCATCGCCGCCGCGATGTCGCGCACGACATAGCCGTTCTGGCAGACATTCCCGAATATGCGGCTCATGGCGGGTCCCTCCCCTTTTCCCATGTCTAGCCTGGGCGCCGAGGGAAAGGCCAGCGCGAACATGGGGGGAAAGTTGCCAGGCAGCGGGGATACACCACCTGGCAACAATTGTCTTGGACTGCGACGCGGAAACAGGTGGGGGACGCACCACATCGCTAAGACAGAGCAAAATTTACGACACGCAACTGATGAGAACAATTGAGTAATAATCGTTTTTTTGCGCGTGGCGCTCACAAATGACCGGCGCTGGCGCGGCCTAGCCGAGCGCCTTCAGCCGCCCGGCATTGGCGCGCTGCAGCTTGCGTGCGGCGGCAGTGAGGCTTTCGAGGAAGGCCTTGATATTGGGCTCGAGCGCGGCATCCTTCTTGTAGGCGGCCCCGACGCGGTATTTCGGCAGGCCGGGAATGCGCTTGGCGCCAAGGCGACCGGATTCCAGGTTCGGCACAGCCAGCGACAGGGGCATGACGGTGAGCGTGTCGGACGCCATTGACAGGTTCATGCAAGAGGTCGGGCTGTAAAGCGTGTATTGCGGCGCGCCGGCCTCGGTCAGCGCCTCGCGCATACCCTCGGGAAGATCGCCGTCGAGATAGTCGACAAAGCCGGGAAAGGCCCAGGGATAGGCCAGGAGCGTTTCGAAAGCCGTGCCGCGCGCGGCGACCGGATGGCCCGGCCGGTGGAGCATGATGAAATCTTCGGCGATGATTTCCTGGAATCGCAGCCGGCCCGCATGCGGCAGGGCTTCCAGCGTGGCCATGTTGAACAGGACCAGGTTGGCACGGCGCTGGACCAGTTCCTCGATCGCGGCATGCGGCGGCATGACGTCGGCCAGTATCCGGATGCCGGGCGATGATTTGCGGAATTCGGTGATCGCGGCCGGCAACAGGATGTCGTAGGCAATCGGCCCGCCGATGATCTTGAGGTGCTGGTCGCCGGACACGGTTTCGCGCTGCACCACTTTCGCGAAGGCGAGCAGTTCGACCGCCATCGGATAGAGACGCTCGCCCGCCTCGGTCGGGGTGACCGAGCGGGTGGTGCGGTAGAAGAGCTTGGTGCCCCAGGTATCTTCGAGCGTCTTGATGCTGCGCGTCACCGCCGAGTGCGTCAGGTGCAGTTCCTCGGCCGCCTTGGAGAAACTCAGCAGGCGGTAGACGACTTCGAAATACTGGATCAGGCGCAGATCGGTCATGGCGCGAGGCTTAGAGGCAGCACCGGGCCATGGCAAAGCCGGTTCTCCCCGAGGGCGAGCCCGGCCCGGACACTTCGCCCTTGAGCGGGCGACCCGGTGCGATGCCGGGCCGCCCGGCCGGTCAATGGGTGAGCGAGAGGCGGACAAAGACGCCGCGCCCTGCCCCCGGCACCCGGGTGCCGAGCGCGACATCGCTGTCGCCATTGCGGTTATAGCCCGACAGGTGGTCGCGATAGACCTGGTCCAGCAGGTTCTCGACCCCGGCCGAGAGCCGGACGCCGTCACGCACCTGCCAGTCGCCAAACAGGTTGAGCACGCCATAGCCCGGCGTTCCTGCCTCACTATTGGTGGCCGAGACGTCGGTTTGCTCAGCGACAAGCCGGGCCTCGAGCGTGGCCGACCAGGCCGCCGCCTCCCAGGTCAGGCCCGTGGTCAGGCTGGGCGGAGCAACGCGGTAGAGATTGTCGTCCACGTCACGCCGTTCGCCGCGCACATAGGAGAGCACGCCGTCGACCCGGAGTGGGCCGTCGAAATCATAACCGGCATCGAGGTCGAACCCGTAGAGCCGCGCATCGACATTGGCCCAGCGGAGCGGTGTGGAATCACCGCTCATAGCGGCGACCATCTCGACGGTCGTGTCGGCCACGCCCGGCGTGTCGTCAAAGGCGACGCCCTGGATATAGTCGTCGACCTGGCGGACATAGATTGTCGGGCGGGCATAGGCGCGCGGGGTGGCAAAGTCGAAACCCGCCTCAGCCAGCCAGGCTGTTTCCGGCTTGAGGGCGAGATCTCCGACATAGATATTGCCGTCGGCCAGCCCGCCGCTGGCACTGGTCGGCAGCCAGCCGAAGCGCTGGATATAGCCGGGCATCTTCTGCTTGCGGGCAAGCGTGAGGCGCCAGGACAGGCCGTTTTCCACCGGGGTCCAGAACCGGGCGACGACATCGGCGGTGGTGTCCTCGCCATCGGTATTGCCGGTATTGAACGCAGCAGCCAGCATGCGCGGGCCCATTGGCAGGGCTGGGCCGACCGAGGCGTCGCCGGCTTGGTAGTCATTCTGGTCGACGCGCAGGCCGAGTTCCGCTTCGACCGGCCCGATCGGCCCAGTCCATTCGGCAAAGGCCCCGGTGCGGCGCAGGGTAATGTCCGGGAACGGCGTGACGAAGAAGCCTGCATTGTTCGGATTCGTGATCGTCACTTCGTGTTCGGACTCTTCAGTGTCCAGGCCGAGCTGCAGCTCGCCGCCCGACAGGGCGAAGCCGAGCGCGATGTCGGCGCCGCGTGTTGTCGCATCCGCATGGGAGGCGCGTGCGGCCATCATGCCGGGCGAGGGCCGCATGCTGAAATTGTCCATCAGGTGCGAAACGTCGGTGTAGTGAACCGAGGCCTCAAGCGAGGCCCCGCCGATATCCGTGGCATAGGAGAGCCGGGCGAAGTCTGTATCGAAATACTGGATATCCATCGGGAAAGGCGGATTGCCGGACTGGCCGGTATTCTGCCGGCGCAGGTCGAGGCCGAACTCGCCTGCGCCTGTCTTCACGCCGGTTGAGACACCAAAGACACTGCGGTCGAAAGATGTGCCGCCAATCTTGCCGTCGGCATAGTCGGTATCACTGCCCTCTTCATAGGCGCCGAGCAGGTTGAAACGCCAAGTGTCGTTCGCGGCGCCAATGATGCCGCCGGTGGAGACGCTGTCATTGATGCTGCGCGCGCCGAGGCTGAGATCATAGCCGTATTCGGCGGCGTCGCCCGAGACATAGTCGATGCGTTTGAAAACGGCATCGGCGCCGCCCGCGAGGCCGGGGCCTTGCGACACCGGGCTGACGCCGCGATCGATGACCACTGCAGCAACCAGAGGGGCCGGTGCATAGTGGAAGACCGGGTCCATCAGGTTGGGCCCGCCAGAGGCAAAGCGCTGGCCGTCAACGCGCAGGTTCAGCCGTTCGCCGAACAGGCCGCGATAGGCCATCTGGCCCGAGACTTCGCCATTGCCGATACGAGCCCCGCCCGGCGTGCGGGCGGAAAGATAGGTGACATCGCCACCCTGAAGGGGGGCGCCGTCAGGCGTGACGGCGCGCTGTGTCGCCGTGTCGAGGCGCGAGCCGGTGACGACGATGACGTCCTGGAGGGCAGGTTCGGATTCCTGCGCAACAGCAACAGGCAGCAGGGCGGACAGGGCCATCAGCCCCGCGCCGCAAAACAAGTGTGGTTTCATTTTATGTATCCGTTCGACCCGGACGATGCCGGGCACTGGTCTGATTGAGGAAGGCGTGTCGGATTCAATCAGGCGCGGACGGGTGGCCCCCTGGCTGGAAGCGGCGCACGGGCGCGCCGGTAGGCAAGCGTATTGATAACGGGCCGGTCGCCCAGGAGCGGAGGACCGTAGATCGCCGCCAGCAACATGTCCGGCGGGAGCGACAGGTCAAACACGGCGGTTGATGCAAACGGACAGGTCGCAGACGGCGACGTCGTGTCATCAGGCGGGGGTGGCGCCGGCGTCTCGTCACCATCGACCTCGGTCATGCTTCCGGTATGGGGGTTGAGCGACATGAAGCGCTCGGTCGTTCCGCCGCAGATGCGGATCACGATATCTCCGGCCTCTGCCGAACGGTCGAGCATGTAGCCGGTGGGCACAAGCGCGCGCATCACCATCAGCAGGGATACTGCTGTGATAAGCCAGAAGCGCATCGGCGCGGATGGGAAAAGCGGCTTGAGCATGGCGGATCGATAGCGTTGCCGGGGCGAGCTGGCCATGCGGCAATGTCACCGCAGCCGATGCTGGCACCCGGTCCCCTACGCCGCTGTGACCAGCCCCGAGAGCTGGCTCGCGTCGCCAGCCAGATTGCGGACCATCACGCGGGCCTGGTCCTGCGGGCCGGGAAAGGTGAGCTGGTGTTTCGGCGTGACGGTGAAACCGATCTCGCCAAAATAGGCAGGTGCGCCGATGAGAATGGCGGCGGGCCAGCCGGCTTTCTCGCCCGCTTCCAGCGCTTCACCCGTTATCGAGAGACCGAGGCGGCTGCCCTGGTGCGACGGGGTGACGGCAACGGGTCCGTAGAACAGCGCTCGCGTGCGTCCCTCCCCAACGGTCAAAGGCCAGACGCGGCAGACACCGATGACCTCGCCGTCCAAGATGGCAACGCGGCTGATCTCCGGCAGAGAGCGCGAAAACTCGCGCAGGCGCTCAGCCGTCTTGGCAAAGTGGCCAGGACCGAACGTGGCATCGAACAGGGTTTCGATGGCAGCCGCGTGCACGTCAGGGGTTTCAGGAGTGATCTCAAGCATGGCGAGCGGCCTTAAGGCGCATCCTTGCCCGGCGCAAGCACGTTGTCCGGTCAACCGAGCCGGATTTTCAGCAGTCGCCGCAGGACAAGGGCGAACGCCAGAATGGCCGTAGCCGTCAGGATGATGAGCGGTTGCAGCCAGACCGAGAGACCGAGGCAGCCGACGAGGCCGAGCGCGGGCACGATCGGGGGGTAGAGTCGCTCCGCCGGGCCGAGGCGCAAGGCGGCGAGATTGGTAATGGCGTAATAGACCAGCACGGTGAAAGCGCTGAAACTCCAGACAAGCGCCAGCCCGCCAAACGCGGCCATCGCGGCGATGACAACGCCGACGCACAGGCTGGCCGCCAGGGGTTGGCCGCCGCGGTCGAGCTGGCCCAGCCGCAGCGGCAGGTCCCCTTCCCGTCCCATGGCCAGAACAACGCGCGACAGGCCGAGAATGAGGTTGAGCAGGACGCCTGCCATTGCGGTGACAGCCGCGACGATCACCAGCAGGCTGATCCAGGGCGCGCCGAGCCGGGCAGCGACCCCTTGCAGCGGCGCGGCTGTGCGGGTCGTGGCATCGGCGAACTGCGCAGCGCCGAGTACGTTCAGGCCGCCGGTGAGAATGGCGAGATAGAGGCAAGTGGAGACAAGCAGTGTGAGGATGATAGCGCGCGGAATGGTGCGGCGGGGCGACCGGACCTCCTCGCCCAGCGTTGCGATACGGCCATAGCCGGTGAAGGCCACGAAGAGGAGCGCCGTCGCTTCGAGGAAGCTGGCGGGCGCGAAGGGTGTCGTCGGATTGGCGACCTGTTCCCCGGCGGGTGACAGCAAGGCCATGGCACTCAGTATGATCAGAACGAGCAGAGTGACCGTAACGAGCAGGGCATTGACCGGATTGGCCCGGCGCAGGCCCAGTACGACCAGGCCCGTCATGGCCACGACAACGACGCTGGCGACGAGATTGGTGAGCGCAGGATCCATGCCAAGGCCTACCAGGACATAGCCCGACAGGCCGATCGCCGCTGCGGCGGCGCTGGCCGACTTGGCCAGAAGGAAAGCGAGCCCGGCACCGAAACCGAAATCGGGTCCGAGATAGCGATAGCCATAGGCATAGGTGCCGCCGCTCACCGGGTGGCTGGCCGCCAGTTCTGCGCTGGACAGCGCATTGAACGCCGCCAGCATGGCGGCAAGACAGAGTGCGAGCACTGCCCAGCTGCCGGTCACACCCACGGCGAGGCCGAGACTGACAAAGACTCCCGTGCCAAGGATGGACCCGAGCCCCAGAAATACCGCGCCGCGCAGGCCTACGGTGCGATCCATCGCGCGCGCTGTATCAGATGGCATCAGATGGGCGCCTTAATTCTGGCCGGGTTCGAAGACCGCATCGCGGTTGGTGAGGAGCTCATAGGCGACGTGCTGTTTCAGCTTTTCCGTCAGGGCCGTCGAATCTCCCTGCAGACGCTCAGGCGCAATCAGGTTGCCAAAAGTCATGCGGAATTCCGAGCCGCGCTTGTTGAGCAGTTCGTGGAAGAGCGTAATGTCGCGCAGTTCGTCATTGAGGTCGCAGAAAAGATAATAGAGCGCGGAATTGCGGGCATCGACATTGAGCGGCAGGATCGGTGCCTTCTGCTTGCGGGCAAGGCCGATCACGGTGGAGAACCAGTCCTTTTCCTGCAGGGCGCCATCCACACGGCGGGCAAGGCGCCCGGACGGAAAGATAACGACGCATTTTTCCTCGGCGAAGGCCTCTGCGGCGCGCTTCAGGGTCTCGCGCGTCTTGGCCGGCGTACGCTTGGCGGCGACCCATTCGACCGGGATGATGACATCCTCGAATCTCGGATTAACGCGCACGGCGTCTGCATTGGCCAAGAAGACGATATCGTCGCGCACCTGTTTCAAAAGATCCCAGACGGCGACTCCGTCGGCCAGGCCGGTGGGGTGGTTGGCGGCAATGATCAGCCGTCCGGATTTGGGCATGCGATCAATGGCATCAACCGAGAGGTCGAACGCCAGCTGGCCGGAGAGCAGGTCGAATGATTCGCGGCCATTGAGCTGGACGATCTCGTCGGCCATGCGCCGCGCCTTGCCATAGCCGAGCACCTGGTAGAGCACAGGCCGGACGAGCGGCCAGGACCAGCTTGACCGGAGCTTCGGGCAGCGCTCCTCGATCAGCACATCGACGATGTGCTGGTCCGTGTCCGCAGCGGCCTCGTGAAAGGCCGAGACGGCGGAACCCGCCTGCGGGGGTGTGGCGATCTCGTCTGTCATGGCCTTTGTGCTTTTTTTGCATTTTTCTTTCAGGACCTGTCCCGAAGGCGCAGCATACATGAAGTCCCCTTACGGGAAAGCGGATGCGGCAGGATTCGCGCGCCTGAAATACTTTCGAGAAAAGGCCGATCTGTAGAGATTTCAACACTTCGGAAAGTTCTGCTTTACCAAGCCGTAAGGCCCGCGTGGCAAGTTCCTCTCCAGACGGGCGCAGACAGATACTGACGCCCAGGCAGCAGGAAACTTATCGGGGTAGAGTATATGAAAGTTCTTTGGGTTGAAGATCACGAGCCGGTCCGAGACATGTTGGCGATCGCCGCCGACAAGGCCGCCCGCTCGCGTATCCAGGTGGACCTCGTGATGGCCCCGACACTGATGGCCGCCGAGGCACGCCTGCGCCTGGAGCGCTTCGATCTTGTCGTGCTCGACCTCGGCCTGCCCGACAGCGTCGACCCAGACATGACGATCGCCCGTGTCGCCAATATGGGCAAGTATCGCATCGCGGTCGTGTCTTCCATGGATACGCGTGACCAGGTCGTGGCCGCCGCGTTGCGTTGCGGCGCCAATATCGCCCCGAAAGCCGTGTTCAAGGCGACCCTGCCCTTCAACCGCTTCATCCAGCGGCCCGACACGTTCGAGGATTTCCTGCTGGAACAGATGCCCGCCGCTGCTGTCCCGGCACGCGCCGCCTGAGCCGTTCGCGCATGAGGCGCTTGCGCTTGCAGACTCCTGTATGACCTTGCTAAGCCGCCCGGTGAATGTAACCGGGCGGCTTAGCCCTTTTATGGACCTGGAACGCCATGGACGCTGTGCAAGTCTATCCCGCCACGCTGGTGTTGATCGCGTTGAACGTGATTGCCAGCGTCGTGGCGTTCAACAACCCGGAATTTTTCGACCGTTACTCGTTCTGGATCAAGCCGATCCGGCAGGGCGAGGAATGGCACCGCTTTGTCACGTCGGCCTTCCTGCACGTCAACGGCCTGCACCTGTTCATCAACATGTATGTGCTCTACATGTTCGGCCAGATCCTGGAGGCCTATGTCGGCTCCGGCGGGTTCCTGATCCTCTACGCCGCGTCGCTGCTGGGCGGAAATGTCTGGGAATATGCCGACAAGCGCAACCAGCCGGGCTATCGCTCGGTTGGCGCTTCGGGCGCGACATCCGGTGTGATCACGGGCTTTTGCCTGTTCTATCCGTTCGCGACACTTTACCTGTTCTTCGCAATCCCGATCTGGGCGATCGTGTTCGGCGCAGGTTTCATCATTGTGAGCTTTGTCCTGTCGCAGCGCGACCAGACCATGGTGGCCCACGGCGCCCACCTTGGCGGCGCCCTGACAGGGCTGGTGATTGCCATGCTGCTGCGGCCCGAAGCCTGGCGGCAAATGATCGACCAGGTGGCGTCACGGATTGGCTGACAGCACGATGACCTCCGTGCTGGCGCGATACGAGGCCCGGATCGCCGACGGCGTGATCGACGCAGACAGCGCGCAGGCGGAAGCGGCTGCCCGGCTCGACAGGCTGGCCAAGGCGCTCGGCGGCAAGCGCAGGAGCGGCTGGTTTTCAAAGCCGGCGCCGGTGACCGGCCTTTACCTCTGGGGCGGGGTCGGGCGCGGCAAGTCCATGCTGATGGACCTGTTCTTTGACGTCGCGCCCGTGACGCCGAAACGGCGGGTGCATTTCCATGAATTCATGGGCAGCGTGCACGACATGCTCGGCGAATGGCGCAAGCTGGACGCGACCGCCCGCAAGCGGTCGCCCTGGTATGTCAGGGGAGCCGGCGACGACCCGATCGCGCCAGCCGCGAAACGCATCGCCTCTGGCGCGAGCCTGCTTTGTTTCGATGAATTCCAGGTCACGCAGATTGCCGATGCGATGATCCTGTCGCGCCTGTTCGAAGCGCTGTTCGCGGCCGGCGTGACCGTCGTTGCAACCTCCAACCGGCATCCTGACGACCTCTATGCCGACGGAATCAACCGGCCCCTCTTCCTGCCCTTCGTGAAGATGCTGAAAGCCAATTGCGATGTGTTCGAACTTGTGGCGGAACGCGACTATAGGCTTGATCGGCTGAGCGAGGCGCCGGTCTGGTATGCGCCCCTGGACCAGGCGTCTGTATCTGCACTCGACCGGGCCTGGCAACGCCTGACGCTGGGCGCACAGCCGCAGCGCTGCACGCTGACCGTGAAGGGCCGCAAACTGGAGGTCACGCGCGAGGCGGCGGGGACCGCCCGCTTCACGTTCGAGGAACTCTGCGCCCGGCCACTCGGCGCGCGCGATTATCATATGATCGCGGCCACGTTTCATACGGTGATCCTCGACGGCGTCCCCCTGCTCTCTCCGGAAAACCGCAATGAGGCCGCCCGGTTCGTAACGCTGATCGACGAGCTGTACGAGGCACGGGTGAAACTGGTGGCAAGCGCGGCGGCCGAACCGGACGCGCTCTACCCGACCGGCGATGGCAGTTTCGAGTTCGAACGCACAGCCAGCCGCCTCCACGAGATGCGATCGACGGACTATTTCGCCGAAGAACACCGGGCATTGCCGGACGGGGCATAAACCGCCGCGCACCAAAACGTTACCAAACGCTCACAAATCTTGTCTTTTCCCTTCCCCTGCGGGGCCGTATTCTCTATTTATGCTGCAGCGCGATGACATACATGCGCATTTCCGGGGAATACGCCGCCGCACAGCGGGGCTAGGAACATTCTCGGAACACCTGAAACAGGAACCGTCGCCGCAGCGCGGGATAGGTTCCAATAGGAGGATTTGAATATGGCTAACCCAGTTTCGGCCCGCAGTATGGCCGCTCTCAGCCCCGAACAGGGCCTCAGCCGGTATCTCAGCGAGATCCGCAAGTTCCCGATGCTCGAGAAAAACGAAGAATTCATGCTCGCCCGCAAGTGGCTTGAGAATGACGACACGGAGGCCGCCGAAAAGATGGTGACCTCCCACCTGCGCCTCGTGGCCAAGATCGCGATGGGCTATCGCGGCTATGGCCTGCCCATGGCGGAAGTGATTTCCGAAGGCAATGTCGGCCTGATGCAGGCCGTCAAGAAGTTCGACCCCGAAAAGGGCTTCCGCCTCGCCACCTATGCGATGTGGTGGATCCGCGCAGCGATCCAGGAATATATCCTGCGGTCGTGGAGCCTGGTGAAACTCGGCACGACCGCCGCGCAGAAGAAGCTGTTCTTCAACCTGCGCCGCCTGAAGGGTGAGATGAAGGCCCTGGACGAGGGCGACCTGCGCCCTGAACAGGCCCGTCTGATCGCCGAAAAGCTGAACGTGACGGAAGCCGAAGTCTATTCGATGAACGGGCGCATGTCCGGTTCGGACGCCTCGCTGAACGTGCCGATGGGCACCGACGGCGACATGGAATGGCAGGACTGGCTGGCCGATGACGACCAGGGCCAGGCTGAGGAATTCGCCGACCGCCAGGAATACGATGCCCGCATGGACCTCCTGTCGAACGCGATGGAAGACCTGAACGAGCGCGAGCGCCACATCCTGACCGAGCGGCGCCTGTCCGAGGAACCCAAGACGCTCGAAGAGCTGTCAGAGACTTATAATGTCAGCCGCGAACGTATCCGCCAGATCGAAGTGCGCGCGTTCGAGAAGCTGCAAAAGGCGATGAAGCGAATGGCCAAGGAACAGGGCCTGCCCGTGACGCCGGGCGCTGTCGCACACTGACACAGCCGGACGTCAAAGCGATAACAGACAGCCGCGACCCAAGGGTCGCGGCTTTTGTGTCTGTGCGCGAGAAAGACCTTACATCCGGCCTTGGCGGCCGGTCATTGTCGAGGCAGAGGTGACGGAACCCGGACGGCGCGAAACCGTTGCTCCCTCGCTTACAAGGAGTAGATGTGATGCGTATCAGGTTCCTGACGACGATGCTGGCTGGCGGATTAACCCTGGGCGGGATGGCCATTGCCGACCCGCCGATCCATGCCCATGGCGCCGACCTGCCTCCAGGCCTTGCCAAGCAGGGCAAGGTGCCCCCCGGCCATGCGAAGAAGATATGGAAGCGCGGCGAGCAGCTGCCACCGGAATACCGGGAGGTCAGGTTTGACGACTGGGCGCGCTATGACCTGCGTCCCGCCCCGCCAGGATACCGCTGGGTCCGCGTTGATAGGGATGTCTATCTGACCCAGACCACAACGGGCCTTGTTGCGCAGGCACTGCTCGATCTTCTGAATTGATCCACAGACGACAAAGGGGCATGCAGCACGCATGCCCCTTTTTCCTGTCCGCGATCCTGCCGACCCGCGCGTTGCGCCTTATACATCGATCCGCGAAAAGGACCTCACCTCCGGTCATGGCGGGCGCTTCATTGCCGAGGGCAAGGTGGTGCTTGAAACGCTGCTGACGCGGTCGCGGTTCGCGGTGGAGAGCCTGTTCCTTTGCGAGACGCGGCTGGCGCCGTTGGCGGAAATGCTCGAGCACCTGCCGGATGATGTGCCGGTCTATGTCGCGGCGCAGGATTTGATGGACGCGGTGGCGGGGTTCCCGATGCACCGGGGGGTCCTGGCCTGCGGGCTGAAGGGGGCGCCCAAAGATGCAGCGCTCGTCCTGAGCGAAGTCGAAGGATCAGCGCGGGCCGCACGGGGCTCGCCCTTCGACTTCGCTCAGGATGAGCCTCCTTCGTCCACCATCCTCATGCTCTCTGACCTCTCCAACCATGACAATGTCGGGGCGTGTTTCCGCAATGCCGCCGCGTTCGGCGCGGATGCCGTGCTGCTGGACGGGCAATGCTGTGACCCGCTCTACCGCAAGGCCATTCGTGTCTCGTCGGGCACGAGCCTGTGGCTGCCCTTTGCGCATGGCGGCAGCGGGGCGGACATGGTGCAGGCGGCGCGCGCCGCTGGCTATACGGTGTGGGCAATGACGCCGCGCGAGGATGCCGCCCTGATCAGCTCCCTGCCCGTGCCGGACAAGCTGGCAATCCTGCTCGGCGCCGAGGGGCCGGGACTGCCGGACGACCTGATCGCGGCGGCGGTGCCGGTGCGCATCCCGATGTCGGCAGGCTTTGACAGCGTGAATGTGGCGACCGCCGGGGCGATTGCACTGGCGCACGTGTTCGCAGCACGGGCCTGACAAGAAAACGCCCCCTCCAGACTGGAGAGGGGGTATAGTGATGTCCAAAGGAAAAACCTTTCAACAGGTTGGGTAGTCTTCAAAGCATTCAGAATTTATTTGAACTTGGCTAGTGCGGTCGACCGCTATCAAAAACTTCTTTGTACTGTTCCCTTAGGCGTAACAGTATTTCCTCAGTGGCTTGAGCTCGATTGATATCCCCATCACGATTGAAATTCGCAAAACGGTTCGTGAGACTATGCTGCACTAGATCGACGTAGTGACGACTTTCGGGTTTGGGGATAAAAACCATAGACGCGATTGCAGAACACGCAACGAAGCCGACAATCAGAACCAACGACACTATTGCTCCAAATTTGAACATGCAGGTCGCAAAAAAAACGACTATTGATGCCCAAACGAACAGAGTGAGATTGACTTTCCATGTCGGTGTTATGGCGTCCTGAAACGTCTGCCCGCCCGAATGATCTCCAAGCTTTTTGCCCATCGCCAATGTGGTGCGCTGCAATCCTAGGTCCCAAGCAAATACTAGAGCTAAAAGAAGCCCTATTGGAATGGCCACTGAAAGAACCAAGTCTTTGGTTATCTTGTCATATAGGAATTCGAACAACGCCACCATTCGCACCGACCTCCAGTCGCTTGGTCTTAGAATCAGTTTGCGGCCTAGTTAATCAGGCTAGCCAGAACTCCTGATCGCCAAGCGTACCAGGCACCTGCGCCCAGAGACACCAAAACAACGGAAACTATAACAAGGCCCAGACCCAATCGCGTTGTCTTTTGGACTTTTGATGGGCCCGTATTTGATATTGTCTCAGGATTTTGAGTTATCGCTTCGACGACAGATTCAGCGTCACTCTCCATTTCGGCAATCTCTTCATCAAGCTCCTGCCGAACAAGTGAAAGCTCTTCAATAGTTTCGCGGACTGTGGTGTTGTTTGGGATTGTCGGCAAGAGATTGAATACTCGCTTCAGTTGCCGATCCGTATCAGTCAGCCCGCGACTACTTGAATTCAGCAAGCCCGGAACGAAGCCGTCACGAAGCATTCCCGTATGTCTATTATTCACTAGATTTGGATTGGCTTCCCAAGCAAACCCCAGCAAATGCCTCTCCAACCATCTGGCGTCACTATCATAGGTCGATGCAGAAAATCGCGTATCATTTCTTGTTCGGCGCGCCAAGAAAAAGAGGACCGGTGTTCCTCTTCTATAACTGGCTATCACGGTGTTGTATTTCGCCAGTTTATCCGAGTGAAGAGCTTCCTGCTCAAATCCTAAATGGCCTGTAGCTTTACCCACGTACCAAGGTCGGATTCCCTTTCCCGCCCGCATCGCAAATACGTAGCACCCTTTTGCGTTCTTCAATCCAGGCTCAATACGTTCCAATTGCTCAAAGAACTGATCGACATGCGATAAGCTGACGTTCGAATTAATTCTCGGAATTTCGAAGGGACCGTAGTTTTGATAAACTTTCATGTTCCCTGCTGTCCCCCATTTATGCCCGCGCCAAATTTACAATGTAAAATTGATATTATGGAGTCAACTTGCATTGGTTTGGTGCAGGGGGGGGGACGGACAAGCCAGCAGCCTCCGCAAACCATTCACGAAATCGGGAGACTTGGAAAAGCAGATGGTTCCAGCGGGTCGAATACAGCAGCAAGTAAAAGTGTGCCCGCTGTGCCCCGAGCCGTTTGCGTCCCTCAATTAGTTTGAGAGCATAATCACGCGTCTGCACTGATCAGAGCCTCAGCGAATACCCCCACCCGTCAACCTTGCTAAAGATTGAGCGGG